>Ga0208509_1000487_pt1 | contig 14256 bp, 13 predicted proteins | sample LakWasMeta7_HOW4_2_FD_183857 | JGI IMG/M metagenome (GOLD analysis project Ga0208509, IMG submission 183857) | Freshwater sediment methanotrophic microbial communities from Lake Washington under simulated oxygen tension - Sediment Metagenome... | ecosystem: Environmental > Aquatic > Freshwater >...
TTCTGCTTAACATAGCACTTCCTCTGCCTGATTAACGTTAGCCTTGCTTGGCATCACTACATCCTCCTCCAGCACCCAGGTATCTTTGGTACCGCCGCCTTGGGATGAATTCACCACGAGCGAACCATCTTTCATCGCCACACGGCACAGCGCACCTGGCACCAAGCTGCAGGTTTTGCCTGACAGCACAAACGGCCGCAAATCAACATGGCGCGGCGCAATGCCTTCTGCCACCAAGGTTGGACATGTAGAGAGCGCCAGCGTAGGCTGCGCAATGTAGCTGGCTGGGCTGGAGATGATGCGTAAGCGGAACTCCTCCAGCTCCTGCTTGCTGGCAGCAGGCCCAACCAACATGCCATACCCGCCTGAGCCTTGCACTTCTTTCACCACCAATTCATCCAAGTGCGCCAAGGTATAGGCTAAGTCATCCTCTTTGCTTAGCTCATAGGTAGGCACATTTTCCAGTAGTGGCTCTTCCCCTAAGTAAAAGCGAATCATGGCTGGCACATGGATATAGGTAGCTTTATCATCCGCCACCCCCGTACCTACAGCATTGGCCAAGGTCACCCCGCCATTGCGATACACAGACAGCAGCCCCGGCACACCCAGCATAGAATTCGCGTTAAACACCAGCGGGTCTATATAGTCATCATCAATGCGGCGGTAAATCACATCAACGCGCTGCGGCCCTTCTGTGGTGCGCATATACACTGCATTATTACGCACGAATAAATCCTGCCCCTCTACTAACTCGATACCCATTTGCTGCGCTAAGAACGCATGTTCAAAATAGGCGCTGTTATATGCCCCGGGTGACAATACAACCACCGTGGGTTCCTGGACATTGGTTTGCGCCACCGCACGCAGGTTGTTAAGCAACACTTGCGGATAATGCTCAACCGGGGCGATCGGGTACTGACGGAATAACTCAGGAAATAGTCGCATCATCATTTTGCGATCTTCCAACATATAAGACACACCAGACGGTGTACGTAAATTATCTTCCAGCACGTAAAACTGCGATTCGCTAGTGCGCACTAAATCCACACCCGCAATATGCGCATAAATCTGGTTAGGCACATCCACGCCGAACATCTCCGGGCGGTATTGGCTATTGGCTAAAATGGTCGCAGGCATGATGCCAGCCTTGATAATGCCCTGATCATGATAGATATCATGCAAAAACATATTCAATGCTTTCACCCGCTGAATTGAGCCAGCAGACAAATGGCGCCACTCGCTTGCCGACAAAATACGCGGCAGCACATCAAACGGAATCAAACGCTCCGCGCCATCATTCTCGCCATACACATTAAACGTAATGCCTACGCGGCGAAACAACAGCTCGGCCTCCATGCGCTTGCTGTTCAGCTGATGATGCGGCACATTCTTGAGCCACTGGTGATAGGCTTTGTAAATCTCACGCACCCCCTCAGGGCTGCTTGCGGCTAAATCCAGTTGCATTTCATTAAAAAATTGCGGTTGTGATTTTTTCATGATGTAAGCCTTCCCTTGATACATAAAGCATAAGCAAGGGGCATACCAGATAATTAACCATTTAAAATCATCAAGTTAACAACAACCCCAACGACAGGAACAATATAACGCCCACAATGAGTGCATAAATAAATGGCAGCAAGCAATTACGCAAGATTAATGTGCAGACATAGCACAAGATTGATATATAACAACAGCACGCAGATTAAATAACACGTGCAATTAGGGAGAGTAACTTTATGGAAGGGGGGATTACATTTATTACACGATGCACAAGCGGCATCAGCCAACTGCGCGGGTGAGCCGTTTAGCTACACCCGTATACTTCAAACTTATCTATACAAATTTACTCAATATTTTGAATCTGCTCACGCATTTGCTCGATCAACACTTTCAGCTCCATCGACACTTGGGTAGTGTGCACGGATACTGACTTAGAACCCAAGGTATTTGCCTCACGATTCAATTCCTGCATCAAAAAGTCCAAGCGCTTACCAGCCGGTACATCACTACTTAAAATACGCTTCACTTCTGAAACATGTGCAGTCAAGCGACCAAGCTCTTCATCCACATCAATACGCTGAGCAAACAATACCAACTCTTGTGCGATGCGGTCTTGGTCTATGGTTTTAAGTGTTTCGTGTAACTTATGCTCAAGCTTTACCTGATACTCTTTATTCAAAGCTGGCAATAACGGCTTCACCTTAGCCACCAATGCCTCAATTTGCTGCACACGGTCTAAAATAATAGCTTTTAGCTTTTCACCCTCACGCTGGCGTGAAGCGTTCAGGTCTTGCAGACCGCGCTCTACCAGTTGCTTTACATCTTCTATCAAAGACTCTTGGCTTAATCCATCCTGCATCACCACGCCCGGCCAGCGCAGAATATCTGCCACGCTGAGCTCACGGCTTGCAGGAAACAGTGCCAGCGTTTTTGCCTGCAACGCCGCTAGCTGCTGCATTAACTGTTCATCCAGCTTAGGCGCCTGATTGGATTGTGCGCGCTGGATAAGATTAACCTTACATTCCAATTTGCCACGGCTCAAATGCGCCGCAATCAATTCGCGAATCGTAGGCTCTAAACTGCGGATACTTTCATCCAATTTAAAATGCACGTCTAAATAACGGCTGTTAACTGCACGCAACTCTAATAACAGCGTGGCATTTTCTATCGGCTGTTCTAATGCCGCAAAACCCGTCATGCTAAAAATCATCTTAAGATTTTCCAATGAATAAAATAAATTGGCACCATGTTATCAAATACTAGCCATTAAGCACTAAAAATAGCGCACTACAGTTTTTAAACACACACAACCCCCACACTAGATTCAAACTTTACATCAAAAAACTTTAACTTAAGCCCATTACGCGCTATATTGCTGTAGTAAATTTAGACAAAAGTAGCCCACCCTGAAAATGCAAGCTTGTGCGCATCATGCACGCAAATTTAATGGTAAATATCATCAAAGAAATCAATTTAAAGTGACCTCTACCAAGAATTTATCGTCAGTCAATTTAGCGTTAACTGCTGGCTACAAACTACATGACTATGAAATTACCAAAGTATTAAGCTCTGGTGGCTTCAGCTTTGTCTATCTGGCGCGTGATAAAGAAAAAAACATTGTCGCCATCAAAGAATATTTGCCAACCTCTATCGCCACCCGCGCAGACAGTGCCACGGTACTGCCCAATTCTGACGATGTGGCCTTGTTCCGCCACGGCTTAAAATGCTTTTTTGACGAAGGCCTAGCACTCGCAAAAATTGAGCATAAGAATATTGTGCGGGTGCTTAACTTTTTCCGCGCCAATGAAACTGTATACATGGTGATGCAGTACGAACGTGGAAAATCGCTGCAAGAATATATCCTGAGCCAATCAGAGCCGGTGTCAGAAAAGTTTATACGACGCGTGTTTAGCGAGCTGTCAAACGGCCTGCGCGAGGTACACACGCAAAAGCTGCTGCATTTAGATATCAAGCCAGCCAATATTTATATTCGCCTAGATGGCTCACCAGTATTGCTGGACTTTGGCTCTTCGCGCCAGGCGCTCACAGAGAACCAAGCTAAAGTCTCGCCAAGCTATACGCCAGGGTTTGCATCACCGGAACAGTATTACGACAGAAAATTACTGGGGCCATGGAGCGACATTTACAGTATAGGCGCTACCATGTACTCATGCTTAACGCGCACGTCACCACTGGCTGCTAATCAGCGCATTAAAAACGATTTACTGGTCCCAGCGGTTAAAATAGGTAAAGACCATTATTCGCAAGACTTGCTGCAAACCATCGACAAGTGTTTAAGCTTAGATTATCTTAAGCGCCCGCAAAGCGTATTTTCACTACAAAAATCATTGCTGGAAAACATGCCCAAGACCGACAAAAAGGCAGGCCTAGTACATAGAGTGATGAATGTTCTAAATAAATCAATATCGCTAAACAGCAATAAATCACAATGAAATTTACCATTTTCCAGAACAGCCGTCAGGGGCCGCGCCCGTACAACCAAGATCGGCTCGCTTATTCCTACAGCAAAGATGCACTGCTGCTTGTAGTGGCAGACGGTATGGGCGGCTATCGTCACGGGGAGATTGCAGCACAACTTGCAGTGACCACCATGACCGATGCGTTTCAACGCTTAGCAGTACCGGCACTATCTAACCCTGCTAAGTTTTTGACCGACCATATCCAGCAAGTGCACGACATGATAGACCAGCTCACTCAAGAGCGAGAGATGTTAGAAGCGCCGCGCACTACTATCGTGGCGGCAATCGTGCAGCGAGGCATGTTGTACTGCGCACACGTAGGCGACTCAAGGCTCTATCATTTCCGCGATGGGCATTTACTCTACCGCACAGAAGACCACTCTGTCGTACAATCACTCTACAATCGCGGCATGATCGAAAAAAGTGACATGTCTACACACCCCTACCGACACAAAGTCTATAGCTGCCTAGGCGGTGACGTACCCCCTAAAATCACGCTGTCAGATAGACAGGAACTGATAGAAGGCGACACTGTCCTGCTTTGCACAGATGGCGTATGGGGTGCGCTGACAGATGACCAGATCAAGCACATGCTAAATGGCACCACTATTTCAGAAAACGTAACACAGTTGCTTGACGAAGCTGAGGCTGTCAGCCAAGAACGAGGCGATAACATGAGTGCGATTGGGCTACAATGGGGCGATAAACTGCATAGCCAGTTAGCAGTTTCCACCATCACCATGCCTATGGGTGCCACCACCACCATCATGAACCCTATCACGCGTCCGGACAATCATGCCAATCTTGATCTCTCCGATGATGATATTGAGCGAACCATCGCCGAGATTCAACAGGCTTTACGCAAAACCAAACGCGTTTAAACATTTATACATTTCTAGAAATTTCAGGATTTAAATCATGCAACAAAATATCAGACCCAGCCAACGCGCATGCAATCAACTTAGAGCGGTTGAAATTATTCGCCATTACACCAAACACGCGGAAGGCTCAGTATTGGTTAAATTTGGTGACACGCACGTGCTGTGTACCGCGAGTGTAGATGAAAAAGTACCGGGCTTCCTTAAAGGTAAAGGTCAAGGTTGGGTAACCGCAGAATACGGCATGCTGCCACGCTCTACCGGTAGCCGCATGGACCGCGAAGCCGCACGCGGTAAGCAATCTGGCCGCACCCAAGAAATTCAGCGATTAATTGGCCGCTCACTACGCGCGATTATCGATTTAGAAAAGCTAGGCGAACGCAGTATTCAAATTGACTGCGACGTGATTCAGGCAGATGGCGGCACCCGCACCGCTAGCATCACCGGCGCTTACGTAGCCCTGCACGACGCAATTTCATTTTTGCTAAAAAACGGTAAAATCAGCGAATCACCATTAAAAGATTCTGTTGCTGCAATTTCTGTAGGTGTTTATCAAGGTACACCAGTATTAGACCTGGACTACATTGAAGACTCTGACTGCGACACCGACATGAACGTAGTTATGACCGGCAAAGGCGGTTTTGTGGAGATTCAAGGCACCGCAGAAGGCGAGCCCTTTGAGCGTGATGCAATGAATGCAATGCTAGATCTGGCAGCGCACGGCATCCAACAATTGATTACTGAACAAAACAAAGCACTCGGTTAAACACATGGCACTTCCATTTAATCAACTTGTGATTGCCACTGGCAATAAAGGCAAGTTACGCGAAATTCAGCACTTGCTAAGCCCATTGGCGATTGCAATCACTCCGCAGTCAGAGCTAAACGTGCCTGAGTGCGAAGAACCATACTGCACTTTTATTGAAAATGCTTTAGCCAAAGCACGTCATGCCAGCAAACATACTGGTTTGCCAGCGCTGGCAGATGATTCCGGCCTGTGTGTGGATGCACTGTTAGGCGCGCCCGGCGTGCGCTCAGCCAGATATGCAGAAGCAGATCCAACTTCCAACCTTAGCCAAGATGCGCGCAACAACCAAAAACTGCTCAATGCCCTGCAAGGTGAAACCAATCGCCACGCACATTTTTACTGCGTGATGGTACTAGTTCGCCACGAGCATGACCCTGAGCCTATCATTGCAGAAGGCCAATGGGTAGGCGAGATACTCAATGAGTTACGCGGTACGGATGGCTTTGGCTACGACCCGCTGTTTTTGGATGCAAAAACCGAAAAAACCGTGGCCGAGCTCCCGTTAGAAATCAAAAGCCGCATTAGTCACCGTGGCCACGCCATGGTCAAACTACTGCAAAAGCTAGAAAGGCTAAGCCATGACTAAGCCAGAACAAGCATGGCCTAAATGGTTACGTGATGACGGCAGCGTAGTTTCCTGCACGGAAAAAGTAAAAGTGATGACAGAAAACTTTGATGAACTGAAACAGATTGCACAAGATGCACTGGAAGACGGTTTATTGATGGAAGTATCCGAGCAGCAAATGCGTGAAGCGCTACACCAATTGGTAGATGCGCTGATCAATCCCTACCAAAGGTAAGTACCATTAAAAAGATTATTGAAATCAAGGCTGCGGCTGAATTTAAGCCGCAGTCGATTAATACCGTAGCCCCATTAGCAGGTGCTGCCACACTTTCTGGCTTAAGTAACCCGCCGCCGCTCTCTTTATACATTCATATCCCGTGGTGTGTGCAGAAATGTCCGTATTGTGACTTTAACTCCCACGAAAGTCGCCATAAAAACGGCGAGCTGCCCGAAGCCACCTACGTTGAAGCACTTATCAAAGACTTAGAGCTTGCCACTCCCAAAGTGTGGGGCAGAAAAATCAAAAGCGTATTCTTTGGTGGCGGCACACCAAGCTTATTTTCACCTACGGCCATCGATGCAATTTTAAGTCAGGTGCGTGCACTCACCCCCTTGGAGTACGATGCAGAAATAACACTGGAGGCCAACCCAGGCACAGTGGACATCGCCAACTTCGCCGGCTACAAGCAGGCTGGGGTTAACAGGCTCTCGCTAGGCATACAGAGCTTTAATGCTGATTACCTAAAAGCATTAGGCCGCATTCATGATGACAAACAGGCAATTAAGGCCGCCGAGCTCGCACTTGCTACGTTTGACCGCGTGAATCTAGACGTCATGTATGGATTACCTCAACAATCACTGGCCGATGCGCTGGCTGACGCTAAACAAGCGGTAATGCTTAACCCAGACCACCTATCGTTTTACCATTTGACACTAGAACCCAACACCCCGTTTTACCATACCCCACCCAACCTGCCGGATGATGACACCAGCGCTGAAATGCAGGTGGAGATTGAAAACTTTTTAGCGCAACACGGCTATGAGCATTATGAAACCTCAGCCTTTGCCAAAAAAGGCAGCCAGGCACGACATAATCTGAATTACTGGCAGTTTGGCGACTACCTAGGCATAGGTGCAGGCGCACATAGCAAATTAAGCTATCACGACAAAATCACCCGAGAAACTCGCCCCAAGCACCCCAAAGCCTATATGGAACAAGCACTACAGGGTAATGCCGTGGAACGTGAGTCTATCGTTAGCCAAGACGCCCTAGGCTTTGAATTTATGATGAATGCACTCAGGCTAATTGATGGGGTTCCAATCAGTTTATTCCAACAGCACACCGGACTTAGCCTGATTACCGTAGAGCCGGCAATCAAGCAGGCACAACAGAAAAAACTGCTTGTAATTGAAAATGGCTATATCAAACCGACCTTGCTCGGCCAACGCTACCTAAATGAACTGCTGCAATTCTTTTTAGACTAGTAGCTAGCACCAAAGCTCAGGCGCAGGCTTGTATAGAACTGCGTAATGTTTAAAATACCTAGCAGTGCAAGCACATGCACTGCTCCCTACCGACTATTCAGTCGCTTTACCACCAGCCAAGCACGCATTATTAGTTAATGCTGCCAAACCACATTCGCACCTACATCCACCACACCCGTGGCACATATATTGCTTTTGTATAACGCGATAACTATAACGCTTTTACATTTTACAGGTTCTATATGCAAAGAATGACTCGTCAACTGATATTGAGCAGCACTTTAGCATTACTCACCCCCTCTGCCACCCTTGCTGGCGCAGTAGGTAGCGCAGTTAGCCAGCCTGCTGCAACAACCATTGCCATCAATAGCGTATGGGTAGTCCTGGCAGGCGCCTTGGTATTTTTAATGCAGGCCGGGTTTGCCATGCTCGAAACTGGCATGTCACGCTCTAAAAATGCCGTGAACATTATGATGAAGAACTACATGGACTTATGCGTAGGCACCGTGCTGTTCTGGCTGCTAGGCTACGGCTTAATGTTTGGCTTCAACCCGACCGGATGGTTAGGGACTGACCACTTCGCGCCTAGTGATGGCGGAGATTGGGAGCTTACCCTACTGTTCTTCCACATTATGTTTGCTTCTACAGCCGCCACCATTGTGAGTGGCGCCATGGCCGAGCGCACTAACTACCTATCCTATTTATTTGGCGCTATCGGCATCACAGCCATCATTTACCCGGTATTGGGCAGTTGGATCTGGAATAGCAACGGCTGGCTGAAACAAATGGGATTTATTGATTTTGCCGGTTCTACCGTTGTGCATTCGCTTGGCGGCTGGTGTGCGCTGGCAGGTGTTATCTTGCTGGGGCCGCGCTTGGGGCGCTTTAGCGAAACCGGCACTATTCATAACATTCCTGGCCACAATGTCGGCATGTTGGGTCTGGGTGGCTTTATCTTATGGTTTGGCTGGTTTGGATTTAATGCTGGCAGCACGTTGGAAGCAAGCACCAATATTGGGCTGATTGCACTCAATACGCAACTATCTGGGGCGATGGGTGCCATTAGCGCATTGCTGATTAGCGTTGTTCTACGTAAACCTATTTTAATTAGCAGCACGGTTAATGGCAGCATTGCAGGCTTGGTTGCAATTACTGCCGGCTGTGCCACCATGGATGCTAGCTACGCAGCGCTGACAGGTTTCATCGGTGGCATTATTTCTGTGTTGGGCGTGCAACTGCTAGAAAAAGTACGTATTGATGATGTAGTCGGCGCGATTTCGGTTCATGGCTTTGCCGGCGTGTGGGGCACATTGGCGGCAGGCATATTCTTAAAAGGCAATATGTTTAATGGCGACCAAATTATTGTGCAGCTAATCGGCATTAGCGCCACATTCATTTGGGTGTTTTTTGCAGCATTGATTATGTACGGCTTAATCAAAATCACCTTTGGCTTACGTGTGAGCACCATGCATGAGCAGCGTGGCTTAGACATTACCGAACACGGTGAGATTGCATATCCAGAATTCACACATAACGCAGCCTATAAGACTGAACACTTACCACACTTACAGAAGCTATAAGCAGAAATTACAAGAACCATGATGGACTTAGTATTAAGACGTCGCGCCATTTATACTGGCCTAAAACCATTCTTGAGCACCACTGAAATGGCGCCAGCATTAAGCATGTGGGAAACTGAGTTTTCGTCTAAACCGGCCTATGCACTGGCAAGCTTTGTGACACGCTGCTGCACTACAGATGAATTAAGAAGAATACGTACACAAATTTTAAGTGCACTTATCGCCGCGCTCGAGTCACCCGAGTCGCTATTATTAAGCGACCCTGGCTCACAGGTGGGCAAGCTGACCATGTCGAATCAAGGAGCAAGTGAGATATTACTTGATGCAAAAAATTCGATATTTATCGCGCTCTCTACCCGGCTATGGACCGCCGTAGATGAAATGACCGAAAAAAGCATCATCGACTTTATATTAAGAAACCTAGCCCATCTTAAACTTAGCAGCGAGCATGCCAACAGCCTCAAAGACTGGTTTATTAACAGAAGCACAATGTTTCCATGTAACTTTGAACTGACAACCCTGCAGAAGCTGATTAACCTCAACTATATTGCGCTATGTGAATATTACGGGCCAGTAAAAGCAGATCTGCTTTTATCGCAAGCAACACATGCAGTTGAAGCTGAAGCAATAAGGCGACAATTCAACCTGCATGATTTACTTTAAATAACAACATGACAACAACACCAAGCTAGCCATTTTAACCGCTTGGCGCCTGCTAATAACTACTTGCTCTGCAACAACTGTCTCGCGCGTGCAATCGCAGCCTTTACCTGTGCCGGTGCGGTGCCACCAATATGATTACGGCTATTTAACGAACCATCCAGCGTCAGCACGCCGTACACGTCGTCCGTGATTTCATGAGCAAACTCTTGCAGCTTGGCTAAAGGCAAATCACTTAAGTCTACTTTTTGGTCTACCGCATAACGCACAGCCAATGCTACCGCCTCATGTGCATCTCTAAACGGCATGCCTTTTTTCACCAGATAATCTGCTAAATCGGTCGCAGTCGCAAATCCTTCGCTCGCAGCCTGACGCATATTTTCTTTATTCACGGTAAAGCCGGCTTTCACCACCACACCGTTTTCCACCACTGGTAAACGCAGCATGTCTGCATAGATTTCTAGTGTTACCAACAAGGTATCAGCGGTATCAAACAATGGCTCTTTATCTTCTTGATTGTCTTTATTGTAAGCAAGCGGCTGGCCTTTCATCAAAGTCAGCAAGCCAGTCAAATGCCCGTATACACGGCCAGTTTTACCACGCACCAACTCTGGTACATCCGGGTTCTTTTTCTGCGGCATAATGGATGAGCCGGTACAGAAACGGTCTGCAATATCAATAAAGGCAAATCTTGGTGAGCTCCATAAAATCAGCTCTTCTGAAAGTCGTGATAAGTGCATCATCACGGTAGATGCCGCAAAGGTAAATTCAATCGCAAAGTCACGGTCTGACACCGCATCCAGTGAGTTCTCACAGACCCCGGCAAAACCCAAACTCGCCGCCACGTTAGCGCGGTCTATCGGGTAGCTAGTACCGGCCAATGCCGCAGCGCCCAGAGGCAACATATTTAAACGTTTCTGACAGTCTTCAAAACGAGAAGCGTCACGTTTTAACATCTCGTAATACGCCATTAAGTGGTGGCCAAAAGTCACAGGCTGCGCCACTTGCAAATGCGTAAAGCCAGGCATCACCGTATCAAAATTAGCTTCAGCCAAATCTAGCAAGCTGGTTTGCAAATTAAATAAACCTGCAATCACCTGCTGGCAAGTCGTGCGCAGCCAAAGCCTCACATCGGTAGCCACCTGGTCGTTACGGCTTCTGCCTGTATGTAAGCGCTTACCTGCATCACCAATTTTATCAGTTAAGCGCTTTTCAATATTAAGATGTACATCTTCTAAATCTAGCGACCACTCAAACTGACCAGCATTGATTTCAGCCAAAATCTCCAGCAAACCAGTTTCAATCGCGCTGAAATCTGCCGCTGAAATAATGCCCTGTGTGCTGAGCATGCGCGCATGCGCAATAGAGCCCTCGATATCGTAAGGTGCTAAACGGTAATCAAAACCAATAGATGCCGTATATTTTTTAACCAGCTCTGCTACTGGTTCGTTAAAACGCCCAGACCAACTGGTATCTTTTTTATTGAGCGCGCTTATTTTCTCTGCCACTTTATTTGCCTATCTAGTATTAACTTGTCGTATTCCGATTAATGATAAAAATGTTTAAAAAACACGCCTTGTCGCCTTAGCTTCACACAAGCGCACCTTTTCTTTTTTATATTTTCACTTTTACATCTGAGGAAATTAAATTGCGATTGTTGTACAAATTTTATTCAACATTAAAAAAATGCTTAATAACAATATACTTATATGCATTAGTATAATGCAAAATAAAGTCATTTAAGATAAAGCGATTGTACTTGGCGATATAAATGCAGATAAAAATCCGATGAAAAATACCAGCCGCCTGCCCAATCTACGTAACTTAGGGGTTGCCTTACGCATACTCATCATCGCCAATTTAGCGCTGATATTGGGGGCTTTTATTTTAAGCGATGGCATGCAGGCATTTATGTATCAACTCACCGGCATTTCCACCTTCGCCCAGCCTACCTTGCTGATTAGCCTGTTTTTACTCTATAGCAGCTACCCCTTACTCTGCAAACTCTCTTATGGCCGTGCTACTGCCGCCACCTTCATCCTAATTGGGCTAAGCGCTACTGCGATCCATGCGTTTTTCTCACAGTTTTGGATTTTTAGCGAACTGCCATCTCTTACTCGCGTTATTTTATATGCCTGGATAATCGGCGCACTTACGCTGTATTACTTCAACCTGCATCATCGGGCCTATTCACCCGCAGTGACCGAAGCCAGACTGCAAGCCCTGCAGGCACGCATACGCCCACACTTTTTGTTTAACAGCTTAAATGCAGTATTGTCATTGATTCGCGACCAGCCTAAACAGGCCGAAACTGCATTGGAAGACATGGCGGACTTATTTCGGGTGTTGATGGCCGAAAATCGAGAGTTAGTACCGATTACGCAGGAAATCGCATTGTGTCGCCAATACTTGGCACTAGAGAAACTTCGCCTGGATGAGCGGCTAAACGTAGAATGGCTGATTGATGAAGTGCCACCGGATATTTTAATCCCGCCTTTACTACTACAGCCACTAATCGAAAATGCGGTATATCACGGGATAGAGCCATCTGCCAGTGGCGGCACTATTACTATCCAGATCTACACCAAGCAAAATGAAGTACATTTACTGCTAAAAAACCCTTACACAGCGCACAGCAGACACCATAACGGTAATAATATGGCACTAAAAAACATCAAAGAGCGGCTGACCCTACACTTTGACCTAGAGGCCTCACTGAAAAGCAAGCAGGTAGGCGATACATACCAAGTACATATTACGCTGCCTAATCAACAGCACAAGACTTATGCTTAATCACACTCATCTTAATATTGTCATTGCGGATGATGAAGCACCGGCGCGCAATCGTCTGCGTACCTTGCTGGGAGATATAGAAAATACGCAGGTGCTGGCTGAAGCTAAAAATGGTAAAGAGCTGCTAGAAATCATTAATCAAGCGCACGATGCACAAACCACAGCCCATATCGTATTGCTAGATATCCGCATGCCGGAAATGGACGGCATAGAAGCCGCCCAACATTTACAGAAGCTGCCCAAACCGCCTGCGGTAATCTTCACCACCGCCTACGACAATTACGCCATACACGCATTTGATATGAGTGCCGTGGATTATCTATTAAAACCTATCCGTCTCGAGCGCCTGCAAACTGCGCTACAAAAAGCACGTGCGCTATTACCTAGCCAGCTTGAAACGCTGACCCCACTTAGCCCTAAGCGTACACATCTCAGCATCAATGAGCGTGGTCGTATTTTACTGGTACCGATTAGCGACGTGATTTATCTGCGTGCAGAGCTCAAATACATCACCGTACGCACCGCTGAACGCGAATATTTAATAGAAGAATCACTCTCGCATTTAGAACAAGAGTTCAGCCACATTTTCACGCGGCTGCATCGTAACTGCCTAGCCGCCAATGCCTATATTTTGGGCTATGAGAAGCGCCACCACGATGAGCATGCGGAGAAGCAGTGGGTAGCACTACTCAAGCACGTGCCTGAAACCATTAGCGTTAGTCGCAGGCAGCAACATTTGATTCGCCAGACAATACTCTAAACATCTGACGCTCTAAGCACGTACGATTTGGATAGCTCTGATACCAAAACCGTACCTGCAGAACAAAGGGAACACGCATGCGGCACTAGCCACATGCGCCAAAACTTACTTATTCTTAAGCCTATTGGCATCCAGCTCTGCAATGGCTTTAGCCGCCCAATCTTTACCGCCTAAACCAAACGCCAGAGCCAAGGCCAGGAAAATTGCCCCAAACACAATCACAAATAGTGAATGTATCAGTTGCATGCCGATGCCTAACTGTTCTAACGCCACAAATATCGCAAGGATTTGAATACCATATTCTGCTGAGGTGCTTACAGTGAGCGCTGCAAAGAACTTAATGCTATGCAGCCAGGCAAACACTAACTTATTCACAAAGCGCGCTAGTAACGTACCAAAAATAATCACTAAAATCGCCAGGATAATGCGTGGCAGGTAACCTGCCAGCTGCTGCAACAAACTAGCCACTTCGCTGAGACCCAGCATACTGGCACCAGTGGTAATAAATAAAATAATCACCAGCCAATACACTACCTGGCTAATAATGCCGCTCATGGTGACATGCATATTGCCACTGTTCATAAAAGCCTCAAGACCAGAGCGCTGTGCAAATCGATCAAACTGCATCAGCACCAACAAACGCTTCACTACCAGTCGCACCAACTTTGCAACGATCCAGCCAAAAAACAGAATCACCACTACGGCTAATAATTTAGGTACAAATTGCACGAGCTGTAACCAGAACTG
>Ga0208509_1000492_pt1 | contig 14232 bp, 11 predicted proteins | sample LakWasMeta7_HOW4_2_FD_183857 | JGI IMG/M metagenome (GOLD analysis project Ga0208509, IMG submission 183857) | Freshwater sediment methanotrophic microbial communities from Lake Washington under simulated oxygen tension - Sediment Metagenome... | ecosystem: Environmental > Aquatic > Freshwater >...
TTGCTGCCCACCCGTTCAAAACAGCGCTCCTGCAATACTCGCAATAACTTGACCTGCATGGGCATCGGCATATCGCCGATTTCGTCAAGAAAAAGCGTGCCGCCCTCAGCCATCTCAAAACGCCCCTGCCTCGCGTTTAATGCGCCGGTAAACGCCCCTTTTTCATGGCCAAATAATTCGCTTTCCAGCAGCTCTCCCGGAATTGCGCCGCAGTTAATCGGCACAAACGGTTTCGACACCCGCAAGGAAGCCTCATGCAAGGCTCTGGCAACCACTTCCTTGCCGGTGCCCGATTCCCCCAGAATTAATACTGTCGCCTCGGATCCCGCTACCTGATTAATCAGTGTCCGAATTTTGGCAATCGCAGGACTGCGTCCTTTCAAGCGATCAATTGAAGGCGAACGGCGGTCATAAACGCGTCGATCCACCGCGCTTCTTTGGACTTCTTGGGCTTCAGAAGATACCGGAAACTTATCGATGATTGCTTTCAAGCCTGTATAGGTCACCGGCCACTCCAGCACTTGGAACACCATCTTGTGAATGGCGCTGGAAACCTGGAGAGTCCCGCATTTATCCGTTACCAAAACCACGGGAACCTTGTCGGCTCGATTGACGACATCCTTGATAACAACAGCCTGTTTATCCATGCCGTCGCCGACAAAAATACTGAAAAACTGATCCCACTCACCGTGCACAAGATCAAGATTTGATGAAACTGCGATTTCTACCTGATATTCCATAAACTTAAGCACGATCTCAAGCTGGTAAGATCTTGCTTTATTATCATCAATCAACAAAACACGCGGTAACGCCATAATCCTTATACTCATCACTTTTATTAATCGGCGGTTAAGATAACCCGAAAATCATCCTCCCCCTACACAAGCCTTAAATATAATCCAACTTGCTTATTTAGCTAGTCCGCCAAACTAGGCCTCTTTCAAAATACCATTTATTTCAGATTGTTCTATGACCTTTTTAATGCCCTTTGCAAAAGAAAGTCCGCCTTCCTCATGCATCCAGACTTGACAAAAAATTCTCATCGTAGACACTACATGCGTTTCAACTACGTTAGAGTAAATTTTCTTTGAACGACATACCCCTTAGTATGCTATTTGGCATACTTGTACTGATGCTGATCCTTTCTGCGTTCTTTTCCGGTTCCGAAACCGCTTTAATGACACTGAACCGTTATCGTTTAAGACATCTAGTCAAACTCAAGCATTCCGGTGCCCTAAAGGCACATAGATTACTGCAACGCCCAGACCAACTGATCAGCCTGATCTTGCTCGGCAATAATTTTGTGAATGTGATCGCTTCGTCATTAGCCACTTTAATTGCCATTCGACTTTATGGCGACAACGAGGCCAGTATCGGTATCGCAGCCGGCATTTTAACCATTGCCCTGCTTATTTTTTCAGAAGTAACCCCCAAAACGCTGTCCGCCGTTAAGCCCGAAATACTCGCTTTCCCTTCCGCATGGATCTACACGCCTTTACTAAAAATCTTCTTTCCCGTCGTCTGGAGCGTCAACCTGATTACCGGCCTGTTGCTGCGCATAGTCGGTATCGACGTCAAGAAACACAGCCACGATATGCTCAGCAAAGAGGAGTTCAAAAGCATTGTTTCTGAAGCAGAAAGCTTCATGCCCACCCGCTACCAGAAAATGCTGCTGGGCATACTCGATCTTGAGACCGCAACGGTTGAAGACGTTATGACTCCACGTAACGAAATCATCGGTATTGATCTGGAATTACCCATTGAAGACATTATCACCCAGATTAAAACCAGCCCGCATACCCGACTACCCGTCTACAAAAAAAGCATAGACCGGGTCGTTGGCTTTTTGCACCTCCGCAACATACTGGCGCTGATCAACCTGGAGACTTTTGACAAGCAAACGATCATCAACCACCTGAGCAAGCCCACGTTCATTCCGGAAAACACGCCTGTGCATAAGCAAATGCATAACTTTAAGAGCGAAAAAATACGCCTCGGTTTGGTGGTAGACGAATACGGGGATGTACAGGGCATGGTGACACTGGACGATTTGTTGCAAGAAATCGTAGGGGAACTGATCACGGACGACGTTACCGTTAGAGAACAAAGCGACGGCAGTTATCTCGTGGACGCCAACATTACCGTCAGGGAATTAAACCGCATCATGCAATGGTCTTTACCCACAGAAGGCCCAAAAACATTGAACGGCCTTATCATTGAATTTATGGAAACTATCCCGGAACCTGGAACCAGTACCAAACTGCACGGCTATCCCCTGGAGATAATAAAACGTACTGACAATGCCGTTAAACTGGTTAAATTCTTACCGAGATAATAAATTTTGAGCCCGTGCTTTGAAGAATACGCTTAAAAATAATTGGGTATTCTTGAATAACTCAAAAAATACAGCCTATACTTAAAAGCAGTTTAAGAATTAACTCATGAGCGTCATGGCAAAACTCACTGTTTTTTTTAAAGATAAAGTAATCCAATCAAACCTGTTTGAAAACGGCGTTGTGCATATTGGACGTGATGAAACAAACGATTTAACTATAGACAGCCTGGCCGTAGCGCCGGCTCATGCAGCCTTGATTATTCGTGATGACGCCTGCACTATCAGACAGTTGAATGATGACTTCCCTGTCATCGTCAATGGCCAGAAAGTCAAGGAATGCACCATACATAACAACGATACGATTTCCATAGGCAAACATGATTTGGTCTTCAACACCACCGAGTCGATTGAGCAGCAGGCTCCGATTGAAAGCCTGCTTGAAAAGGATGTCATCGCCCTCAATCAGGAAATCGGCAATGACTCACCTATACCCGTAGGCAGTCTGCAGGCGCTTGACGGTAAAAACATCGGCAAAATCCTCCCTTTAAAAACGGCCATGACCCGGCTAGGCCGAAGCGGCAGCGCCGTTGTAGCCATAGCCAGAAGAAAAGACGGTTATTTTATTTCCGCATTGGAAAATAATGGCACTATCACCATCAACAATCAGCCTTTGAATAATAACTCTCTTAAGCTAAATCATAACGATGTAATCGTTATCGACAGCACTAGCATGCAATTTTATCTGAATTAGCGCCATGCCCAAGCCAGAAAACAACGGCAAAGATCAATATCATCGTTTTTTCTACCAAGCCGACGCCTGCTTATGCTGCTCGGAAAAAACCTGGCCCTGTAAAATAACCGATCTATCCCTGAACGGCTGTCTACTGCAATTTGAATCCCCCTGGTCAGAAGACCTGGAAAAAATCTATCTGCTGAGCCTCCATATGCCCGATCAAGTGCCGATCACAATGGCGCTCAGCGTTTCTCATGTGGTCGGCAATCATGTCGGTTTTAAATGTGAACACATTGACAGCGAGAGCATGAGTGAACTGCGCCGTATGGTTAAGCTTAATCTAGGCGACACCGCTCTGTTGGAAAGGGATTTGCTAGCTCTGGCCGAATAAGCCCCGCACAACTGCACTTCATATGTCCGAAAGCACCGCCAACGCTTCCGAAAGCGTGCTGACCGCGTGGATCTCCAGACCCTCGATGGATTTTTTGGGCGCATTGGCCTTGGGAATAACGGCTTTTTTAAAACCGTGTTTTGCCGCATCATTAAGCCGCGCGTAGCCGTTGGCCACGGGTCTGATCTCGCCATTGAGACCCATCTCGCCAAAAAAGAAAACATCATGCGGAATCACCTTATCCTTAAGACTAGACACTATCCCTACCACGATGGCCAGATCCGAACTGGTTTCTGTCACCTTAATGCCGCCGACCACATTGGCATAAATTTCATCGCTGGCGGTAAAAATGCCCCCGTGACGAGATAAGACCGCAAGCAGCATGGCCAGTCGATTCTGATCAAAGCCGACCGCAAGCCGCCTGGGATTGCCGTACTGGCAATCGGTTACCAGCGCCTGAATTTCAACGAGCAGCGGCCGGGTGCCTTCCCATAGAACTGTCACCACGCTGCCTGAGGAAGGCTTTTCTGCACGGTTCAAAAACATGGCGGAAGGATTTCTGACTTCTTTCAAACCTGAACTGTCCATGGCAAAAAAGCCCAATTCACCGACACTGCCAAACCTGTTTTTGTCCGCCCTCAATACCCGAAACCGGGCATCATCGGTCGAGGCCAGAATCACTTGGGTATCGACAATATGACTCAAGGTCATGGGACCTGCCAGTGACTGATCCTTGGTCACATGGCCCACCATAAAAATGGACACATGATGCCTTTTGGCGTATTGGGTCAGATAACTGGCTGACTCCCTGACCTGGGACACCGATCCGGGCGCTGAATCCGCTTCCTGGGTATGCATAACCTGAATCGAGTCAATAATCAGAACTTGCGGCTGGATGTCATCCAGAACATCACAAATGCTTTGTACGGAAGTTTCCGCCAGCATCATGATCTTATCGGCAGGCAGTTTGAGCCGATGCGCCCTCTCCGCTATCTGTTGCAACGATTCTTCACCGGAAACATAAAGCACCTTGATGCCCTGCGCGGCAATATTGGCAATGGCCTGCAATAAAATCGTGCTTTTCCCGGCACCGGGCGCACCGCCAATCAATACGACACTGCCGGTGACTATGCCGCCGCCCAGAACGCGATCAAATTCCGACATGCCCGTAGACAGTCTCTCGGCCTGGGCAAGATTGACATCGGATAATAATTTAACTTCGGATCGGCTACCCGCATAACCGTTCTTACGGCTATGACGCTCTATCGCAGAGGTGCCTAAGCGGACTTCCTTGATGGTATTCCAAGATCCGCAACTGGTGCACTGTCCGCCCCAACGCGGATAATCCGTCCCGCACTGATCGCATATAAAGGCCGTTTTAGTCTTTTTACTCATTTTCCAGCGCACTCAATTCCGTTAAGTTAGAGCTGAAAAGTGATCTAAAAAATATTCTCATCATCACCAATCAAATTATCCAATGTTTGCATACCCTTACGTATCTGCTTTCTGGCACCGAGTTTTGCCTGTACAACTTCCGGTAGATCGGTAAACAGACAGAGTTGCTTGGCAACCAACAGATCAATCACATCCTCAATGACCCTCACCATTTCTATATCGGTTGCAGACAGCGTGGATCTGGCTTGCTGGGGGGTTTTAATTTTTGCCAGAAAATCCAGCACCTCGGGGTTATTGATTTCCAGCCACTGCGAATCGGGTCCTGGCGGCGAATTATGAAGCTCTACAATGGTTTTATTTTCATCACGACTCACATAGGGCACGGAGTTCTCCTTAAGAATTGTATTGTGCTATTCTAGTGGGTTATGAGGAATCTGCAACAAGCCCCTGACTCTTTGGCTAATCAAATATCATGTATACAGCGCGACAACCGGCCACACCAATTGCCCCTGCTTTAACTGTCCAGATACCTTCACAGACTGATGATGCGCTGCTGCTGGCATTATTATCTGTCTGCAAGTTGCTGCATACACCCCATTCGCCCGAAGCGCTTACTGCCGGCCTGCCTTTGGTTGATAATAAATTGACCCCGGCCTTGTTCATCAGGGCTGCCGAACGCGCAAGCCTTGCGACCCGACTGGTCAGGCGGCCGCTGGATCAAATTTCCAATCTGGTGTTACCCGTTGTTTTATTATTGAAGAATGAAAAAACCTGCATCCTGGTCCGAAAAGAAGATCAGTTGTGCACGCTGATTCTTCCAGAGACGGATAGTGGCGAAAAAACGGTTACGCTGGAAGAACTGAATCAGGAATACACCGGTTCAGCTTTCTTTATTCAGCTCAACCATCAATTTGATGAACGAACCTCAGACTCGGTAACACCGAAGATCAAACATTGGTTTTGGGATGTCATCTATAAATCCTGGCCAATTTACACCGAGGTCCTTATCGCCTCGCTGCTGATCAATTTATTTGCGCTGGCTTCCCCGCTATTCGTCATGAATGTCTATGACCGGGTCGTGCCGAACCATGCCGTTGAAACACTGTGGGTATTGGCTGCAGGCGTCGCCATTGTTTTTACATTTGATTTCGTCATGAAAGCACTGCGCGGCTATTTTATCGACGCTGCAGGCAAGCGCGCCGACATTATTCTATCCGCGACCATATTTGAAAAAGTCATGGGCATCCGTATGGAAGCCAAACCTGCGTCAGTCGGCGCCTTCGCCAACAATCTGCACGAGTTCGAGTCATTCAGGGATTTTATCACCTCGGCGACCCTAACCACCCTGATAGACCTGCCTTTTCTGTTCATTTTTCTGGCCATCATCGGCCTGATCGGCGGCAATCTGGCGCTTATCCCCTTAGCCATCCTGCCCTTGGCCATTATTGGCGGCATTGCCGCACAAAAGCCTTTAAAAAGGGCGATTACAGAATTATTCAAGTATTCGGCACAGAAAGGCGCCACGCTCGTTGAATCCATTTCGAGCCTGGAAACATTAAAAAGCGTCAGTGCGGAAGGCCAGGTACAGCGGCAATGGGAGCAAAACATCGGTCAAATTGCCCGTTTAGGTCTCAAATCCCGCTTTTATTCTTCGCTCGCGGTAAACTTAACAGCCTTTCTGCAACAAATGGCTTCAATTGCGGTCGTCATCGGCGGCGTCTACAAAATTTCCGAAGGCGAATTAACCACAGGCGGCCTGATTGCCTGCACAATCCTGACCGGCCGTGCCTTGGCACCGATTGGCCAGGTCGCCTCCATACTCACCCGCTACCATCAGGCCAGAGCCTCACTGGATTCCTTAAATCGCCTGATGTCCTTGCCCGTTGAACGTGAAGCCGGCAAAAAATTCTTGCATCGCCCCAAGTTCAAGGGCGCTATCGAATTTAAAAATATCAGTTTCAAATATCCCACTCAACCCGTCAACGCTTTGGAAAACGTCTCGTTCAAAATACAGGCGGGAGAACGCGTCGGCTTTATCGGAAAAATAGGCTCCGGCAAGAGCACCATAGAAAAACTGATGCTGGGCCTATACGAGCCGCAAGAGGGTTCCATTCTGATCGATGACACCGATATCCGTCAGCTTGATCCGTCTGAATTGCGCCGTCAGATCGGCTATGTGCCCCAGGACATTTCGCTTATGTTTGGCAGCGTAAAAGACAATATTTCCTTGGGCGCCGGTTTTGCTGACGATAGTGCCATTCTGAATGCCGCGGAAATCGCCGGCGTCACGCATTTTGTCAATAAACATCCCGCCGGTTTTGACATGCCTGTCGGTGAACGAGGGGCGGCATTATCGGGAGGACAGCGCCAAAGCGTTGCCGTTGCCAGAGCCCTGTTGTTAACGCCGCCCGTGTATATCATGGATGAACCGACCAACTCCATGGACAACAGCACCGAAGAGGCCTTTAAACAACGCTTTGCCAGTCAAATCGGTACCCGCACACTGATTCTGGTCACACACCGGGCCTCACTCTTAACGCTGGTAGACCGGCTTATTGTGATGGACGGCGCCCATGTCGTCGCAGACGGCCCTAAAGAACAGGTCTTGGAAGCTTTGAAACAAGGACAAATCAAAGTCTCGGGCTAATTCCGCCCAATGCCACCGTCGATTCATTCACATTGAAAAAAATGATAAAAAAAATATCCGAATTAACATCGAAACAGCATCAATTATCGGAGGATGAGGACTTTATCACCGATGTCAATGTTGCAAACTTACACGGCGCCTCATTTTACAGTCATCTCATTTTATGGCTGAGTTTTGCCTTCATCGTCATTGCATTATTTTGGGCTCACTATGCCACGCTGGATGAAGTCACCCGAGGCTCCGGCAAAATCATCCCCTCTAGCCATATACAGGTCATTCAAAACCTGGAAGGCGGCATCCTGTCGGAAATTCTTGTCAAGGAAGGCGAACTCGTTGAAAAAGGTCAGGCCCTAATGCAGCTGGATGATGTGCGCTTTGCTTCTTCATTTAATGAAACCCAGCTCAAGTATTATGAGCTGTTAGCCAATACCGCCCGACTCAGCGCTGAAACCAGCAATCAGCCGTTAAAAATTCCGCAGGAAGTTATTGACAAGTACCCCGCTTTTGCTGAACACACACGACAGCTCTATAACTCCAGAAAATCAGAACTGGCGGCTAATACCAATATTTTGCAGCAGCAAATCGTGCAGAAACAGCAGGAATTGGTTGAACTCAAATCCAAACAGGATCAAATTTCCCGCAGTTATCAGTTGTTAAAAAAAGAACTGGATATGTCGGAGCCTTTGGTTGCTCAAGGTGCCATGTCAGAAGTCGAACTGCTGAGATTAAAACGCAATGCCAATGACCTAAATGGCGAACTCAGCTCGGCGCGATTAGCCATCCCCAGATTGCAAGCTTCTCTGAGTGAAGCCAACAACAAATTGGCTGAACAGAAAATCCGTTTTCAAACAGAAGCCATGAAGGAGCTGAATGAAACCAAATCCGAACTGGATAGAATCTCAGAAACCATGCTCGGCCTTAAGGACAGAGTCACTCGCACCCGCATTTTGGCGCCGGTCAAAGGCACTGTTAAACAGCTGAAAATTACAACCATTGGCGGGGTTATTCAACCCGGGATGGATTTGCTGGAAATTGTACCTATTGATGATCAACTCTTGGTACAGGCCGACATAAAACCGGCGGATATTGCTTTTTTACGCCCCGGACAGGACGCCATGATCAAATTAACCGCCTATGATTTTTCCATTTACGGCGGCCTGGAAGCCAAACTTGAACATATCAGTGCTGATACCATTTTCAATGAAGAGGATAAAAAAAGTTATTATCAGATCCGGCTTAGAACCACCAGGAATCATTTGGAAAAGAACGGTGAAATTCTTAATATCATTGCCGGCATGAATGCCGACGTCGATATCTTGACTGGTAAAAAAACCGTATTGGACTATATTCTTAAACCCATATTAAAAGCCCAACAACGCGCCTTACGCGAACGTTAATACTGCCATCCTCCCACTAGCTTAAGCACATGATTCAAGGAAATTAATAAGTGGCGAGCATACTAATGCTGTCAGCCAGGCCGGTGCTGGCGAATAACTGGAAATCAGCACTGTTGCCGGCCCATGATGTATTTATGGTCAATCAGCTGGAAGATATTCGCGGGCTTGCTATAAGGCAATCCGCTGTGATGATCATCATTGATGCAGAACTGCTGAACAACAACGACTCGGGCCTGTCGCAGCTAAAAAGCGACGGATTAAAAGCCCTGATTATCGGTGACAACTGGTCGGAAGAACGGCAAATCAATGCCTTAGTCGCCGGTGTATCAGGATATTGCGAAAACAAGTCCGCCGAAGTCTTATTGTTAAGGGCGACTAACAGTATTCTCCGAGGCGACCTCTGGATCCAGCGTCATTTGGTTCCAAAAGTCATTGGCACCCTGGTCGAACTGAATAGTACACGCACAACGCAAGTAGAAAAACGTAACGATTGCGTTCAAAAAAACCTGCGATCCCTGACTAGCCGTGAACTCGATGTTGCCAAAATGGTACAGACCGGCGAAAGCAATAAAATGATTGCTAACCTTCTCAATATTTCCGAGCGCACCGTTAAAGCCCATTTAACATCGATATTTCAGAAACTTGATGTTCGAGACCGATTGCATTTAGCCCTCTTGTTGAAAGAAATAAATTGACCTTTGTTCTGTAATAGATTAATTTTATTACAAAAAAACAACAACAACCCCCCACCGACAAAGCGCTTCCCAGGAGCCAATGGATATGAAACTTAAAACCGGCCTCGCCAGCATAATCGCGGGTATGGCATTAACCTCTGCCGTTTCCGCACAATCGTTAAAAGATGCCGTACAGCAGACCATTAATGAAAATCCAGAAGTTCTTTCGGCCAAGGACGAGCGCTTGGCTGTTGAACAACAAATCGACCAAGCTAGGGCCTCTTATTTTCCTACTGTAGATGTAGCCGCAGGCTATGGTTTTGAGCAATCCAACAACCCCACCACACGTGGACGGTTTAATACTTCCTCCCCCTCCCAAACAGGAACCGTTCAATACGGTCGTGAGGAAGCCTCCGTCATGATACGGCAAATGATTTTCGACGGCCTGGCGACACCGAACGAAGTCGCAAGACACGAAGCGATAACCAATGCCAAAGCTTTTAATCTGTTTGGCCGCGCAGAAATCACCGCACTCAAGACGGTTGAAGCCTACTTGAATATCCTCAGACAGGAGTCATTATTACAACTGGCTCAGGAAAATCTGGCTTATCATGCCAGAACAGGCGACCAGATCAGATTACGCAGCGAACAAGGCATCGGCAAAAAAGCGGATAATGAACAATCCGCCGGACGTTTGTCATTAGCAGAAACCAATGTCAAAGCCGCCGAAGGTAACTTAAAGGACGCAAAAACGGCATTTCTGCGTGTCGTGGGTGTTTTACCAGGAAAACTGGACATGCCCGCCGACCCCAATACCATGCTGCCGGCGGATATAGATGCCGCCGTGGAAAAAGCCGTGGAAAACCATCCCATATTAAAATCGGCAAATGCCGACATAGACTCGGCTTTTTCGCAACACGAAACAGCAAAAGCCGCCTACATGCCGCGCGTTGACTTTGAAGGCGGGGGGAGTTGGAACAATAATCTTGATGGCATCCCCGGTAAAAATGAAGACTTAACCGCCATGTTGCGGCTGCGTTACAACCTCTTTAACGGCGGCAAGGATGTCGCTCGTCGCGAGGAAACGGCGCACCTGATTTCTCAAGCAAAAGACATCAGGGACAATACCTATCGGCAGGTCGTTGAAAGTATGCGCTTGTCCTGGGTAGCCCACACCACAGTAAAAAACCAGCTCGATTTCTTCAAGACCCATAGAGATTCCAGCATCAAGGCACTCGAAGCCTATCAATTGCAATTTAACATCGGCCAACGCACACTGCTGGATTTACTGGATTCAGCGAATGAGATGTTTGTCGCAAAAAGCGACTACGTTAACGCCCAATTCGATGAATACTATGCCGCCTATCGCATCTTGGCCAGCATGGGCAGTTTAAACCAGTCTTTAGGAGTGACGCTGCCGCAAGAAACAGAGCCCTTGGCGAATAATTAATTTCTCGTACTTCGTTAAAAAAGGCGCTTACAGCGCCTTTTTTATGCCCCCCAAGTCCCCTTTTCATCCCTGCTTTATAGGCCCGGCATCAACCGGTTGCCATGTTCTTTGAGCCAGCGTTGCGGGTGTTGATAGGTCGGCAAATGTTCGGCGACCAGGGCCCAAAAATGCCTGGAATGATTTCTCTCCCGAATATGACAGAGTTCATGAACTACGACATATTCCAGCACGGCCGGCGGCGCCATGACGAGCGTCCAATTGATATGAATATCATTATGAATACCGCAACTGCCCCAGCGACTTTTCTGTGTTTTTATGTAAATGGCTCGGGGAAACAACTGTTTGTGAGGAGCATGATGCTGCACGAAATGCTCAACCTGCCCTTTTAATTGCTGATGCATCCAGCGTATCATTGCCGTCTTGACGGCATCGCTATGATCCCCAGTCATCAGTGACTCAGGCACATGAGCAATGATTTCGCCGCAGAATTCGATTTTGATTCTTTTTAAGGTCGACGGCCTGACTGCCAATTTATACAGTTCTCCCCGATAGGGAATATCGGCGCCATGGCTGTACCGGGCCGGAGCCAAAGGTTGTTGCCGCTTTGTTTTTGCTTGCAGCTTTGCCTGCGCCTGGACAATCCACTGCTGCTTTGAATGGACAAACTGCTGGATACGCAGTTCTGAAATCTTGACCGGCGCAACGACTTCAACTTTTTCAGCGGTTACCACAATGCGCGTCTTCATTGCGCGCGAACTACGTCGAATCTGATAAAAAAAAGGTAGATTGATAATAACGACTCCTGAATTACAGTGCGTTTTGCAACATTCTTTGTTTCAGCTCTGACCATAGACTCAATCGATCCGAACCGCCAACACGTTTACCAGCGCCCCTAGACTTTGCCAACCACAAGCCTGAGCCATTAAAACTATAGACGGGCAGCAAATCCTTTCGTTGAGTGGCGGGCTTGATAGCAGGAATTAGATTGTCCAGTACTAAAGGCACAGACTTCGGAGTGGCAAAATAGGTCAGTACCATATGCGCCTGATTGAGCTGATAGGCCTTGACATAGGTAATTCGCATTTTATTTTCATCCACGCCAAGCTCCAGTAAAGTGAAATATTTGGCTATGGAATAATCTTCGCAATCTCCGGCGCCGGTTGCCAGAAACTCAATCGGCGTAGCCCAGTAATCTTCTAACGACCAGTGAATAAGATCGTCAACAAAATCGACATTTTGATTAAAAAAATCATTCACCCGTTCCAGCTTTTCCTGCTCAGGCAGGTCTTTTGCCGTCTGCATCAGTTTTTGCCACTGAATCACCCGCTGTTCGGCTACGACACCATACTCATTGCGTATTTCCAGCAATAACGCCTCGCTGATTTCCAGGGTAGCGGCAACGGTCAGCGTAAATAATCCGCAAATCAGTGCTGCAATGCCTTTTCTCAGTCCGGACAAGGTGCTGATCTTCATCTCAATGGCCGCCGGTAAACCGCTTTTAAGCAGTTATCGACTGGCACCAGTGATACCGATTTCCTTGATCAGCGCCAAGTCTTCATCGGCCTGAATGTTTTCCGCCAGTATCGTAATATCGAGCAAATCACCCACTTCTTTCATCGTTTCGACAAAAGCCCGTTTGACCGGCTCATGACTCATGCCATTACCCATATCCCGCGACAAACGGATATAATCCGGCCGCAAAATTTTGACCGTTTCCAGAGACATGGATTGGCTGTCAAATCGTTTTAGAATCACTTTGGCCCCGTGGCCATGAATAAATTTAATAAACTCTTTAAAGACCTTCACTTCCTTGGCGGCGGCGTAAGCGGAAATACTGAATACCAATTGCGCTGAAACGGCTCGATGCTGTGTCAAGACCGTCGCCAGCCAGGCCCTGTAATCGCTGTTTTTGACGGTACGCGTCGACAAATTGACGGCGATCGCATAGTCAATATGCTGCCCCTCGATATGCTGAATAACCTGTTCCGTCACGCCTCTCTCGAGCTCGACAATTTTTTCGAATTTTTCCGCGACAGACACAAAAGTGCCGATGGGGATCAAGTCTCCTTTAGCATCCTGGGCCTGTATAAAGGCCTCCTGCATCAACACTTGTCCGGTATGGGTGTCCGCTATCGTGCCGACAAATGAAATTTTGTATTCGTTCTGATCGACCACATTGAAAACCAGCGCTTTCCATTCAGCGATATCCTTGGCCTGATCGCCCCGTTCCCTCATGTAAAAACTGTTGGCGCCGATGAGCTTGGCCTGTTCAAAAGCCTCATTGGCGGCAGCAAGTATGCTGGCCGTGGTTCCAAACGGATCAAACGGCACTACACCAATATGGGCAATATCTGATTTATGATATTTCTCGGCCAGCGCAGTCAGCGCCAAACTTAACGCCGTGGCCAGTTGTTCGGCATGCTGGGCATCAATGCTTCTGGCCAGCAAGGCGAATTCAGAACCGACAAATCGATAAACCTCTATATTGACTGTTGGAAAATCGCTTGCAACCTGTTTCAAGCTGTCGGCGCAGTCCTGCAGAAATCGATCAATCACATCACTGCCCTGCTCTTTGGTCATTCCGGTCAAACCATCCAGCTTGATTAAATAAACAAAAGCGTCGCTATGCTCGATGAACAATTGCTTCATGTCGGTCTCGAAGCTGCTTTTTTTATTGAGCCCGGTTAAATCATCCAACAGCAGGGTTTTTGCCAATGCTTCCAAGCGGGCATTGAGTTTTTTCATAACCCCGCCGATCTTGGTGGACATCTCGTTCATGGAGCGGGCCACGTTCCTGACTTCAGTAGTCCAGGGCAAGGGCTCGATGATTTCAAATTGTCCCTCGGCAATGGCCAGCGCCTGTTCGTTGATTCTTTTTAACGGCAATAACATATAGCGGAGAATAAAGAATAGTAATGCCATCGACACGATGAAGGCCGCGAGCGAGTAGTAAAATGCGCTTTTCGCTTGCTCATATAATTTCAGATAGGCGTAGCCTGGATTTATCGTCACGTATATCGTGCCGCCGACACTCCATCCGGAGCTTATCTCGCTTTCTGCGGATGCCGTCTTCATCGGCAACACCTTCACAAACCAGTCGGGCACATCCTCGAAAATCTTATCATTCACCAGCGTTATCAATGACTTGCCATCAACATTCACCAGCTTTATTTCTTTGTAGTAACCCATGTCGAATATGGCATTCATCAT
>Ga0208509_1000497_pt1 | contig 14182 bp, 11 predicted proteins | sample LakWasMeta7_HOW4_2_FD_183857 | JGI IMG/M metagenome (GOLD analysis project Ga0208509, IMG submission 183857) | Freshwater sediment methanotrophic microbial communities from Lake Washington under simulated oxygen tension - Sediment Metagenome... | ecosystem: Environmental > Aquatic > Freshwater >...
CGAGGGGCTGGTGCCGGCCCCAGCCAGTCTAATAGTTCTGATCCTTGAACGGTAAAAGTTGGTTTAGGTTTTATTTCCGCATTCGAAATTTCAGTTCCACTGTTATTGACTCCATAATAAAGGCTTTTTCAAAGCACGGTTAGAAAGGCCGAATACGAAGATGAACACACTTACCCAACTCCATGCTGATATAGAAGCGCGCGTACGTGCTATCCGTGACGATAATATCGATTGGCAATGCCGCCTGGGCTGCGACAACTGTTGCCGGCGGCTCGCCGAAATACCCCGGCTCACTGCGGCGGAATGGGATTGGCTTCGGGAGGGTCTGGCAGCTCTGTCAGCAGAGCTGCTTCTGGAAATTGGTCAGGACATTGCCGCGCTGGCCGAGCAGACATCACGCCCCATCGTTTGTCCGCTGTTGGACCGGTCAGTTGGAGCATGCCGGGTCTACGCTCACCGGCCAGTGGCTTGCCGCACTTACGGGTTCTATGTCCAGCGAGACCAGGGGCTTTACTGCAAGGACATCGAATCGCGCGTGGCCGGTGGTGCCTGGGCGGAGGTGGTGTGGGGCAACCAAGACGCCATCGACCGCCGTCTCAGTGGTCTAGGCGACACCCGCGATTTAACCGAGTGGTTCGCTCGCTGGAGGGAGAGCGGAGACATGGCTTGAACGGACAAGTTCTGGAGATTTAGTAAATTTTGTATGATCTCATATCCTTTTTTGTGTTTTTATGCTTCTTTGATAGGCGACTTTTTGCGTGGAATGCCATCATTTACGCATAAACGCTAAACCAAGGAATATACTTAAATAGATATTTAAGTTGTTTGCTTTTCGGTCCAAAAAACTGAATAGCGCTGAAAATCTCCAGCAGATTTTGTACGAGCGAAGGGTGACGAGATGGTCAGAGCCATAGTATGGATGGACGCAAGTGAGTGAAAGGCCAATTCGTGCATATATAAAAAACCATAATCAGAAAACAGTGATGAACATTTAACATGTCGATACCGCCTGTCGCGCCATCAAACCACCCGTTCGACCGCCTGGTCGCCTATGGATTAAGAGGCGGCCTGCCGGTCCTGTTTTTTACCTTGTCCCTGGCGTTGGGCGTTATCGCGCTGCTGTTCACGCCGCGCGAGGAAGAGCCGCAGATCGTCGTGCCGATGGCGAACGTCATCGTCTCGGCGCCGGGTCTGCCGGCGCAGCAGATCGAAAAGCAGATCACCCTGCGGCTGGAAAAACTGCTGACCCAGATCAGCGGCGTCGAACACGTCTATTCGCGCTCGTCCAACGGCCAGGCCATCGTCACGCTGCGCTTTTTCGTCGGCGAGGACCGCGAGGATGCGCTGCTCAACACCTACAACAAGCTGTATTCCAATCAGGACCAGATCCCGGCTGGAGTCACCGCCTGGCTGGTCAAGCCGGCCGAGGTCGACGACGTGCCGATCGTACTGGCGGCGCTGTGGAGCCGCGCGCCGGAGCTGTACAGCGATTTCGAGCTGCGCCGGTTCGCCGACGAAATCACCGAGCATCTGCAGCAGATTGCCGACACCAACCAGATCACGGTCGTCGGCGGCCGCAAGCGCACCGTCAACGTGCTGCTCAATCCGCAGGGCATGGCCGCGCGCAGGACCACGGCCCTGGACATCGCGCACGCCGTGCAGAAATCCAACCAGCTGCACAACGCCGGCATCGTTGCGGCCGACAACCGTTCGATCCGGCTGGAGGCCGGCGACTTCGTGCGTTCGGCCGAGCAGCTGCGGGCGCTGGTGGTCAACGTCGTGGACGGCATACCGGTCTATCTGCGCGACGTGGCCGACATCACTGACGGCCCCGAGGAGCCTGAAAACTATACCTGGCTCAATTTCGCCGAAGGGCACGCGCTGGCTGATAAGTATAAGGGCGACTACCCGATGGTCACGATCGCGGTCGCGAAAAAGCGCGGCTCGAATGCCGTCTCGGTGGCCGAGAACGTGCACGCGCGCCTGGCCCAGCTGCAGCGGGAACTGCTGCCGCCCGAAGTACAGCTCGAAGTCCTGCGCGATTACGGCCAGACCGCCGACGACAAGGTCAACAACCTGACCACCAGCCTGGGGTTCGCGATCGTCACGGTGGTGCTGTTCATCGGCATTTTTCTGGGCTGGCGGCCGGCGCTGGTGGTCGGGCTGGCCATTCCGGTCTGCTACGGCGCCACCCTGGCCCTGGACATGTTCTTCGGCTACACGATCAACCGCGTCACGCTGTTCGCGCTGATTCTGGCGCTGGGCCTGCTGGTCGACGACCCGATCACCGGCATCGACAACATCGAGCGCTTCATGCGCATCGGCCAGGGCAGCCTGAACGAGCGCATCATCGCGGCCATGGCCGAAATCCGCACGGCCTTGCTGATGTCGACCATCACCATCATCCTGGCCTTCATCCCGCTGGCCTTCATCACCGGCATGATGGGGCCGTACATGGCGCCGATGGCGTTCAACGTGCCCGTGGCCGTGACCTTGTCGACGGTCACGGCCTTCATCGTGACGCCCTGGATGTCGGGCAAGGCCCTGAAGCCGGCCGAGACCGAGGTGGCGACATCCGGAATGAGCTTCTACGCGCGCATGATCGAGCCCTGCATCGCCAGCCGCAAGGCGGCCTGGCTGCTGATCATCGCGATGCTGGTGCTGTTCATCCTGGCCGCGATCCTGCCCGTGCTGCGTCTGGTGCCGCTGAAGCTGCTGCCGTTCGACAACAAGAACGAACTGCAGATTCTGGTCGACATGCCCGAAGGCAGCACGCTGGAGCAGACCGCGGCCGTCACCCGCTCGGCCGCGACGCTGGCGGCGCGTCTGCCTGAAGTCAACGCCATCGCGGCCTTCGTCGGCACGCCGTCGCCGATCGATTTCAACGGCCTGGTTCGGCAGTACGATTACCGCCTTGCCCCGCATCTGGCCGATATCCGCCTGACGTTGGCGCCCAAGGAGCTGCGCGAGCACCAGTCCCATGCCGTGTTGCTGCGGCTTCGGGCCCTGCTGGCGCCGCTCAACGCCGAGGGCGTGTCGATCAAGGTGATCGAGGTGCCGCCGGGACCGCCGGTCATCAGCACGCTGGTCACGGAAATCTACGGCGGCACGCTGACGCCGTACGAAAAGCAGCGCGAGGCGGCCCATGCAGTCATGGCCCGGCTGGCGCTGGAGCCCTTCGTAGTCGATATCGATTCCAGCGCCGAAGACCCGCAGCCGCGCTGGCGCTTCGAGGCCGACAAGGAAAAGGCCGCGCTGGCCGGCATCTCCACCGAGAGCCTGGCGCTGAACCTGGGCCTTGCCAATCAGGGCCAGGTGCCGGGTTTTCTGAATCTGGAGCGCGAGATCTGGCCCGTGCCGATCAAGCTGCGCCTGCCGCAGCGCGCGCGCAGCAGCCAGCGCGATCTGGGCGCGCTGCCGGTCAGGCCGGACATGAATCCGGCCGCGCCGCCGCTGACATTTGCCGAACTGGGGACATTCGTCGAATCAGAAACCGAGCTGCCGGTTTTCCACAAGGATCTGAAGCCGGTCGTGTATGTCATGGCGGAACTGGAAGGCCGCACTCCGGCCGAGGTGATTGCCGACGTCGGCGCCGACCTGAACAGTTCTGACGATTCGGCGCCGGCCTGGGATGAGCGCACATTCCTGAATTCGGGCGGCGGCCTGCCTTGGCACCTGCCCGACGACATCAGGCTGGAATGGGGCGGCGAAGGCGAATGGAAAATCACCGTCGACGTGTTCCGCGACATGGGCCTGGCGTTCGCGTTCGCGCTGGTCGGCATTTTCTTCGTGCTGCGCGTGCAGACCGCATCGACGACGCTGTCGCTGATCATCATGTCGGCTATCCCGCTGACGGTCATCGGCATCATGCCCGGCTTCTGGCTGCTCAACCAGTTCGGCGAGCGCGTCATCAACGGCAGTCCCGATCCGGTGCTGTTCACGGCCACGGCCATGATCGGCATGATCGCGCTGGCCGGCATCGTGGTCCGGAATTCGCTGATCCTGATCGAATTCATCACCCAGGCCAGAAAAGAAGGGCTGGCGCTGAAAGACGCCCTGCGCCAGGCCGGCACGATCCGCATGCGCCCGGTCATGCTCACGGCCGGCACCACGCTGCTCGGCAACATCGTGATCGTGCTCGATCCGGTATTCAGCGGTCTGGCCATCGCGATCATCTTCGGCATCCTGGCCTCGACGCTGTTCACGCTGTTCGTGGTCCCGGCCGTTTATTACCTGATCTACTCGAAAAGCGAGCTGTCCAATTCATGACAACATCCAATCTGAAAACGCTGGCGCTGTCCGCCGTGACCCTGTTGATCCTGCTGCTGATGATCCTGTGGATGGCCGGCGCCTTCCAGAACAAGATCGAACCGGAAATCCTGCCCGAGCGTTCGGCCTATCAGGGCCCGAAGCTGACCGTCGGGCGCGTGACGCTGCCGGCTTACGAAAAAGCGACCGGCACGCTGGAGGCCAAACAGGGCGGCGACATCAGCGCCCAGATCCAGGCCCGCATCAAGGCCATCCATGTCAAGGCCGGCGATACGGTCAAGGCCGGCGATTTATTGGTCACGCTCGATGACGAGACCATCGCGGCGCGCACGGCCCAGGCGAGATCCAACATCAACGCCCTCAACGCCCGGCTGGTCGGGGCCGAGGCGCATTACCGGCGCACGCTGCAACTGTACAGCAAGGAAAGCGCGACGCGCGCCGATCTCGACGCGGCCAGGAGCGATTATGAAAGCCTGAAAGCGCAGAAGGCCGCGGCCCAGTCGCAATTGACCGAAGCCAGCTCTACGCAGGACTTCGGCCGCATCCGCGCCACGTATCCGGCGCGCGTCATCGATCGCCATGCCGAGCCGGGCGAGATCGCCTACCCGGGCAAAAAACTGCTGACCTTGTACGATCCGGCCGCGCTGCGCATCGAGGCCTATATCCGCGAATCGGTTGCGGTCGGCCTGCTGGCCGGGCAGACCCTGGAGGCCGACATCGAGGCCCTGAAGCTGACCGTGCCGGCGACCATTGAGGAGATCGTGCCGGCCGCCAATCCCGATGCGCGCACGTTCCTGATCAAGATGCGCATCGAAAACCGGCCGGGCCTGTATCCGGGTATGTTCGTCCGCCTCAGGATTCCGCAGGGCGAGGAACAGGCGCTGACGATCCCGCAGAGCTACGTGCACAGGGTCGGCCAGCTCGATGTCGTCTGGGTGCTGCATAACGGCCAGATCGAACGCCGCTTTATCCGCACCGGCCGGCCGCTGCCCGACGGGCGCATCAGGATCGTCTCGGGCCTGGCGGGCGGCGAGCAGCTGGTGCCGCCCGACAAGGCGCTGGCTGCGACGGGGCGTCAGCCGGATTAAAAATGAGATTTTCTCCCGCAAACGGTCATCCTCTGCAGGCGAAACAGGTCCTGATATTCAGCGATATCATGACAGGGCGAGTGATGCTGAATGATGCGGGGCATGATAGAACAATGGCATATGGAATGGGGAAAGCAATATTCATTGTCGTCAACATAAGGAAAAAAGGTCAGGTCTTGCGAAATGCCTTAACAGGCAGAAATGTGATCGATTGCAAGGCCTGCCTCGATTCGCTCAGCGGTGCCCAATTGTATTGAAATTAAAATTTATCCGCATTCCATTGCAGGCTTTCCATGGCGCCCTTGCAGAGGCCGGGTTCTTGCCCGCTGATCCAGCCCTTGCCCTCGCCAAAGCCTTCCGGCAGATCTGCCAGCGTTGGCCCAAATTTCCGCGTTTTGCAGCCTTGCGCGTGAGGATTATCACAGCAACACTTCATCGCGGCCACATGCTTTTTGAACAGTGCGGAATCGACATGCATGGGAGGCATCCAGCTGTTTCGGGAGCTTGTGGTCATCCAGGCACTCAAGGCCGTGTTGGGGTGGTTGGTCGCAGAATCGATCAGATAGCCGCAGGTGCCTGAGGTGGTCATGTTATGGCACTGCGTGCAAAGCTGATTAACGCCGTCTATAGGGTCGGTCGTTATTTGAAGTATGTCATGGCTGTAAAAATAATCCTTAAACGGCTCTCCCACCGCTAAAAAAGGCAGCTTGGCCATCGCCCGTATATCAGGCAAGCCCTGTTTCGAGTTGATATAGGGGCTGTATTTGACGCCGTGGGCATTGTGGCAGCCGACGCATCCGGCAGAGGCGGTAAATTCAGGCGATTTGAATGCCTGATTGGCGTCGCGGTACCAAAGCTCTTGGGGGAAATCCTTTGGCGGCCTTGCCTGTTGTGGATTGAAACTATTCAAAAATTCGTCTTTCGGCGGCAGCGGGACATCAAGTGGCGGCAAGAAACCGAGCACTGCGTCGCCATATTGCGTGACGTAGCAACTCTTGCCGGTAACGGTGTTGCGCAGAATGATGCCAATATCGTTAAAGGTATTGTAAAGGTAATAGAGTTCCTTTTTTTCTGCAGCCGGAGCGTTCTCAAATTGCGCCTTTCTTTGCGCCTGATTCATGCCCAGATTCGTTTTGGTTTGGCGGAACCAGTTTTTTTCGAGCTGGGTGCCTTTTTGGCGGCAATTGAGGACCATGATATTTTGATCGTCCAGGTTCAGTACCTGTAAATGCGAATAAGTCCAGCAGCCCTGATCCCCGCCTAGCCAATGCGGGTTATCGCATTTTTTGGCGGTGGAAAGCAGCCCCCAGTTATCCTCTTTAATTTCCTGTTTATTGACATAGACCGGGACCTGTTTACCGTCCAAACAGGACAATTTGGGCAAGTCGCGGGTGATGCCAAGCTCCGCCTTACATTCTTTGACATACTGATAGATATCATAGTCGGAGGCGGTTTCTTCATGATCCGGCTTGAACAATAAAAATAATGAAAATAGTCCAATCAGAGTCAGTGCTATTGCTGTTTTCATGTTACTACCTCTTGATTTAATAAACTCATTAGGGAAAGAGGCTGCTGTTAGTTCTCTACGATAGGCGACACTCAGATTTATTTCAATAATCGAAACAGATTGGAAAAGTCGTCAGTCCAAATCATGCTCTCGATCGGAGTTGCACTAGTGCTTTTAGCTTTTTGTAATACTGGCCCTTGCAGAAATGGCTGGTTTTTACTGAGCAAGGCCCAGTCGGCGCGATACCATCCCAGATCCTCGGAGGGCGGAGATTGCACCAGCAAATAGTCATAACCGGCACGCTTGGCCAAGCCGCTCACCAATGGCCGCAAATCCAGATAATGATTGGTAATATGGATCGCCAGTACGCCATCGGGGCGCAAATGACGCAGGTACAATTGCAGCGCCTGCTCGGTGAGCAAGTGCATAGGGATGGCGTCACCGCTGAATGCATCGAGAATCAGCAGATCGAATGCCTGCGGCGCTTCGCGCTCCAATGCCAATCGCGCATCGGCCACGACGATGTCGTAGCGGGCAGCCGTATTTTTTATATAGCTGAAGTAAGTTTGCGCCAATTCGACGACCGCTGGATCGATATCGTAGATACGGAAATAGTCGTCCGCTTTGCCGTAGGTCAACAAAGTGCCCGTCCCCAGTCCAACCAGGCCCACGCGTCGCCCGTGCTCGCGAGAAAAATGCGTCAAGGCCAAGCCAACCCCGGAATCATTGCCGTAATAAGCGGTGGGCATATGCTGTTTATCGGCCGCCAAAAATTGAAAACCATGATCAATGGCGCCATGTCTCATCACCCGTTTGGCCAATGCCGGATTTTCTACAGAACGCTCTTCGACGCGCAACACGCCGTAAAAATTGCGGTTAACCCGGATTTTTCCTGAAGCCGCCTGAAAAGCCTGATTGGCCAGGTTGATTCCCAGCCAGATCAACATGGCGCCCGCGAATAACCAGATCAGCCGTTTACGGCGTTTCTGCCCCGATAATTGACTATCTACGGCGACGGCAGACAAGGTCAGCAAGCAGCACGCAAACAGACTAATGTGAAACTCGTAATACAGCGAAAACAGCAAGGGCGCCAAAAGTGCGACGAAAATGCCGCCCAATGCGCCACCCGCTGCAATCGCAAGATAATAAGCGGTTAGCTGGCTGTGCTGAGGCCGCAAGCGATAAAGCTCGCCGTGACAAGTCATACAGCAAAAAAACAGGCCCGCACTATAAATGCCCACTTGAGCTTCCAGAGTGAAGTTTTCGCCGCCATACAGCGCCATGACCAATGCAATAGCCGCAAGAAACAGGGCAGGGATGTAAATGCGCCGCTTATACCAATCATTATGGGCAAAGCAAAAAATATACGACAGCACATACAAACTTAGCGGCACTATCCACAGAAACGGTACGCTCGCCACATCCTGGCAAAGCTGATTGGTTGCCGCCAGCAACAATGTCGTGGTTGCGGCAGGCAAGGCCAACCAAAACAGCCACAATACGGCGGGGGATAATCGATCCGAGATGAGAGATTCATCATCAATGGCAACAGGCCTGGCGACAATGGCCTCCGCCTTGGCCAAGCGACGAAAATCCAATGCGATTGCAGCGCATAAACCCAGATAAATGACAAAACCCACTGACCAGCCCAGCGTCTGTTCCCCCAATTTAAAATAGGGCTCGAAAAAAAACGGATAACTCAATAGCGCCAGCAAAGAGCCAAAATTGGACAGTGCATACAGCGTGTACGGCGAACGATTAGGATTGATTCGAACGATCCAGGCCTGCAGCAGGGGACTGGTGGTCGACAGTATGAAATAGGGTAAGCCGATGCTACTGGTTAACAGCATGAGAATATCGAAGGTAGGGTGTTCGCTACTCTCCGGCTTGAAAGATTGCTCGGGCGTCACAGGCAAGGTCAGCAGCGCAATCAACAATAAACCCGCATGAAGCATGCCCTGCCGGCGCGCGGAAAACCAATCGAGATTGAGGTGAGCGTAGGCATAACCGGCCAACAAAAACACCTGAAAAAAAAGCATGCAGGTAATCCATACCGCCGGGCTTCCCCCAAACCAGGGCAAGATGAATTTACCGATGAGGGGTTCGAGCTGGAACAACAAATAGGCGCCCCAGAAACTGGTAAATGCATATACGCCCCAACGAAGGCCCGCAGATAATGAACCAAGCATAACTCTCTCCAAAGAACAAAATCACAATGCGTTCAAGGCTGATTACGCTTCATAGTCGGGTGCGAATCAACTCGATTTGACAAGATTTATTAAGCCACATTTTTTGTAATTTGGCCACGCAAAAAGGGGCTGAGTCTTTGGCGCAGCAGGTCTAGTCCTCGCACATCGAATTTCGGTTGTTGAATCTCCCCCTAATTTATCCTGACCGAGCTACGTCATTCGCGAAAGTCCGAGCTTGACCCCCTGAGCTCAAATGAAAGCTGATCAGCAGAAAGCCGGCATCCATCCGGCTAGGAAAGTCTGGGGCTAGGCGCAGTCATGGATGGCCTCTGATTTGCTCAAGCATTTCTTCCAGGCGTTTGCCGGAAACGGGCTATTTTGGCACTCCCCGCAGCGTATAGTGAATTCGCCCTTGCTCGAATCCCTGGAATACCAGATCGACATGCTGCAAAAATTCGAGGATTCGCGCCGCCTCTAGATCATTCTGCCTTGTTGCCGGGCTGGTCTGTATTGCGGCCAAGTATTCGGCGGCGACGGTTATCGCCTGGACATCACGGCGTCCTGTTTCCTCGGAAATCATGGCCAAGGATCTGAAGAGAGGATCGTGGTGCTCGTGTTTGTGCCATCTTCCACGGTCAGGCTTGGCGCCACGCAACCGGGAACGGACAGAATCGGTATAGATATCTTTCGCTTGCGGGGTTTCTAACAGCATCATGGCTTCATGAGCCAGACGTGCGCCTTCGGCGTCACCACGTTCGATCTCGGCAAGGACCAGGGCGGCTAATACTTTGGTCGGCGGGAGGTACCAGGTCGCTTCAGAAAATCGTGGATCGGAGTCTCCATGCAAGTCCACAATCAGATCGGCAAAGTGCGGCGTGACCGCCCACAGGGCGCGGGCCAAACCGGCGGCCGGTTCGGGGCCGCGGATATCGGTCCAATGGTTCTCGCACAGTTTGATCAAGGTCCGATGCAGATCCTCAAGCTCTTGCGCAGGCATTCTTCCCAAGTGTCTTCGTGCTTCGCTTTCGATGTAGGAAAGTTTCGTCATATTGCCTACCTTGTCTGGTTTATGCAGTGGCTTTGTTGAGGCGTCCTGTGTGGTCTCTGCCCAACTTGATTCCCCGATTCCCTGGAAAGTTTTGCAGGGTGATCCATATGCTAAGGGCTTATTAAGCGAAGTTAGGATATTTTATGGATTCCAGCTGCGAAGTAGTCAGTATTTTATCGGTATTTCGCCACCCCGGCTGCCAGTAACCAGAAAATTTATACACGGGCAGGCCCATGAGCTTGCCTAGCAATGCAAAGGCAGTGTTACTGTTGATATGGACTAAGCCAATGATTGCAAAAGGAGTGTAGGGCACTCCAAGGCTATTCAGATAAGGGAGTGCTTTAACGGCATTATCCCATCGGCTTAAAACATCATCCGAGCTTCCGGAATAAAGTGGTTTGGATTTTTGACCGGTCTTTATGTAGTTCAAATTACAAGCCGGGTTTAAGCCGAATAAAATGGCGCGAGACCCAAAGTGATAAAACTTCAGGTGATCGCCAATAGTACCAATCGGTTTTATCTTGTTTTCAGGATTCGTTGCCAGCCCATGCAATTGACCTAAAACATGTTCTTTTTCATCTCTTAATACCCAAAAATCATGAGCGGCTAAGCCAACAATATTATAGGCGCGGGCTTCAATCGTATATCTAATCTCAGACATTCTGGGTTTGCTTTATTTTATTTCTATCTGTAACTAATGACGTTTGATACTGCAGTGAACCATAGACTTTATTCGGACGTTAAAAATCAACGGTCGATAAAATTAAAGTTTCATAATAAATTTTTTGGGTATTCAGGCGTTACCACTGAGCCCGTTGCAGTCTTTCAAACCGATTTTTTGAATAGCAACAAAACTAATAGGCCCTATCGGACATAATCTCAAGCTTTTTAGTGGAGTTTCGGCAAGCCTTGCCGAAAATTCGATCGCCAGCTGCAATTCCTAAACAGCCCTGACTACCCTTGCGAATAACAAAATAATGCATTGTTTTATATGGGTATTATTACAGCGCAGCCGGCGCGACGACAGCAGCGGGAAGAGCCCTCTCTAAAATATATAGTCTATATTAGTACGAAATAAGTTTTGATTAGGACTACTTGTGGTAGACTTTACCCATACCAAGCGAACAACTTGATGCTTTCTCTCCAAAGACCCTGTTCATCGTTTGGCTGCACTATTTTGTTTACATACTCTGAGGTTTAACCCATGAACACATTTAAAAAAATCCTGACTTCTTCTGTCATCGCGTTATCACTGGCGGCCGCCTCATTCAATGCTTCCGCCGTCGCGAACCCCTCCTATGAAGACGTTAAAGCGGCTATTGAAAACACCCTGGCCAAAGTGGAAGAAGCTAAAACGGCTCTAGACAGCGGCGCCGATAAGGCCGCGCTGATCGACATGGTGACCGACGCCCGCCAATTGCAAAAGGATATCGCCAACAATGTCCTGGATGTCAAACGCAATCAGGCCAGCAACGTCTTGAAGAAAGCGCGCTCGGCGATCCAGAACGATGATTTGCAAGCGGCGAAAGCGTCTTTAACGGATGCCGCTAACCGCTACAAAGAAATTCAACAGCTGTACGCGTCTACACACTAAGCTGACGCTGATATCTGGCCGTCTCACTATCCAAAAGACGGCCCACCAAACCCTTACTCGATGTTTTCGAGTAAGGGTTTTCCTTGTCTCATGGACTCGCGGGTTTTGATGCAGGGCCTGGCGGCCTCATCCCTTCGTACTGTAGCAATCTGCCATCACAACGTCGGCTGCTCGCCGTGAGCAAAGGTGCGCTCACGAGCTCCCTGGCAGACGATGCAACGCTTGGCGGTAGGATAGACTTCCAGGCGCTTAATATCGATGGGCTCATGGCAGTCGCAGCATTCGCCGTAGTTGCCTTCGGCGATGCGCATCAAGGCGGCGTCGATGTCGCGGACTTCCTGGACATGGCGGTCGATGGAAGCCAGTTTGATGTCCACCAGCAGATCGGCCAATGCTTCGTCGCCGGTGTCGTGCACTCGGCCGGCCAGATCGCCGTATTGTTCCTCGTCAAAGTTCAGTAATTCCGCGCTGATTTCCCGTCGCAACGCCATGAAACGATCGTTCAGCTTCGTCTTGAATACATTGATCTGATGGTTGGTTAATTGGACGGTCATCACGTTTTCCTCCTGTAGAAATAACTAGTTTCAAAATGATGGGCTGGGACGAAACGCTATGACGTGAAGAATATCAATAGAGGAGACAACACGGCTGTTTCTATTTCGGCATCATAATAAAAAGTTATTATTTCAGTGCTATGGTCTCAACCCGGTCAACGGTATCGAGAGTTATTTTGCCTTCTTGAGCCAGCCAGCCAATGCTGCGCTGGATGATTTTTTCTTCTTCAGCAAGCTCCCGAACTAATTTTGCGACAGAAGTAGGACCATTTTCAGCCAAGTAATGCCAAATGCTGCCTGCGGTCAATCCGATGCGATCAGGCACAGGTATTTCTGGCATCGCAGCAGCCGGTTTGGGAGCCGCGGCTGGAGCCTTTTTAGGGGCTTTTTGAACGGCGCTTGGTTTTTTAGGCGCTGCTTTGGTGACTTCGGTCGTAATGGGCTGTTCTGCTTTGGCTTTAGGCGCTGGTTTGGTTGCTTCGGTCGTAATGGGCTGTTCTGCTTTGGCCGCCGGTTTGGTTGCTTCAGTCGTAATAGGCTGTTCTGCTTTAGTGTTAAGTGATGGTTTTTCGGTGGTGGTTTTTGGCTTTTTCATAATGAGATAAATAATATATAAGGACAAAAAATAGTATAAACCATTCAGACATAAAGGCGCTGTCTTCGTTTAAGGGATTTTACTCACATTTCGCCGGATAAGTAAAAGCGGATAAAGAGAAATACCAGGGCCGGGTCAGGAACCTTGGCGGCCTGATTTTATTGGTACCCGGCAGAGGTCGACATTTTCAGGTTAACCGGCGACTCAATTTTTAATAAATGAATCAATATTCTTTTTACTGACGCTAATTTCATTCTCTGCGGGAACTGTTATCGGCTAGGCCCCTAGCAAGGGCGATGGGAGGGTGAGTCCTCACTGTTCAGCCGCGCAGGTGCAATATCATCGCAACCGCGAGCGCAACAATGGTCTCATTCACAATCAAGTAGGCTGCCGGTGACCTCTTGAATCCATTCGTGTAGTCAGTCGCCCGCGTGATGATTCTACCTTGCGGAATTAGCGCGACCAGGTACACCAGCCAGTTAAAGGGCAGGATAAGCGCCAGAATTGCAGGAGAAATGGTTATCCCTATCACATGTGGATCGAGATCTTTCAGTAACCACCGAGGTGTTTTTTTCATGGTTTTTTATTTTATTAGATCAACGATTACGCATTATGAATATCAAATCAGGGGTCGGACTTGATTGATTTTAAATGAGAAGGCGTTCTGTCGCTACTTCTGGATCGGGTTCCATACGACTCGTCAGCAATAGCCTGTATGAAGCGATGTGAAATCAAAGCGGTCCGATTCGATTGACGGCCTACCCTATAGGGTCGTCGATCAATATCTAGTGGTACGAAATATTCGCCGCACCGGAAATAGCCACCCTTCGGTGAGAGGGGTGGCCAGCGATAGTAACGCGGCTTGCGCCTGAAATTTTGCCAACAATGGAGCGGGAGGCGAATGCGGACATTTTGCCAGCCCCTGACACATCCAGATCGATTTCTTCTGCCTGAAGCAAAGACGCATTGATGCGGGCGGAACCGCTGATGATGGCTGCCAATCTTTGAACGCTACCGGCCGCCACAATCTCGCTGGAGCCGCTGACATTCATGTTGATGGATGCGCCGGACAAATTCATCAGATTAGCGGAGCCGGAACCTGAGATTGTTACGGACCTTGGACTTGGTCCAGAGGCATCAATTCGGATGAGATCCTTCAGGTTAATCACCGATCCCGTAAGATAAACTTTCAAGTGTCCGTTAACAACGCTTGAGGACAGCAGCGGTAAAACATTCGTTGGCGCGGTCACCTTTAGCGAGTTTATGCCCGACACCTCATAAGTCATCTTTACGGGCGCATCGATCTGGATGCTATCGAAAAGAGGGAGAACTCTTTCT
>Ga0208509_1000500_pt1 | contig 14106 bp, 11 predicted proteins | sample LakWasMeta7_HOW4_2_FD_183857 | JGI IMG/M metagenome (GOLD analysis project Ga0208509, IMG submission 183857) | Freshwater sediment methanotrophic microbial communities from Lake Washington under simulated oxygen tension - Sediment Metagenome... | ecosystem: Environmental > Aquatic > Freshwater >...
GCTTAACCTTGCTTATTCGAAAGTATATCGTTTGATGGATAAGTCTTTTTTAAAGGCTGCGGAAGCGTTAATAAAGCTAATAAAGTCATTCATGCAATGCTCAACGGACGAGATGTCTGAACGCTCTGATATCACCAGATGTACACTGCCATCATCCAGCATTATGTATTTGCAGAAATACAAAGGCATATTGAATCGATGTGCAAACTCAAATAATGCCGGGCTGACATAGCGGCATTTTCCGTTTTCATCCGGAAAATCCACATCGCAGCAAATGACGCCAGGGCTTTGAATTACCTTACTAAGTTTTGCCAGGCAGTAGGCATCACTGTTAATGATATTGATCGATGACTTAACACCAGACCTTGCAAACTTGCCGCTGGCAATTTGTTCTGGGTCGTATGCAATAATGGTCACGTTGCATCCAAAATCTGAAAGCACCCTGGTGGTCAGTGCAAATTCATTATGCGCGGTCAGCAGCATGATTGCTTTGCCGGATGATGTGATGCTGGCCATGTGCTCATGGTTAAAAACCACATCTGGCACATAAGCAATTTTGAATTTTTTTAGCCTTCTTATGATGCAGCCCAAGAGCAGCTCAGGCTTGCTTAACTGGTAGTTGTTTTCAAGCCGGGCCAATAAAAAGTTGACCGCTGAATGACTCGATAATGCATCCCAGTTTTTTCTGAAATGAAACTGGGAGCTCCGTTTTTTATTGACGCTGAGAGAAAAAAGCAGATGACTATCGATGATTACTTTCAGCAGTAGTTTTGATAGCTTGTGCTGTTTTGCCTTAACCCGGGACAGCATTTCTGATCTTGGCCATTTCTGCATCTACAGAGGATACATCTTCACAGAGCATGAAATTTTCGATGGCAATATCAATGCCGAATTCATTGTTGATTTTCATCAGCAGATCCAGCACATCAAGACTATCCAGTCTTAAATCACGGATTTTAGTGTCCAGAGATATTTGAATATTGCTCTTGTTGTTTGATATTTCAGCGAATATTTCGCATAGTTTTTCTTGATGTTCAGTCATAAATATCCACTTTTATACTTTCATAAATATTAAAAACGTTGTCCGGAGTTCGATATTCCATATTGTTAATGATTAATTTTTTATGTAATTTTTCGAATCGACTCTTCACAATATCCCAGATTTTTCTGCCGATTGGCATGCCCAGGCAGGTATGTACCCCAGTGGCAAAGTATATTTGCGCATAGCTGGGGAATTCAGATTGCTGATAGCCAGCGGAATCAAGATACAGCCTGACTCTTTGCCCTGATAATACATTGACGCCACCCATTAAATTATCATTGATCGACATCCTTTCAATAACAGGAACGCCTGTAGAGGGAATTTCTGCATCCCACACGATATCGCTGCATAATTTATCGTGGTTTTTTGAAAGTATATAAGCAACAGACTCTGTAATGGTGCCTATTAAAGAATCCGAACCAAGCGCTAATAGCGATATGCGAAAGTATTTATCATCCTCGCTCATGTCTTCCGGGAGCGCGTTAAGTATTTCTGCGATGATTTTATTTATTTTAATTCTTTTATTTAACGACATGGTCTCATCGAGAATCTGAGACAGCGAATCAAAGCTGATACCCGATGCTAAATCGTTAATGCCCGATAGTACTAATAAGGATTTGATTAATGATGGCTTTAAAATATCTTTTACGACATCAGCTGACTGGTTAGCGGATAACAACTTCATATTGTTATCCAATGCAGTTGTAAAAGCCTCTAAAGCGGCATCTGAATTTTTCAGGATTTCTAAAGCGGAACGTTTGCGGATCGCCTTATGCGCTTCTCCGTTTTTTGCTATTGGGAAATAAGCAACCAGCTTTGAGACATGCTGCAGTTCAAAATTGAATCTTTCCAGAATTCCATCAATCTTGTAATCGTGAACTGCATAATTTGCATCATTCAATATTAATTTAATAATGTCCGGATTTGTGCACATCCAGCGGTTTAATTCTTGTGACCACCAAAGACTGTTATTATTTTTATATAAAATATTTTTGTCTTTTTTCTTGTGCAGCGAGTAGTCTGAGCATTTATCCATCATTAGGCAGGCTTTAAATATTTTATTTTTAACGAAGCATTATATTCTGATAGTTAAACAAGAATCATTAATGATTGTTAATTTCATGACTGGCTTGTTGCTACAATGCGGCGGATAGCTACTTATTGGGCTAATGGCGAAGTGTAACGGCTAGCTGAATTGGTCAGCATGCTGGAGTATGCGATGTGTCAGGCATGCAATGTTAAGTATAAGAGCAGCTGCCCATCACTACATTAAGGTCAGGATTGCAGTTTTTGCGTTTATGGCCGGGCATGCAGGCATCCACCCCGAATCTCCAGGTGAAGTTGCAATACCTGCTGAATCTCTCATCGCTATATCTTGAGCGACGCTCTCCATCGTATGTGTATTCCTCCTCTTTTTTAAAGCCCAGACTCTCAAGTTTTTTCTGAAAAAATGCATGCGTTTCGCGAGGGCCGACAGACGTCTCATATTCGAAGTAAACGGAAGGGGGATTTTCAAAGCCAATCGGCTCTATGTGTATCTTCAGCTTATCCGCCCCCGGGGCATCAGAAACAATTTCGTGCGCAAGCAGCCAGAAAGGTATTTTCTTAACTTGATACATCGCAACCGGTAACAACAAAATTACCAGTAGGGACGCAATAATAGGGGACAGACCACGATTTGTAACTAATCATGCTTTGTAGAAAAGAAAACGCCCCATTCTTTCGAATGAGGCGTCTTTATTGGGAAAGAGTCCGCCGAACAAATGCATCTAATTGAGTATATGTAACCACCTAACAATTTATTATTATTTTGTTACCCCCAAAGTTACCCCATTATATTTAATTTTCTCCCATTTAATGGTAAACATTACTTAGCTACGAACCAAGGGTTAATTAGTTGCAACTATTATTGCACACCATATAAAACAGATGGGTTAACGCACAGTAATCAAACTCTGAATGTGCTGTCTAGGTTAAATTCAGAACTCCTGAGAATATATTTAAACTAAACAAATCAACCATTCAAGATAGCATTCTCAAATAAATAGAAATCATGGACAGCCAGATATAACTTACATATAGCCCAATTTGATATTCAACTTCCTCAAGAATCTACACAGCTTCAAAACTACTGTTAATATTCCAAAAGCTACCAAATTAAATAAATAAAAAAAAGAATAGGAGTCTATATTGCGTGAGTCTCTGGAAGTCATTCCTGACCCAGTGTCACTTATTGAGTCTATGCGGGCAGTTGGTTATACAACGCAAAGCGCAATTGCTGACATTGTTGATAACAGCTTATCGGCAAATGCTTCATTAGTACAAATAGAATATGACGCCAGTCATGATCCATTTGTATCTATTCTTGATAATGGTCATGGCATGAATGCGATTGAGCTAACAAACGCTATGCGACATGGCAGCAGCAATCCTAACGACATCCGTGCTAGCAATGACCTTGGTCGCTTTGGTTTAGGTCTAAAAACAGCATCCTTATCACAATGCAGAAAACTAACTGTTGTGAGTAAGAAAAATGGAGAAATTTACGCTAGGTGCTGGGATTTAGATTTTGTTCAAGAAAAAAACGGATGGGTTGTTGTCGTCCCGAAAAGGACTGAACTCGAAGCATTGCCTTTATTTAAAAATCTAGCAAACCTAGACTCAGGAACGCTCGTAGCCTGGCAGTCTTTAGACAAACTTATGTCTGGTTCGGAATCTCCTCGTGAAGAAATGAAGAACCGCATGCGTTACCTGTATGACCATCTTTCTTTCGTATTTCATAGATACACTCAGAAGGAAGATAGAATAGAGCCTGTAGATATATTTGTTAATGGTGTAAAGCTTCAGCCAGTTGACCCATTTCTAACTAGCAACACCTTCACACAAAAACTAGAAGGCCAGACAATAAAGGTAGATGGTGCAACCATTAATGTTCAACCTTATGTATTGCCGCACATGAGCCATTTAAGTCATGAAGAAATTGAGCTAGCCGGCGGAAGAAATGGACTAAGGCATAACCAAGGCTTTTACATTTACCGAAACAGACGCTTAGTAATTTGGGGAACTTGGTTTAGGCTTGTCCCAAAAGAAGAGTTTTACAAGCTAACGCGGGTAAAAGTAGATATTCCTAACTCACTCGATCATTTGTGGTCACTCGATATTAAAAAGTCTGCTGCATACCCTCCAGATATTATACGCAATAGACTGAAAGAATTAATTCCACACTTTGCCAATACAAGCAGAGTAACAATTACCTATCCCGGCAGAAAACAGAAAAACATTTCATTTGAACCTATATGGGAAAGAACTGAACCTAGCCACGGCACTTTTAGATATGACATCAATACTAATCATCCTGCGATATTACAATTAACTGATCACATGAATGCAGATGATCAGAAGAACCTTCAGTTCCTCTTAAAACTTATATCAACAGCGCTACCTTTAGAGTCTATTTACTCAGACCTATGCTCAGACAAGAGAAATGACCAAGAACGTGAAAGTGAACTATTAAAAGAGTTAACTTTAATTGCCAAAAAACTAGTTGAAATCGCAGGCTTTGATATATCTGAAGTGCTTGCACAGGATCCTATCGCAAGATACCCACAACATCACCCGCAAATCGTTAAGGAAATAAATAAATGAGTAAATTAGCTATTAATCATTTAGGCGTAGCAATGAATATCCTTGATGGCAAACCCCTTACTGACGACTCTCTTAATGATGTATTAGAAATGCTTTTAAAGCTTGATGAGAATTTAAGTAAAGATGAGCTGGATGAGATAAAAAAACAACTTGAGCACTCAATTGGTATAAAAATGAGTACAGGTGAAGTAATTCATGCAGTCGACCATAAACCATGGGTGGAAGATGCAAAAGGAAAAATACAATGGGATTATTGGAATAGCTACAAACAACTGTTAATTTCAAATGGCTGGGCTAAAGAAGTAATTACTGTATTGAATGAGGATACAGACAATATTCTTACTGAATGCGGCAATCCATTATTAAGTGATGGCTGGAAACATCGGGGCTTAGTCATGGGTGATGTGCAGTCTGGAAAAACTGCGAATTATAATGGTCTGATAGCAAAAGCTGCTGATGCAGGTTATAAGGTAATAGTTCTACTGACAGGCTTGATTGAAGACCTGCGCAAACAAACTCAAGAACGTCTAGATGAGGGCTTTGTTGGCAGAAACAGTCGTGATGTGCTTGGCGCCACACAGAACATGCAACCTATTGGCGTTGGCAAATATAGAAACAAATTTGCTAATGTTCTCACTTCAATTGATTCAGATTTCCTAACAACAAACTCTCGTGCACTACGCGGTATCCCTTTATCGAATATTAGTGAACCAGTTTTGTTTGTTATAAAGAAAAACAAATCCCCGCTTGAGAACCTTAATAAATGGCTTTCCCAACAGATTCCAAACGGGGGAAGTCACCACCACTTACCTCTACTTATTGTAGACGATGAAGCAGATAATGCGTCGGTCAACACAAAAAAAGAAGAGGAAGATCCTGCAACAATCAACAGGCTGATCAGAGAGGTATTAGATAAGTTCTTGAGATCCTCATACGTTGCATTCACTGCAACGCCATTCGCAAATGTTTTTATTAATCCAGATAATGAAAATGATCTTTTTCCTTCAAATTTCATTTATAGCTTAAATACCCCTTCTAACTATATTGGAGCAGATAGTATTTTCCCTGAAGATGGGAAGCATCATGACCAGCTAAAGGAAATAAAAGATATTGAAACCTTTATCCCGGAAAGGCATAAAAAAGATCACTTATTAGACGATATTCCAGAAAGCATGAAAGTTGCAGTTAAGGTTTTCATGCTCAGCTGCGCCGTCCGTGACATTCGTAAAGAAAAATTGAAACATAGATCAATGCTGATTAATGTAAGTCGATTCACTGACGTGCAAGCACAGATTGCTGAACACCTTAGACAATATCTAACAAACCTACATGAAGAAATTCGTCAGTATTTACTAAGCTCATCTTGGTCATCTCATGATGAATTAATTAAATTAAAAGACCTGTGGGAGGCTGAGTTCTCTGAAACTGAGTTGTCGTGGGATGATATTAGAAACGAATTACATTTATCAACAGCCTCAATAATTGTCTTAACAATTAACCAGAAATCTCAGGACAAATTAAATTATTCCACCTACAAAGATACAGAAAGAGGCAGAAGAGTCATAGCCGTTGGGGGACTCACTTTATCTAGGGGGCTGACACTTGAAGGTTTATGCGTAAGTTATTTCTATAGAAACTCGAAAGCATATGACACACTTCTTCAGATGGGGCGGTGGTTTGGTTATAGACCCGCATATGAAGATCTATTCCGCATATGGATGGATGAAAGTGCTATTAAATGGTATGCCCACATATCAAATGCTGTAGGAGAACTAAGAACAGATTTTCGACGGATGAGTGCAAACAGACTCCCCCCAGATCAATTTGGAATAAGAGTGAAATCTCATCCGGATACTTTGATTGTTACCGCATTAAATAAGATGAGAGAGTCTACTGAAATTGTTCATCGGGTTTCCTTTAGTGCATATGATGCAGAAACTCCATTGATCCATAAAGATAAAAAGTTAAATATGCAAAATGTTCAGATTGTGAACGATTTTGCAGACTCTCTTGAGATACCCCTTGATACTCAGAAATCAAAATTCATATGGGAAAAAGTTAGTAAAAGCATCATTTATGATTTCCTTTCGAAACTTAACATTAGCGAGATGAATATAAAGTTCATTGTGGATTCGGGCAGCAAATCAAAACCTTTGATTGATTTTATTGGTAATAACAATGTAAGAGAACTTGATTATTGGGATGTTTGCATTCCTCAGGGTTCGGGCAAAAAGGTAAGTAATCTAATACAAGATCTGAAGGGAAAAATAATTCCCGAGGTTCATTGCAGAAAACGTAAGTTTGAAAAGGATCGTAAAAACACTTCCTTTCTGAGAATGAATAAGCAAAAAGTTGGTGACACAAGTGATGAAAAAATAGGCATGACATTAACTCAGATTGAAAATGCAGAAATTGCATGGGAAAAAGAATGCTCCAAAAATCCTGAGAAAAAAGGAAAAGCTGCACCGGCATATATGTATCGCATATTTCGCGAGAGGCCACTTCTAACTATTCACCTTGTCGGACTCAGCCCAGTCGAACCAAATGACGACAGCATGATGAAACCAGAAGACATTGAATCTAAAGTAATGGTGGCCATTAGTCTGAGTTTTCCCGACTTCGATAAAATGGGTACAAAAAATTCAGACGCAAAAGTAGTCTATCGCCTTAACAAAGTTGCCTTCCGTGAGTTATTTGGTATAGAGGAAGATGAAGAGGATGCAGATGATGGAGATTGAGAAACTATGGGAGAAATTGTTAGCTGATTCTAAAAACGAGAAGATAACCGATAATGAATATATCTTACTTTTAGTTAACCCAAAAACTACGTTTAAATTTTTTGCGGGCGCCTACAGCAACCAGAATGTTCTTATTGCTCTGGAAGTTAACAGCAGACCCCCAAATATTGATTTAGAAACCCAAGCATTAAACTACTTCAGGTCTCAAAGAAAGAATGGGACTTGGCTTATGGTCCTACGCCTGAACAATTCCGAACTTACACCAGTTTTCGGAAAACTATGCCAGGACCTTATTGATGCAGCATTAACAATGCCCAGCGAAGCTGCATTAGTTAAACTATTTAAAGATAGATTGAATTTATGGAAAAAATTATTTCAAGATAGCAACTCAGGGTTACTTGAGCAGCACGAAATAAAAGGCTTGATAGCCGAACTTCTTGCTTTGGAATATTTATTAGAGACTTCTCAAACTTCGATGCTATCTACAGTAACAGCTTGGAATGGTCCGCAACGCGGTGATCAGGACTTTTTATTTGATGATCGTGCAATTGAAGTTAAAGCAATATCACCATCTTCGACAAAAGTAGGAATTTCATCCATAGAACAACTCGATTCTGTATTGCCTATAGAGTTATGGATTTATATTCTAAGAGAGAGCGCTCAAGATGAGCCTGATAATATCACCCTTAACAATCAGGTCTTAAAGATCGAGAAAATATTATCTACAGATACTAAAGCCTTGAACCTTTTCAAAAATAAAATCCTAGCAGCGAAATATGTTGAGCATGAATTCTATGAAAACTGCTGCTTCAAACCACTTGATATTCAAAGACATCAGGTAATTGATGACTTTCCACGTTTAACCAGAAAGCCCTTGCTCCTAGGTATCGAAGAAGCGTCCTATTCAATCTCTTTAGCCTCAATAAACAAATACAGGATTTAAAATGGAAATTAATGAATTTCTTATTGAGTTAAGGCAGCTAGTTGCCAGAAGAAGTACAGCAAGCCATCTTGTAGACACATTGGCTTTTGTTAATGAAGTAGCAGACAGACTAGAAGAAGATCCCGTTTTTGGAGAGTTTGAGCAAGTAGAGTTCCAAGGTAATGGTCCAAAAAATCGCACCATGAGAATTCATGGTTTTACTAGAATTGAAGACTCTGATGGCAGCATGGGGCTTGTAATTGGGAAGTGGGAAGATATAACCTCACCACAAACCATAATGTCTTCAACCGTAAATCAGCTCTTTGGTTATCTTGAAAACTTCGTTAGAGAATCAATTGAAAATGATTTATGTGAAAGAGTTGCAGAAGCAAGCCCAGCATATGAACTCTCACTACTCCTTAATAATGAAAAGAAGAAAATAAACAGAATAAGACTTCATGTTTTTACAAATCTTACACTTAGCAGTAAGTTTAAAGAAGTTTTAGAGGGGGAAGTTGCAGGGATACCATTAGAAAAACATATTTGGGACTTGGAAAGGCTTTCTGCAATCTACCAATCCAGCAGAGAACGTGAAGCAGTAGAAATTGAACTGCCCGAATATGAATGTGAAGGCATACCTTGTATTGAAGCATCTAATTCAGAGAATCTTAAATCTTACTTATGCGTAATTAGAGGGGATGTTCTAGCTAATCTTTTCGATAGATTCGGTAGTAGATTATTAGAAGGTAATGTTCGCTCATTTCTTGGAATGAAGGGCGGTGTGAATAAAGGCATAAGAGCAACCATCCAGGACACGCCTGATTTGTTTTTTGCCTACAATAACGGTATCGCAGCAACAGCCTCCGCAGTCCAAATAAATCATAGTCAAGGCATACCGATAATTACTAATCTCACAGACTTGCAGATAGTAAATGGGGGGCAAACAACTGCCAGTGTTTTAAGCGCAAGAAAGAGGGACAAACTTTCATTGGATGGTGTTTCTGTTCAAATGAAACTCACAGTTGTAGAAAGGTCGAATGCACAGGATTTAATACCAAAAATTGCTGAATATGCTAACACGCAGAATAAAGTTGCGATAGCTGACTTCTTCGCCAACCATCCATTCCACCAAAAAATGGAGGCAATTTCAAGAAGGCTACTTACACCAGCTAGAGCAGGCCAAAGAATACAAAGCAAGTGGTTCTACGAGCGTTCACGTGGTCAATATCAAAATGAGCGCTTATATTTAAGTGCAGCTCAAAAGAATTCATTTGATAAAGAATATCCTAGTGATCAAATGATTAATAAAACCGAGCTTGGTAAATTCGATAGTACATGGAAAGAGAAACCACATTGGGTAAGTCTCGGAGCTCAAAAAAACTTCACAAAATTTGCAAATCAATTTGAAAGTAAAAATGATGAATTAAGTGATAGCGAATATTGGGAGTCTATAAGTCCACAATATGCTGATTCGTATTTTAGAAATATCGTGGCTGTAGCAATTATATGGACAGGAATGGAGAAGATCGTCGACTCTGCAAAAAACTCTTGGTATCAAGGAGGTTACCGGGCCAATATTGTTACTTATACAATTTCCAAGTTATTTCATGAAGTAAGAGCTTTAGGCAAAGAAATTGATCTTGAGGCAATTTGGAGTAGGCAGGAAGTGCCATCTGGGCTAGCCCTTTACCTAGAAGATTTGGCTCAACTAATACAGTCAGTCATACTTTCCCCTCCTGCAGGCGTAAAAAACGTTGGTGAATGGTGCAAAAAAGAATTGTGCTGGAAACAAGTTTCAGCGCTTACTGTTCCTCTTGCTGACTCAATAGAAAAATTTACCATCAGCAAAGATGAGTTTAAAGCTCACGAGCAAGATGAGAAAAAAATCGGGCTTGTCGATGATGGCATTTCTCTTCAAAGCAAAATATTGGAACTTACAAACTCGGGATACTGGAAAACCCTTTATTACTGGCAAAATTTCTTAGATCATTTCTCTCCAGTAGATAAAACTTTAGTACTTAAAGCCAGCACATTACAGGGTTTTATGAAGATTTCATTAGAGAAGGATTGGAAAAAACTACTTGAAATCAAATCCAATGCAGAAGGTGAAGGATTCAGGGCAGTTAAGTGATAACTAGGTATGAATTATTAAGATTAGGTTTTACAAAAAGACCAATAATGAACCAAACTTGTTAAATATTCTTCGGGGAATAATGTGAGTAAAGTAGGAAATTCGTACCTTAGAATTGACAGGCTATATCAAAATACCAATAACTGGAAAAGTCCGAATGACGAATTTAATAACTTTTTCAGATTCACGGATGGTAAAGGAATTAATAATGTTTCCGGTTTCCGCCCCAAAAGTACAAAAGACAGTAAAAATACCGATATAACAAATTGCGCATTTTGTGTATTAATAACCAATCTCGGTGAAATGGAATGGCCTGATGAGCTAAATATTGAAACAGGCCAATTTGTTTACTATGGAGACAACAGAGTTCCGGGCTCTGCAATTGATTCAACATCTGTAGGTGGTAATAAGCTTCTTCAGGTTACATATAGCCACTTACATTCACAATCAAGGCATTCGATTAAACCGTTTCTATGTTTTGAGGCTGTCAAAAACAAGGATGGAAGCTATATGCGATTTCTTGGATTGGCAGCCCCAGGTGGCCAGGGAATTTCCTCAGTCGATGATTTAGTAGCGGTTTGGAAAGTCAAAAACTCCCAGAGATTTCAAAATTACAGATCTATTTTTACCATTCTTAAAGAAGAGACAATTTCGAAACAGTGGCTAGAAGATCTAGTTCAAGGTATTAAACCAGACGAATCAAAGCATTGTCCTGACTCGTGGCGCTATTGGGTGAAAACTGGGATTTATAATGCCTTGGAATGTAAAAACGAAGTTAATCCGCGAACTAAAGCAGGTCAATTACCATCAACTAAAGATGAAATCAGGGTTCTAGATTTTTTGATAAAAAATCTAACCGATAGAGAGTTTGAGTATGCTGCAGCTGAAATTGTAAGGCTTTTAGATCCTGCATTTAAAGACCTATTTGTAACGAGAGGCAGTAAAGACGGCGGACGCGATGTGATCGGAAAATACTATTTAGGTCATGCCGGACATCAGATACGGCTAAGTGCTTTTATTGAAGCAAAAAAATGGAAGCAAAATAGTTCTATAGGGGTTAAGCCAATGATGCGCCTTATATCCCGCCTGAAGCACCGTGATATTGGAGTGTTCGTAACAACATCTCATTTTGACAAACAAATTCAAAATGAACTGATAGAGGATGGGCATCCTGTAATGTTAATTTCCGGAGGAGATATTTCGAAATTAATAATTAAAGCGGATCTTTCTAATCCCAACGCACTTTCATCTTGGATTGACTCAATTAAGCACAAAGCATCAGTCTAACAAACAAGCAAAACAGAAGTTATTCACCAATATAGTTACTGACATGAATATTAACTGAATATTTTCTTTACTATTTCTGCAATTTTAAAAGATAGTAGTGGAGGAACTGCATTCCCAACTTGATGGTACTGAAGAGTCCGAGTTCCCTGAAAAAAGTAGTTGTCAGGAAAGGTTTGTATGCGAGCCGCTTCTCTTACAGTCAAGCTTCTACATTGTTTAGGGTCAGGATGAATGTAGTAATGTCCATCTTTTGAAATATGACTCGTAATTGTCGTTGCTGGCTGGTTGAATAGTTGAACTCTAAAGCGATCTGAGAAATTACCACTTTCCCAGTTGTCATGATTAGGCTTTAATCCTTTAAGATTAAATTGTTCATGTCCTTTGGGTGATGTTTTTTTTACGGCAGAGTATGAAGATGCGTACAAATAACGACGAAGATCGCTTGGCATATGTCCCCTAGCTTCATGATTAAGCCAAACCTTGAGGTTGGTGTCACGATACCATGCCTGAAGCGATGAGTTTTTATTTGTCTGGTTAGCAGCGAGATCCACTCTGAGAGAGCCAAAGTCTGCATTTGATAGTATCTTGTCAGACAAATTAACAAGATATTGAGTCAGGTCTTGAAGGTCAATCTTGGTTGATGCTTCCGAATGAAGCTCTTTTAAATGATCTTTAATTATTTTCGTCCAATTATCACTGCTCTTATTTTTTGTCTTAGTCAGTTGGCTGCGGATCTCAGGTAAACCATCAATAGCATCAAAGACTGTGGCCATCGGTTGTTCTTGGAGAAGAGTTGGCGTCACCGCCAAATCCTCTCTTACGCCCAAGAGAATAACTCTGTGGCGGGCTTGTGGTATGCCATAGTCTTCTGATCTGATAATGTAATCGTGAACATTAATTTCATCTGGAGTCATACTTCGATCAAATACAGTTTCTTTAGACAAAGAATATATCCTGTAGCCGCTGCCTCCAGTTTTACCAATTGCTCTGTCAGGATCAGATAGGTCATGAAGAATCGAATGAAAAATTTTTTGTCCATTGACCTTGGATGAAAGTATTCCCTTGACATTCTCCATGACAAAAATGGAGGGTTTAAATTGCTGAATTATTTTCAGGTATTCAAGATAAAGGTAATGACGATGATCTTCCTCAGCTTTATAGTCTGTCTTGCCCATATTCCTGGAACGACCTGCAAGTGAGTATGCCTGGCATGGCGGCCCTCCAATAAGAACCCAAGGTTTTGATGGTCCTAGACCGGATTCTTTAATTATTTCATACAGTTTTTGATTGTCCCCATCATCTCCAAGGGTAAGCTGTTGGGCTTCTTTTGCCGATTCGATCCATGCTGTTTCAGTTTTTTTATTAAATACTTCTTTAGATTCTCCATTGCAGAAACGATAATAAGTTGAATCGTCTCCCCATCTTTTTAAGATTCTGAAATAAGACCTGAGCCTTAAAGTTTCATGTGCAGAGGCGTCCATTTCTGCTGATACTTTAATTTCAAATGCATTCCCATCATCAATTGATGAAAACCCCTCCCCAAGTCCACCAGGGCCAGCGAATAAATCAACAATAGGTATAGGTTTTGTAGTGCTCATATGCTGCTATATTATCTTTATCAAACAGGATGCAAGGTTACCAGGAATGATGGACATAGTCGACAAGAAAACTCGTTCAGAAATGATGTCAGGTATTCGATCAAAAAATACAGTACCAGAAATTCTGATCAGGAAGTATCTGTTTAGTCTCGGTTTTCGTTATCGGCTTCATTACAAAAAACTTACCGGTAGACCAGATATCGTTTTACCAAAATATCGAGTAGTAATTTTTATACATGGATGCTTTTGGCATAGACATAAAAACTGCAAATTGAGCTATGTCCCTAAAAGTAATATTGAGTTTTGGAAATCAAAATTTGAAAAAAATATTCAAAGAGACGAATTACAAATTAGTTCGCTCATTACAAGTGGCTGGAGAGTTATTGTAATATGGGAGTGCGGTTTGAGATCAAGCTTAACAGACCTATCTTGGCTACCTAATGAAATCAGATCAGGTCATCTCAAATATTTAGAATGGCCACAGTGCTAATCATTGAATCCTTTTTAAGCTACATAATTATTTGGTTATGCACTTGGAGTCATTTTTTAAATTTAATAGTGAAGCTGAATTTTATGTGGGTTTAATTTGGGCTATAAATAGGCCATGGCCCAAAATGAAAACGCCCCAATCTCTCGAAAGGGGCGTCTTTGTTGGTGGTGAAAGAGGGACTTGAACCCTCGACCCCAGGATTATGAATCCTGTGCTCTAACCAGCTGAGCTACATCACCTTGTAAACCTGTTT
>Ga0208509_1000502_pt1 | contig 14099 bp, 13 predicted proteins | sample LakWasMeta7_HOW4_2_FD_183857 | JGI IMG/M metagenome (GOLD analysis project Ga0208509, IMG submission 183857) | Freshwater sediment methanotrophic microbial communities from Lake Washington under simulated oxygen tension - Sediment Metagenome... | ecosystem: Environmental > Aquatic > Freshwater >...
AGCGAGGGCGGGCCGGAGAGGAGTTTATATGGCCCGTGAAACCGGAATCTACAAGAGAGGTGATTCGCCCTATTGGTGGATCAATGCAACACTCTCAAACGGCAAAAGAGTACGCCAGAGTTCTGGGACTGAAGACCGAGCGCAAGCCGAAGCGTATTTAGCTAAATTAAAGCTAGATTCGTATAAGGAAGTGAATTTTGGTATTAAGCCCCATCGCTCATGGAAAGAAGCTGTTATTCGGTATCTCGAAATTAAAGCAACGCTTAGAAGCTATCGTGACGTAAAACGCATATGTTGTAATTTGCATCCTTATTTAGGCGACTTGATGTTAAACCAAATCAACGGTGACGTAGTTTGGTCTGTGATTCAGGGCGAATTTAAAAAGGGCAACAAAGCAGCAACCGTTAATCGTTACTTGGCGACATTACGCGGCTTATTGCGTATGGCTCGTGATGAATGGCAGTGGATAGATCATATCCCTAAAATTCGTCTGTTGTCGGGTGAAGTGGAGCGTGATCGATGGTTGACTAGGAGTGAGGCAGATAAGCTAATTGCTGTTTGTCCTGATCATCTGGCGGCTGTGGTGAAGTTCGCTTTAGCAACGGGATGCCGTGCTCGGGAAATTCTTGGTTTGGAATGGAGTAGGGTGGATTTAAGTAGACACACTGCTTGGTTGAATCAAACTAAGAACGGTACACCGAGAGGGGTTCCATTAAATAGAAGTGCTGTTGCTGTTCTTCAGGAGCAAGTCGGAAAGCATTCAAAATTTTGTTTTACCTATAACGGTGAGCCGATTCGTTACAACATAACGAACTCAGCTTGGATTACAGCGTTAAAGAAAGCAGAGTTAGAAGACTTTAGATTTCATGACTTGCGTCACACTTGGGCGTCTTGGCATCGTCAAGCTGGCACGAGTTGTGATGAACTGAAAGAGCTGGGAGGTTGGAAAACGCGGTCAATGGTTGATCGATATGCTAAGTTTGCTACTGAACATTTGGCAAATGCAGCGAGTCGGATTGATTTTTTGGCTTCAGATAACGTGATTAAATTGTCACGTTTTAGTCACGTTCACCAAATGAAAAAGGGATTAGCAAAAGCTAACCCCTTATAAATTCTGGTGGCCGGGGCCAGAATCGAACTGGCGACACGCGGATTTTCAATCCGCTGCTCTACCGACTGAGCTACCCGGCCTTTCTTACTGCTACAGCGTTCGGTTTAATCGCTGCAAGGCGCGCATTATAGCAAACTAAATTGGAATCTGACAAAGATATTTTCATGTTTTTGTATATTTATTTTTAATACTAAAGTTTGTATATGGTTTGCGTGATATCTAGGTTGCTCTCATGTAAAATCTTTCTCTATGAATTTAAACACAAATTTACCAAAAATCGGGTCATTGAGTCAGTCGTTGCAGGCTGCGCTTGTTGATAAAATTAATCATAAAACTAAACCTCTAGGTGCGCTTGGGCAGCTTGAGGCGGTTGCTTTGCAGTTGGGTTTGATACAGCAAACTTTGACGCCGCAGCTAGCTAACCCTACGTTAATGGTGTTTGCGGGGGATCACGGCGTAGTCAACTCCGGGGTTAGTCCTTATCCGCAAGCCGTTACTGCGCAGATGGTGCTGAATTTCTTGCAGGGAGGCGCGGCGATTAACGTGTTTGCGCGTCAGCATGATATGCGCTTGCGGGTGATTGATGCTGGCGTTAACCATGATTTTGATGCGCACACAGATTTGATTCATGCCAAAGTGGCGGCGGGTACCGCTAATTTCTTGCAAGAGGCGGCAATGACTTCTGCGCAATGTCAGCAAGCGCTGGCAACCGGAGCATCGCTCGCTAGGCAGGAAGTAGCATCTGGCTGTAATGTATTTGGTTTTGGCGAGATGGGCATAGGCAATACGTCGTCAGCCAGCTGTTTGATGAGTGTGCTGTGCGGTATACCGATTGAGGAGTGTGTGGGGCGTGGCACTGGTTTAGATGATGCTGGGCTGGCGCAGAAGTTATCCATCCTTAAACAGGCCATAGATTTCCATGACATGGGTGGGGACAATGCACTGGATGTGCTGGCGACCTTTGGCGGCTATGAGATTGCAATGATGGCTGGTGCGATGTTGGGAGCTGCTGAGCAGCAGGCTGTATTGTTAATTGATGGTTTTATTGCAACGGCTGCCTTGTTGGTGGCGGCGCAGTTGCAGCCGAATATTCTGCAATATTGTGTATTTACGCATTGCTCTGGTGAGGCTGGGCACCGCCGCTTGTTGGCACACTTAGGGGCTACACCTTTGCTAGATATTGGTTTGCGTCTTGGTGAGGGCACTGGGGCGGCCTTGGCTTATCCTTTGGTGCAGGCTGCGGTTAACTTTATGAACGAGATGGCCTCGTTTGAAAGTGCTGGTGTAAGTACTGCTGAGGATGCTGTGTGATCACTTTCTTGCGTAATGAGCGGCGCTATATGTTGTTAGCGGTTGGCTACTTTACGCGGTTGCCTATCCCAGTATTTGGCGATTTTCATCCGGATGATTTGAATCGCGCTGCCAAATATTTTCCATTAGTGGGGATTTTTGTCGGATTGATCGGGGCGGGTGCATTTGCACTTGCGAGTAAGCTTTTGCCATCGAGTGTTGCCGTGCTGGTTAGCATGGCGATGACAATTTATATTACTGGTGCATTTCACGAAGATGGGCTGGCCGATAGTGCAGATGGTTTAGGGGGCGGTTGGGATACAGAGCGCATACTGGCCATTATGCAAGATTCCAGGCTCGGAACTTATGGTGCGATTGCCCTGTTTTTAGCGCTGTTTACGAAGTATCAGCTACTCAATGCACTACCTGCTTACTTTTTACCGTTTGTGTTAGTGATTGGCCATGCGTTTAGCCGATTATGTGCGTTATTGGTGATGGCAGATTTAGATTATGTGCGAGAGAGTGGTAAGGCAAAGCCGCTGGCAACTAAAGTGAAGGCGTCGGGTTTGTTGCTTGCTGTGATATTTGGCCTAGCACCGATCCCGCTACTGTATTGGAATTTTTCACCTGTGCTGTTGAATGTTACGGACTGGTTGTTGCTTGCTGCCTGTTGCTTAACCCCGGTGGTGTGTGTTTGGGTGTGGTGGCGTAATAAAATTAAACGCTGGATTGGCGGTTATACCGGTGACTGTTTGGGCGCGATGCAGCAGATGACAGAGTTAGCGTTTTATTTAGGCTTGCTGGTATGGGCGCAGCAACTATGAGCTTGTGATTATGAATTTACATTTGATTAGACATACCTCTTTGGATATTCCCTCTGGCGTTTGCTATGGGCAGAGCGATGTAGATGTGTCCGCTAATTTTGCAGCAGAGTGCAGTGCGTTAATTGCAAAGTTAGATGGTGTCCAGTTTGATGCGGTGTATGCCAGCCCATTGCAGCGCTGTACCAAATTAGCACAAGCGCTAAATTTGGGTGAGTTGCAAGTAGACGAAAGGCTAAAAGAATTGCATTTTGGTGATTGGGAAATGCAGCCTTGGGATAGTATACCGCGCGAACTGTTTGATGTTTGGGCGCATGATTATGCGCATTTGTCGCCCCCTAATGGGGAGAGTTTTACCCAGTTGTATCAGCGTACTAAAATGTTCACAGAAGAAGTGAGCGGTCGCTTACGTGGAAAAAATGTTGCGGTTGTGACGCATGGTGGGGTAATACGCGCAATGTTGGCAGATGCTCTGAATATGCCGTTAAAGGGCTTGTTCCGATTGGTGATTGATCACGCTAGCGTGACGCAAATAACCCTCAGTGATAGTGTACCTAGAATACAGTTTGTTAACCGCTAAGGGAATGCTCAGCATGCTTGCAATCTTGGCGCAGGGCGTCAGCAGCTAAGTCTTCTTAATGCTAGGCGCTACAGGTTTTGCAGTGCCTGTTCGAGTTGTTGCCAGCGATTGTCGTCTGGTAAGCCAAATCTTAATGCCGGTTGTTCTATGAATTTCCTAACCCAAACACCTTGTCTTGCAAGCTTATCGTGTAGGTGACTAGCCGCATCAGTCGCAATATACTGGAATAGTGCAGTCCTTGCGGTTGGCTTTAAACCATATTGCGTAAGCATGCTTGCCAAACGCTGGCTATTGTTTGCTAGGGTTTGTCGGGTATTTTTTTGCCAGGCGGAATCTTGTAGTGCTTGCATGGCGATGTGGCGGCTGGCGCCTGCAATCGTCCACGGGCCTAGCTCTTCTTTTATCAGTTGTAGCTGTGCGGGTGCCGCAAGTAGAAAGCCAACTCTGGCGCCGGCTAACCCAAAAAACTTGCCCAAAGATCGCAGTACAAATAAACCCTCTAAATGTGCGTGCTGGGCAATGCTGTGTTCGGGCGTTGCATCCATAAATGCCTCATCCACAATCAGCCATCCGCCGCGTTTGGCTAGCAAGGCATGTAACTGCAATAAGTCTTGCGGCGCAAACTGTTTGCCTGTTGGGTTGTTGGGGTTACAAACTAACACCACATCAGCCTTGCTGATAAGGTCAACATTGTTTAAATCACTGAAGCGCGTTACCTGATGCCCACAGCGCTGCCAAGCGTGTGCGTGCTCTTGGTACATGGGGTTGAGTATGGCAACTCTGCTCAACGGCCTAAGCTTGGGCAAGGTTTGTAGCGCCGCTTGTGAGCCACTGGTTGGAATTAACGATTGACAGCCATAATACTGAGCTGCAGTTGCAATCAGCCCATCTTCGTCGTTTGGCAGGTTACGCCATAAATGCGCTGGAATCTCGGGCATGGGGTAATGGCAGGGGTTAATACCTGTTGATAAATCTAGCCAGTGCTCTAGCGGGATTTTATATTGCGCTACAGCGGCGCTTAAGTTGCCACCATGTTCAAGCAAGGGTCAGGCTTCCTTTAATATGTATCAAGATAGATAAAGCAATAATGACTAAACACCATAGCACCATGCTGCGTTTGACTAGGTTGGTAGCGCTTAAAATATGCTGCGTATTGGCTAATGTACCCATGCCTAGGGTTGGGCGCTGCTTGGCTGTGCCGTGATACACCGCATTGCCACCGAGTTGCACCTGTAGTGCGCCCGCACCTGCCGACATGACCGGCCCTGCGTTGGGGCTGTACCAAGTGCTAGATTGTGCCATCCAGCATTTTAATGCAGTTCGGGTATGGCCGCATAAGGCGTAGCTTAGCGCAGTGAGGCGTGCCGGAATTAAATTTAAAATATCATCCAAACGCGCGGCAGCCCAGCCGAAATATAAAAAGCGTGGCGTTCTGTAGCCCCACATGGCATCTAATGTGTTGGCTAGTCTGAACAGCACCGCACCGGCACCGCCAAATAATACAAACCAGAAAATCGCGCCAAAGATTGCGTCATTACCATTTTCCAGTACCGATTCGACCGTGGCGGTGGCAATTTCAGTTTCATTTAATTGTGACGTGTCACGGCTCACAATCATGCTAATGGCGTGTCTGGCTTGCGGCAGATCGTGCTGAGACAGTGGCTGGTACACAGCGTGCGCGTGCTGGGTGAGGCTTTGTGCGCCGATAGCGCAGTAAAGCAATACGACTTTAGCCAGCCATGCCAATGATGCTCCCACCAATGTCTCTAGTGTCAGCACATAGCTTAGCGCGGCAAATGGTAACAGTAACAATAACCAAGCTGTTAAGCCGATCAAGCGCGCAGAGTAGGAAGGCATCTGCTGATTGAGCAGCCGTTCAATCCTATAGGCAAGCCAGCCAAAGCCGACGAGGGGATGCCAGCGTTTAGGCTCTCCTAACAGCGCATCTAATAATACAGCCGTGATTACCGCAAGGGCTGTGCTATAGGTGCTGATGATGGGATAATAATCAAATGACATTTAAATCACTTATGGTTCAGGGAACGACATCGGATGCCGGTAAAAGTACGCTGGTTGCTGCAATATGCCGTGTATTGTATCGCAGAGGCGTTAAAGTAGCCCCATTCAAGCCGCAAAATATGGCGTTAAATTCAGCGGTGACGGTGGATGGTGGCGAGATAGGGCGCGCGCAGGCTGTGCAGGCGCAAGCTTGTGGATTAGCTCCACATACCGATATGAACCCGGTATTGCTTAAGCCCAACTCTGATACTGGCTGTCAGGTGATTGTGCACGGTAAGGTTGCGTGCAACTTGGAGGCAATGGGTTACCATGCCTACAAACCAACTGCCATGCGCGCCGTGTTGCAATCTTGGGAGCGCTTAAAGTCGCAATACCAGTGTGTGGTGGTAGAGGGGGCTGGCAGCCCGGCCGAGATTAACCTGCGTGACCGCGATATTGCCAATATGGGCTTTGCTGAAGCTGTAGATTGCCCAGTGATTTTAATTGCAGACATTGACCGCGGCGGTGTGTTTGCCCACATAGTAGGTACCATGGCCTTGCTTTCTGAAAGCGAACGTGCACGCGTGCTTGGTTTTGTGATTAACCGCTTTCGTGGCGATATCGCGCTATTGCAACCTGGGCTGGACTGGCTTACGCAGGAAACGGGTAAACCGGTATTAGGCGTGTTGCCGTATTTGCATGGCTTACACATCGAGGCGGAAGATTCCGTACCTGTTAGCCAGCAGGTAACTGGTGGAGCCAAGAGTGGACGCCTGAAAGTAGTGGTGCCAGTGATTCCTCATATCAGTAATCACACTGACTTTGACGCACTGCGCTTGCACCCTCAGGTGGATTTTCAGTTCGTTAAAATTAACGAAGAAATTCCAGCAGCTGACTTGATGATTTTGCCCGGCAGTAAAAATGTGCGCGGTGACCTTGAGTTTTTACGGGCCAATGGATGGGAGCAAGCGCTCACTCGCCATTTGCGCTATGGCGGAAAAGTATTGGGTATTTGTGGCGGTTTTCAGATGCTGGGGCAAGCGCTACATGACCCTTATGCCATAGAAGGTAATGCAGGCTCTAGTGAGGGCTTAGGCTGGCTAGAGATGGAAACCACGTTGGAGCAAACCAAGCAATTAAAACAAATATCAGGACATTTAGCGTTTGCGGATGCACAAGTGGTTGGTTACGAAATCCATATGGGGGTGACAACAGGCGCAGCACTCAATACGCCAGCACTCTATCTTGAGAATCGCCCTGAAGGCGCAATGTCGCCTGACCAGCAAATTGCCGGTACCTATTTACACGGCTTGTTTGACCACAAAGAAGCATGTGCGGCTTGGCTGGCATGGGCTGGCTTGCAAGCAGAGCAGCATTTTGATTATGAACAAATTAAAAACGACGAGCTAAACCGTTTAGCCGATTGCGTAGAGCAGCATTTGGATTGGAACGCGCTCGGATTACCAATTGATTCAAGCCTGCCAGCTTAGTTTTTAATCTAATTGCGAGGTTTTCACCGATCTTGGTGACTGTAAGCAGAATGCAGCTATAGAGAAAGTACCTACTAGGTACTTTTTATCGCTAATCCTAATGTCAGCAAACAGATAGCATCAGGCCTCGCATCTACTTGATATTTCTATCTAAACTTGACTTTAACCCCCTAAAAATCTAAACTGCGGCGATTGAGGTTTAGCCAGAGTTTCATTCTGGTTGATTAATAGGGAATCTGGTGCGGCCATTTGACGTAAAAGTCTTTGTGCTTATTCCAGTACTGCCCCCGCAACTGTAATCGGATAGTCTGTTCGCACCCTTAGCCACTGAGTCGTTAGATTTGGGAAGGCAGCGAACTAGGCCGTAACCCGAGAGTCAGGAGACCTGCCTTGATGTAGTCGTAATGTTTGAATTAGGGCGGGGTGTCCTGAGTAAAAAGGCAAAATAATTGTTTTGCTTACACATTAATATATTCACCAAGTATCCCAGCAGTACATATACAAAGTCCGTGGTTGATTTGCGTCACCAGCAATATTGCTATGCGTTTACGCATGAATCAGTATGCAGGTGCATACCATCACGGCTTAGAAATGCTTAGTGTGCCTATATATACTGTCCTGCTCCTATTCAAATGTTGCTGCAAAACGTACATGACGGTTGGTCATGTAGATTTGAATGAGTATCAGGGAGTATAAAAATAATGCTTAGAAGCCATCAATTAATCACTGCAGCTGTTTTGGCTGCATTACCACATCTGGCTTTGGCTGATGAAGCGGCAGTAGAGCTCACTGAGGTGAGTGTTGAGTCTACTTTAGTCCGCGGCAACGCGCTTAACCTTAAACAAGCCAATAGCACAGCGAGCAGGCTAGGCCTGAATGCGATTGAAGTACCAGCTAGTACGGAAACACTGGAGATAGAAACCATCCGCATGCGTGGTGATATTAATATCCACGAGGCGGTTTCTCGCACCACAGGTATTTCTGATATCAGCAACCTTGGTTCAGGCGTGGCTTACTCTGCACGTGGCTTTACGGGTAACGATTCTGTAGGGCAGGCTGAAGATGGTATTCGTTTGCTTACTGCTGCAGGCACACTCACTTACCCATCAGATACTTGGGGCTACCAACGTGTTGAAGTGCTGCGCGGCCCGGCTTCGGTTATGTTTGGTGATGGCACAGTGGGCGGTATCGTTAACAGCATTCGTAAAGCGCCTAGTCGCGACAGCTCAGTGCAGGCACTGGTTGGTACAGGTTCACGCGGTGAGTATAGGGCCGCTGTTGGTGGCACCGGTGCTGTGGGTGAAATTGGCGCATTCCGTGCAGATGCTTCGATCACAGCTGGTAATGGTTATGTAGACCGTGGTGAGCATGATAGTCAAAAAATCATGACTAACTTACTGCTTACGCCCACAGATAAGCTGCGCATTAACTTTACCTTTGACCATTCAGATGAGTCACCGACCCGCTATACTGGTATTCCACTACGTAATTGGCGTATAGACTCATCTTTACGTAAAGAAAACTACAACATTAGCGATGATAAGCAAAGCTTCACCGAAGACCGTTTACGTGCAAAAGTTGAGTGGGAATTATCTGATGCGCTTAAATTAAGCAATGTGAGTTATTGGTTTAATGCGCACCGTCATTGGCGCAATGTAGAGTACTTCTCGATTGATAACGCCACCAATACCGTTGACCGCTCTGGTTACACGGAGATTAAGCATCAGCAGAAGCAAATTGGTAACCGCTTTGCGCTAACTTCAATTGCAGATGCTTTTGGCCATAAAAATCGTTGGGCTGCAGGCTATGAATTAGCGCGCGTAGATTTTAAATATTTTGACAATTTCTATAATGACAACGACCCTAGCAGTAATGTTGCCATCAAGAACTTTATCCCTGGTCACTTCCAGACCATAGACCCGACAGCGCTGGATTTTGTGTCTAAAACCGTACAGCAGTCTTTATTTGTAGAAGATGCCTTTGATGTGACCAAGCAGCTTAAACTGAGTGCAGATTTGCGCCAGGATTGGATTAATGTAGACCATGAGAGCCGCCTGACTACGGCAAGTGCAGATAAGGATTACTCACCGTTTTCTTATAGATTTGGCGCAGTTTACCAAACTACACCAAATACTGCATTCTATGGCCAGTTTAGTCAAGGCTCTGACCCTGTCTCATCTATTGTTACGTTAAGGCCTAGAAATGGCGCGTTTAAACTGACTTCAGCACAGCAAACTGAATTTGGTATTAAACACGCGCTACCTGAAGGTAAAGGCGAGCTGACTTTTGCTGTGTACCATATTGTGAAAGATGACATTATTACGCGTGACCCAAGTAACCCAACGCTTAGATTGCAAGGCGGAAAACAGTCATCACGCGGGGTGGAAATGTCAGCAACCTTATTCCCAGTGAATCACTGGCGTACAGATTTGAATATGGTTTTGCTTGATGCGCGTTACGATCAGTTGGTTGAATCTGTTGGTGACCCTGCTGTTAGTGTTTCTCGTGCAGGTAAAACGCCAACCGATGTGCCTGAAAAAATAGCCAACGCCTGGGTTTATTATCAACAAGCAAGCTGGGAGGTCGGCGTAGGCGCACGCATGGTGGGTAAACGCTATGCAAATAATGCCAACACTTCTACCATGCAAGGCTATACGGTCTATGATGCGAGCATTGCATGGCGCGTACACCCAAAAGCTACGCTGAGAGGCAATTTACGTAACCTGACCAATAAACTGTATGCGCCGGTTTCATACGATACGCAGCAATTTATTTTGGGCGAATCTAGACGTATTGAGCTTACTGCCGAGTTGTCTTTCTAAGCAATAAAGTTGAATCATGCTTAACCGTAAAGTTGTAAAGTGAAACTGCGCTACTTACATTTGATGCATCGCTGGCTAGGTATAGGATTAGGGCTGTTTGTATTGCTTTGGTTCTTATCTGGCCTAGTAATGTTATTTGTAGGCTATCCGAAGCTTACCTCAGCTGAGCGGTTAAGTCATTTGGATGGGTTGGTGCCGCATCAGGTAAAGCTGGATGCAGCGCAGGCATGGGCGTTAACGGGCAGGCTCGGTCAGCCTGAGCGCGTCAGGTTGGCGATGCGTGAGCATAAGCCTACCTACTATTTCTTGCAAAATGAGCAATGGCTAACGGTGTGGGCTGATGCGAACACTGGTAGTCAAAATCAGCCGATTCAAGCTAAACCGATTGCAATTGCAAAAGCTGATGCAGTGAAAGCTGCGGAGCAATTCCAAGATAATGCAAAAGCAATAGCAGCCACGTTGATTGATCATGATCAATGGTCTATCTCATCTAGCTTGAATGCACACCGGCCCCTGTACCGCGTGGTACTTGATGATGCCGCGGCGAGCGAGTTGTATGTTTCTAGCCATACGGGTGAGGTGGTGCTGGATACACAAAGTGCTGAGCGTGCGTGGAATTGGCTGGGTTCGGTGATTCATTGGATTTACTTTACGCCCTTGCGCATGGAGCGAGAGCTGTGGCGGCAGATATTGCTGTGGCTAGCTTTTGCCGGGATGGTGCTGACTAGTTTAGGTTTATGGCTAGGTGTGCAGCGCATACGCATTAACCGCCGCTATAGCCATGACAGAATTACGCCGTACCGTGGCTGGGCACGCTGGCATCATATCGTCGGTTTAAGTGCGGGTGTTTTCTGTATTACATGGTTATTTAGCGGCTGGCTATCTTTAACGCCATTCGGTTGGTTTTCAGATCGCTCATTGAGTTCTGAAGAATCTGCACGCTGGGCAGGTGCCGGGCTCGCTGTGCAGGATATGAAGCTGCCGCTACTTTCATCTACTGGTATTAAGGAGTTCGAGTGGCTAAAGTTTGCCGGCAATACTTATGTTTTGGCGAGAAGTGAACAGCAGGAGTCGCTGATTGATAGCCAGTCAGGTCTACCCGTTGCGTCATTCTCCGCCGCAGTAATGCAAGCGCAGGCGAGTAAACTTGGCGCCTATGGAGCGGTAGCTTCTGTACACTGGCTTAGCAACGGTGATTTATACTTCAAGCAGGATGCACAAACAACACCTCAGGTATTACGTATTGCGTTTGCAGATGCCTTAAACACCACTTATTACGTTGATGCACCCACTGCTAAAATACTAGCATCACAAGATAGCAACAGCCGTATTTATCGCTGGCTGTTTAATGGCTTGCATCGTATGGATATTCCGCCATTAACTGACAGGCTGCTGGCACGTAGAATTACCATTTTCATCCTGTCGACAGGTGGTGTGTTGCTCACCGTGGCCGGTATCGTGCTAGGTTGGCGCAGGGTGCGTAGGAAATGGGCGTAGGGGGTTGCTGGCGATAGTTTGCACTAGTTGTCACATGCTGCGCATGTATCAGCTAGGCTTATAGCACCTTAACCGTTTGCCCTAAGCACTCCACAACTTGGCCTGAGCGTATTTTTGCAGTGCGTCTGGTTTCAATATTACCATCCACCTGCACGATGCCATCACTCACCATCACTTTGCCTTGGCCGCCGCTATTGGCAATGCCTGCAAGTTTTAACAGGTTACAAAGTTCTATAAATTCACCTTGTAGTTCAAAAGTTGTTGTTTCCATGATTATCCTTTAAATAGTTACCCTTTAAGGGTAAGAGGCAGGCCTGCTGCAATAAAGCTGACTTTATCTACATGCTGAGCAACAGCCTGGTTGAGACGGCCTTGTTCGTCTTGAAACTGACGGTTAATCTCACCTAAGGGCACAATGCCCATGCCCACCTCATTGCTGACCAATAATACAGTGCCTGCCAGCTTGGGTAGGGTTTCTAACAGGCGGCTACGCTCATGCTGCCAGTCTAAATTCTCTGGTCGGTCGCAGTCTGGGCATATGCATTGCGCCAGCCAAAGCGTGAGGCAATCTACAATAATGCAGGTGTCTGCCTTGGCATGTGTTTGCAATGCCTCTGCTAAGTTAAAAGACTGCTCTACCGTAGTCCAATGCGCGGGGCGGCGTGTCTTGTGCTGATCAACGCGCGCGCCAAATTCTGTATCGTATACTTGTGCCGTGGCAATGTACGTGACTGGCTGGCCGGATGCCAAAGCCAGTTTTTCTGCGAAGGCGCTCTTGCCTGAGCGTGCGCCACCTAAAATAAGATGTGTTGCCATGTTAGTTCCTATTGTTCTGCTTTAAGCTTGTCATGCATTCAGCCCATTGCTGGATGATAGCTTGTAGCTGTGGCAAGCCGTGGGTAATCAGTGACGGCCCTGGCTGCAGAATATCTGCTGATTTAATTTCAAACACTAAGCCATTTTTTACGGCGGGGATGCTATCCCATCCTTCTCTGACAATCACCTGCTCAGGCTGAAACTTCTTACCGCACCATGAGCCGATGATGATGTCGGGCTGGCGTTCTATCACTTGGGCTGATTGTACCGTTCTGTCTTTCGCACTATGAAATTGCGATAGCTCCGGAAAGCAATCTCTACCGCCCGCAATTTCAATCAACTCAGCTGCCCATTTGATACTGCAAATCATGGGGTCGTTCCACTCTTCAAAATACACAACGGGTTTTGCTGGCAATTGAGATGCGGCATCTTTTGCCTGCTGTATTTTGTGCTCTAATTCGGCAATCAGTTTAAACGCCTTATCCGAAGCACCAACTAGGCAGCCCACGGTGGTAATCATGTTAAGTATTTGTGCAATGGAGCGCTGGTTGAAGATATGCACTTCTATCCCAGCGCGAATCAGCGATGCCGCGATATCCGCCTGCAGGTTAGAGAAGCCAATTACTAAATCAGGTTTGAGCTCTAGTACTTTATCAATCTTAGCGCTGGTAAACGCGGCGATTTTTGGTTTTTCCTGGCGCGCAATGGCAGGGCGGGTGGTAAAGCCGGAAATACCAACAATTCGGTCTTGTTCACCTAATAGGTACAGTACCTCAGTCGGCTCGGTGGTGAGGCATGCGATGCGCTGTGGATACCTCATTCTGTACTTTTCCACTGATTTTCCATTACCATATCCTCCAGCGGTTTGGCTTGTTTCCAACCAGTTTCTATCAGCATGGGCTCTTTGTAAAAAGAGCTGACGTGGCCTAGGCATAAAATAGCCACCGGCTTAGCACCCGTTGGCATATTAAGTAAGGCACCTAACTCTACAGGGTCAAAAATAGACACCCAGCCCATGCCCAGACCCTCAGCACGTGAGGCTAGCCACATGTTCTGTATCGCACAGCTGACGGATGCAATATCCATTTCAGGCAAGGTTCTGCGGCCAAAAATATGTTCCTCGCGTTTATCGCATAAGGTCACCACGATAAGCTCGCCACACTCTAAGATTCCCTCTACTTTCAAACGTAAAAACTCCGCCATGCGCGCTGTGTTCTCATGCTCACCAATTGCCTGTGCAGTATGAACTCGCTCTTTATCCACCAATTGGTGAATTTGACGGCGCGTATTGGTATCCGTAATCCGAATAAAGCGCCACGGCTGCATTAAGCCTACGCTAGGCGCGTGGTGCGCTGCATGCAGAATTTTGGTGAGTATTTCTGGGTCAACCGGGGTCGGCAGAAAATGGCGCATATCACGGCGCTCTGCGATGACGCGATAAATCGCTTCTTTCTCATGGTCTGGGTAACTAAAATCTTGCATTACGGCTTACCTTTTAATCCTTTGTCAGCCTCTGCTGCGGATTCAATCAAAAACAACTTGCCCGTTTTCGGGTCGCGATACACTTGCCCAACGGCATCATAGCCATTGCCAGCGCTTTGCTCACCCTTAGCCGGGGCGTCAATTTCCCGCCCTTTATTGACTTCCTGCGGGCGGGTGAGGGTAGATTGCTGG
>Ga0208509_1000509_pt1 | contig 13882 bp, 13 predicted proteins | sample LakWasMeta7_HOW4_2_FD_183857 | JGI IMG/M metagenome (GOLD analysis project Ga0208509, IMG submission 183857) | Freshwater sediment methanotrophic microbial communities from Lake Washington under simulated oxygen tension - Sediment Metagenome... | ecosystem: Environmental > Aquatic > Freshwater >...
TGCCGGGGCGTTCCCCACACCCGTGGGGATGAACCGTCCCCGATCGAAAAAACAATGTCCTCAAATAGGCGTTCCCCACACCCGTGGGGATGAACCGCATTTTCACCTATGTACTTACAGTCATTGTCGGCGTTCCCCACACCCGTGGGGATGAACCGGAATGGGATAGCTCAACTAATGGAGAAGTATCGCGTTCCCCACACCCGTGGGGATGAACCGCAAACGGAATGACTCTATGCTTGTGGGATAGAGCGTTCCCCACACCCGTGGGGATGAACCGTTACTGTGTACAAAATCGCTTCCGTATAGATTGCGTTCCCCACACCCGTGGGGATGAACCGGATCTGTTGACAATGGCGGGCTTTCTTTCCTTGCGTTCCCCACACCCGTGGGGATGAACCGCCGACAGCGAGAGCAACGAGCATTTGGCCCGAGCGTTCCCCACACCCGTGGGGATGAACCGAAGTTGTTACCGCAGCAGGAACCGCAGCAGAAGCGTTCCCCACACCCGTGGGGATGAACCGCCGGGGTTTGTTTCTTTTATTTCTTCTGTCATGCGTTCCCCACACCCGTGGGGATGAACCGCGGCGGCTCAAGCTGCCCAAGCGGCTGCGGATGCGTTCCCCACACCCGTGGGGATGAACCGTGATGTCATGAAATACGCGCAAACACAATTCGGCGTTCCCCACACCCGTGGGGATGAACCGAACCCGCCCGTGCCACAAGCCAGCGCATCGACGCGTTCCCCACACCCGTGGGGATGAACCGGGTACTAATTCATTCAAATTCATGCGGCTTGTGCGTTCCCCACACCCGTGGGGATGAACCGCGGAATTTGTAGAGCGCCATATTCTTTGAACCGCGTTCCCCACACCCGTGGGGATGAACCGGCAATCAAAGGGGGGCTCCGGCTCCCTTTTTTGCGTTCCCCACACCCGTGGGGATGAACCGGAATTGTGAATAAACCTATATCATCATTTTCCGCGTTCCCCACACCCGTGGGGATGAACCGGTACTGTTGCCGTTGAGCCGGGTACTGGTACGGCGTTCCCCACACCCGTGGGGATGAACCGCCCAACAGACCTAAACCCAATTTTTTCAAAAAGCGTTCCCCACACCCGTGGGGATGAACCGACGTTTTTGGTCAGTACGAGTCGGCTCAGATAGCGTTCCCCACACCCGTGGGGATGAACCGAATCACAAATATTAGTTGATAAGATGTTTAATGCGTTCCCCACACCCGTGGGGATGAACCGCCATCAAGGCTTGCAAAACACGCGACGACCTGGCGTTCCCCACACCCGTGGGGATGAACCGTACCACCAGAAGGACAGGAATAATTATCTGACGCGTTCCCCACACCCGTGGGGATGAACCGTTAGTGGCATTACCAACCCCATCTGTATTAGCGCGTTCCCCACACCCGTGGGGATGAACCGAAAGAGTTGCCAACCCCTCTTTAACCCTTGTCGCGTTCCCCACACCCGTGGGGATGAACCGACTAAATTCAGCGTCAAGAAAGAGCATCATAAGCGTTCCCCACACCCGTGGGGATGAACCGGCGATGAGCATTGCGCAACGCTACGCGCTGATGCGTTCCCCACACCCGTGGGGATGAACCAGATGCGGGTCCGTGGTCTGTTGCGCGGTTGCCGCGTTCCCCACACCCGTGGGGATGAACCGTGATGCCCAGGCCTGCGGCCACGGCGCGCTGAGCGTTCCCCACACCCGTGGGGATGAACCGAAAAACTGGACTTATATATTGAGGCCGTCGAAGCGTTCCCCACACCCGTGGGGATGAACCGATAGTTGCTTGCCTGAAAGCCATTGATAACACGCGTTCCCCACACCCGTGGGGATGAACCGTCGCCCACGTTCAGCGTTTGGGCGCCGGTGGCGCGTTCCCCACACCCGTGGGGATGAACCGTTCGCATTACATTACTTAACTTTTGCTATTGTGCGTTCCCCACACCCGTGGGGATGAACCGTTTTTGGGGTCGCCTTGGTCTGGCTGTTGATGGCGTTCCCCACACCCGTGGGGATGAACCGACGTATGTTGTGTCGTGTGATGCGTGGACAGAGCGTTCCCCACACCCGTGGGGATGAACCAACGATGCTGAATTTCAAAGCATCCTGTCCATGGCGTTCCCCACACCCGTGGGGATGAACCGCGCCCTGTGCAATCGCGGATTCTAATGCGGTGGCGTTCCCCACACCCGTGGGGATGAACCGTCATTGAGCTTAAAGAGAGCCATGCGCAAACAGCGTTCCCCACACCCGTGGGGATGAACCGGCATGGACATAAAAAAGTCCAAAGCCTCTGGCGCGTTCCCCACACCCGTGGGGATGAACCGAATTTGGCACAACTCTCGGCATCGTACTTAATGCGTTCCCCACACCCGTGGGGATGAACCGCGCAAAATCAGAAGCAGAACCAAGAGAATTAGGCGTTCCCCACACCCGTGGGGATGAACCGATCAACAACAAACAGCACAGGAATCAAACTAAGCGTTCCCCACACCCGTGGGGATGAACCGGTGTTCGGCAATTTGGTAGTGCCGATGGATGCGCGCTCCCCACACCCGTGGAGATGACCCGACTGGAAAGCCTGGCCCACGCCGACCGCTATATAACAGCACCTGTAACGAGGTGCTAGAATAAGTCCTTGTTAAATCGCACAGGTCAACCGCCATGCACATCAAATTCTCCGAAGACGTCATTCCACTCAGCGATCTTAAAGTTAATCCTGGAAAAGTGATCAATCAGATAAAAGAAACGCATAGACCAGTGCTGTTGACCAGTCGTGGCCGGGGAGTGGCGGTAGTTCAGGATCTGGATGAATATGAAAAAAATCAGGAAGAACGGGCGTTTATGAAAGTCGTTGCCCAAGGTCTGATGGATATAAAAAACAATCAGACCTTGGAATTGGATGTGGTTAAAAGCAAGCTGGGTCTTGGCTAGGTGAAGCTGTTAATAGCAGACTCAGCTTTCAATGATCTTGAAGGCATTAAATCTCATTGCCGGGAACAAGGCATGGCACAGATCGGCAATAAATTTGTTCGCGAAATCATCGTCCATATCGAAACATTGGTTGATCACCCTCGAATAGGTAGGATGGTTCCCGAATTTGCCGAACCTAAAATACGAAAGCTTATTCACCCTCCCTATCGCATAGCGTATTTAATAGAGCTAAATGCCTTACACATCATTAGGGTGTGGCGGAGTGAAGGACTGCTGGACATAGATAGCTTGATTTAATGGCCTGCCGGCGAACCCATTTAAGTGCTTTATCGGGTGTTCAAAACTAGCACTGTTAAGCGTTCCCCACAGTCGTGTAGGTGACGAACCGACAAGTCTGAGCAATTTCGGTGCTTTTATTCGGTTTTCCCGCGCTTATTGGGCTAAAAGGTTTAACGCGGAAACGATGCCTCTCCATTGCGGCATGCCGATAACCCGAGCCGAATCCATGCAATGAGGCATGTGGCGATAGCTATGTTTCGGATAATGGGTAAAATACCGCCAGATATTTTAATTTATCCGTTTCCCGGTTCAGCCGGGTTTGATATTCAACCGAAGCCCATCCTTTAAACAGTGCGAGAACGTCATGCTTAAAATTTTTCACCTCACTTTTGTTATGTTGTCCCTGTTCAGTTTTGTCGGACGCGTTGCGCTGTCCGAAATGCGGCCGGAAATACTGCAACAAAAAGCGCTCAAAATAGCCCCGCATGTGATCGATACTTTATTACTGCTCAGCGGCATTACGCTGGTATTTCAAGGCCAGTGGCTGTCCGCCGAATACGGATGGATTGTGGCCAAAATTATCGCGCTGCTGGGCTATATCGGTTTGGGCGTGGTAGTCATGCGCAATCGCGGCACTGAACGCTGGCTGGCTTTTGCCGGTGCCATGGCCTGTTTTGCCTATATCGGCATTGTCGCCGTCAGCAAGAATGCGTTGTTCTTTTTATAAACGGAAATCGGTTTTGTTGATTTCCAGCTCCAGCCAGCGCAAGACGTCTTTCCCTCTTGTGAAAGCCACCCCTTCAAGTTTTAGGGGCTGGCCATCTGTTAAAACGCACCAGCGTGACAACTGATTTTTTAATTGCCACTGTTCGTTGGCGCTGAAGCGATAGCTTTCTGTCAATGACCTGTAAAGCTCTGGTTCCGGCGAACTTATCACGGCAGCCAGCGCGGACAGGTCCTTCATCACGCTTTCAATGCCTGGAATATGGGCCGCGATGAGCTCGGAAACCAGCTTGGGCTGCAGGTTTGTTGCCGGCGCCCCTTGATTATCGGAAATCACTTTCAAACACTGGATCAGCTCGCCGGAGAAGAACCGGCTCGCGGTTTCATAAAAGGCAGATGCTTCCATGTCGTAAAGATGGGGCTGATCGTAGTCGAGCTGCGGCGTTGATGCTGTTTGCAGGCCGTTAGTGGCGCAAGGCGGTTTGAACAGCAGTGGCGGATAATGATTTCTCCCGCTGTCGCGGTCGATAATTTTATCGGCCAGGAAGAGCGTCCCGAGCGCGTGCTCTTTATGGCCGGCGATACCGATATTGAGCATGACCGAATGCTCTGCCGAAGCAAACAGTGCTTGCGAATAAGCAACGCCGGCAGCCATTGCGCTTTTTCCAAGACCGGTTACGGTCAGGCAAACCCGGGCGTTGGAATAAACGGCGAAAGCCTGCACTGTGGTGTCCTTTTTTAAGCCGAAATGCGCTACCAGCGGCTTGGCCTCGCAGGGCAGTGCGGTGTAAATGAAAATTTTGGCAGGATTTTGGGGCTTCATAAAGGCAGCAATTCGTAGAAGTGAATAAAATTATTTGATGAAAGTTCTATATTTTTTAATGGATTGTTGAATTTTGTTAATAATTGACCTAAATTAAAAGCGCACACCCAAATCCACAGGAGGACTTATGTCCGCAGTCCGAATTCAGCCCGAAAGAAGGCAACAAGCTTATCAATTGATAACTGAACTGCAAAATGAAAGACACGAGGTCTGGTCTTTATATTGCCATGTTGCCGAATTGAAACCATTTTCCACGCATGACGCAGTCAAAAACATGCTGAATCGTTTTTCGCAACTGCTGATTGATTATGTTTCTCTAGGCCATTTTGGCCTTTATCAGCGTTTGCTGGCCGGCAATGAACGCCGCGAGCGGGTGCTGGCCGTTGCGAATGCGATTTACCCCGAATTTTCGGCAACGACGGAAGCGGTCATACAGTTTAACGATAAATATGAGCATGCCGATCCCAGCTGCTTTAGCGATGATCTAGAGCGTGATTTGTCCACGCTAGGTGAAAGTCTTGCGAAACGAATCGATCTGGAAGACCAGCTTTGTGTGTTGCTGCAGCAATAGCGGGTAATAACCCTCGCTGCCGCGACTGAGGATTCTATTGATCTTTAAGGAGAATTGTTAGTTAATGAACTGACAACCACTTCGAGCCATCAACATGAACCGCACAATCCTCAACATCATTATCGATTTGCTCGCCGCATTGCTGTTTTTGGGCATGATTGCGACGGGTTATATCCTGCGATTTCCGCTACCGCCCGGCACTAACAAGTCCCACATCTTGTGGAGCCTGAGCCGCCATCAGTGGGGCGAGATCCATTTCTGGATCAGCCTGGGGCTTTTGGTGACGATGATGATTCATCTGGTGCTGCACTGGAACTGGATTGTTACGGTCATCGGCAAGCGCTGCCATCTGGTAAAATCCTCACACCCTTCCCTGTTCCGTTGCGGCGCCTGGACCCTTGGCATCATCATCTTATCGTTTACCGCATTCGCCTGGTTTGCCCAGACCAGCGTCCAGGAAATTGACCGCCCCATGCGGCGAGGACTGCATCGCCAGGTTTCCGAACCCGTTACACCGGCGGTTCAGACTGAAGACGATCAGCCGCTGTCCGCTTTTCGGAAAGAAATATATCCGATTTTTGAAAAGAACTGCCTGGCCTGTCATGGCCCGCAAAAACAGTTCGCCGGATTTCGTGTGGACCAGCGCGAAGACTGGTTTGGGGGCAATGGCGGTGAAGCCCTTATTTTGCCGGGTCAGGCCGAGGCCAGCCCCCTGATTGCCATTGTCTCCGGCACTCGAAAGAATATGCCCATGGCCGCCAACCATACCCTTACGCAAGAAGACGTAGCGCGCATCAAAAGCTGGATAGACGCCGGCGCGCAGTGGGCGGAATGATAACGCCGGCAATCGTCTGCTTGTTTTACTGGCGCCTGCTTAGGATTTGGCCAGAAATAACTTCCCGTGTTAACCGAGCGCATATCGCCGGTGTAGGAGGGCTTCGCCTAAAGCGCCTACTGTTGCTAGCCGCGACCCAAGTCTTATCGTCGCGGCTAAAGCCCCTCCTACGTAACCCATAATGGGAAATTGTTTGTTACCGAATCCTTAATCAGTGAAGCGGAGGATTTGGAATGGGCGTCCGCTCCGGCGCTGTCTCCATCCCCCGCCGATAGCTTATTTTGCAGGCGCCAATTCAACAATGATTAACTCGGCGGCCGTATCGCCCTTGTTTTCTACTGTCATTAATTGCCCGGATTCCCAGAATACTTCACCGGCTGAATAGGTGTTGGTTTTACCGCCTTCCACGACGGTCAGCGTGCCCTTGACCACATAACGGGGTCCCGGCCCTTCGTGGGTATGCTGGGGCGTTTTGAAGGCCGGCGGGATGGTTACCCGGATCACTTTGGCATCCAGGCTGTTGCTCGGAAGTTCAACTTGCTTGGATAACAGCGTAGCCCGGCTAAAGCCTTTTTCCTCGGCCGAAACTGCCTGCACATTGAGCATTACTAACGTGGCAAGCGTAATACGAATAACGCTTGCCGGTTTGATGAAGGATGATTTGAACATCGTTTGGCCTCTTGTGTTGCGTTTGAGAAACCCATTATTGGGATTTGGTTATATCCAGAAATTGGTCTGGACGCTTTTTTAATTTGTCTAGGGAAGCGCATGACAAGCGACAAGGGAAGTAAAGAAAGCAACAATGCGATAAATGAAGGCTTTTAGGAAATTCACCACTTATCCGAAATGCAACTTAGTATAAATTCTAGAGCTTGCTCTTGGCATAAGTTGAGTATTGGTCTATATTTATAACGGATTCTTCGCAGGGGGGAGATCATTCTTCCTCCCCAAGGGTGCCTTTCACGGTAACGCTTACTAGTTGGTATCATTATCTATGAAAAGAAGGACATTTCTCGGAATTACTGTTCTGGCCGGAACGACAGTTACTGCACCGCTATTATATCGAAAATACCATTATTTTTTATCGGGTAACACAATTCTTTACCCGAGCGTCTTGTCCCATATTTGTTCTGAGGAAATGTTAAGACAAATTGGTACTTCTTACAGGGCTTTATTTCCGCAAGAAAATTCCGAAGGGCAATTACTAGCATTACTTCTTCACGATAAAGCAGTTAAAAAAGCACAATCTTTTAATTCTCCTTTAATTACTGAGCAACTAGAGCGGAAAGTCCAAAATGATTTTAGCAATAAAAAAACAATTATTGTTAATGGATGGGTGCTGTCATTAACTGAAGCGCGTCAATGTGCGCTTTTATCATTCAATTAAATTACTCATATTCCTTAATTATGCTATGTACGTTGATGCACGAAGCTTAGATGAAGATGCTTTAATCGAAGGCGATATTTGTATTGTGGGAGCGGGACCTGCAGGTATCAGTATTGCGGTAGATTTAATTGATTCGCCTTATAAAGTTATTCTTCTGGAAGGTGGGGGCTTTGAGATTGAAGAGAGGCTTCAACAACTTTACGATGGCGAAACGACAGGACAGCCGTTTCTCCCTTTAAAACTAGCAGCCCAACACCATTTTGGAGGTACAACTAACTGGGGTGGTATGTGCTCGATTTTCGACCCCATAGTGTTTAACAAAAGGGGTTGGGTCGACAAAAGCGGATGGCCAATCAGCCAGGCGGACTTATTGCCCTATTATGAAAGGGCTAATTCTTATCTTGATCTGGGTACATATTCCTTCGATTTAAAATATTGGCAAATACAATATCCGTCATTAATTGAACTACCGCTAGATAAGGACGTATTTTGGAATAAAATCTGGAAATTTTGTTCGCCCCCAACTCATTTTAGGGACAAGTACAAAAGTACAATAATTGATGCGAGAAACATTCATTTATATACATATGCCAACGTTGTCGATATTCGTGCTAATGAAAATGTATCTAGAGTTGATGAAGTAACGTTTAAGAATTATACGGGCAAAACGCATAAGGTAAGAGCCAAGTACTTTGTTTTAGCTTGCTCTGGCATCCAAAATGCCAGGGTTTTGCTGGCAGCAAATAAGCAATGCCCCCAGGGACTGGGTAATGATAATGACCTTATTGGCCGGTACTTTATGGATCATTTGGATATACGGTTCGCTGACTTATGGCTTAAAGAAGCGACTGAACTTGCTCTCTACGTTATGGATGGCAGAAGGCCGAGGGCCGAATTGGCCATCATGCCAAATAAACTGGCCGAATATGAGATATTGAACGGAAACATTTCTTTCTGGCCATTGGGAAGAGAAAGTATTGGATATTTAAATAGGATTTCGACCCTTCTGGAAAATAAATTTAATCGAAAAGTTCATAAAGTATTTGAGCTTGCAATTAGACTGGAACAAGCGCCCAATCCTTTATCGCGGGTTACATTGGCTGAAGAAAAAGATGAACTAGGGGTTCCAAGGGCGAGATTAGATTGGGAACTTACCTCGCTTGAGGTGAAAAGCATCAGGAAGATATATGAATTAATAGCGCAACAGTTTGGCATGAATGGGATCGGAAGGCTCAGAATTCGTGAAGAATTTGTAGAATTTCTGGATCAAAAAATTGACTCTATGCCGGATGCTGTGGCCGGTGGGGTACATCAGATGGGTACTACCCGCATGAGTAATGACCCTAAAAGCGGGGTGGTTGACGCAAACTGCAGATTGCATAATATCCAAAATCTATACATAGCCGGTTCATCCTGCTTTCCTACTGGAGCGGGTGTAAATCCTACTTTCACAATTGTTGCGCTTTCGATCAGACTTGCCGATCATCTCAAAGAAATAATCAAAGCTGTGTAAGCGCTAGATAAATCCCATCTAACAACTGAACACTGGCTCATGCACAGTATTTCCATTTAAACAAATGAAGCATACTTTATGAGTAAACTCTTTTTCAGAAGTCAGCCGAGACGTTGAGCAGACGCTTACAGCAACAGAGACTTGTGCATTGAAAGCGATGCAAAACCTCTAGCCAAAGGATGGAGGCTTATTCGTCCGCTCCGGCGCTGTCTCCATCCCCCGCCGATAGCTTATTTTGCAGGCGCCAATTCAACAATGATTAACTCGGCGGCCGTATCGCCCTTGTTTTCTACCGTCATTAATTGTCCGGATTCCCAGAATACTTCACCGGCTGAATAGGTGTTGGTTTTACCACCTTCCACAACGGTCAGCGTGCCCTTGACCACATAACGGGGGCCCGGCCCTTCGTGGGTATGCTGGGGCGTTTTGAAGGCCGGCGGGATGGTTACCCGCATCACTTTGGCATCCAGGCTGTTGCTCGGAAGTTCAACTTGCTTGGATAACAGCGTAGCCCGGCTAAAGCCTTTTTCCTCGGCCGAAACTGCCTGCACATTGAGCATTAATAACGTGGCAAGCGTAATACGAATAACGCTTGCCGGTTTGATGAAGGATGATTTGAACATCGTTTGGCCTCTTGTGTTGCGTTTGAGAAACCCATTATTGGGATTTGGTTTTATCCAGAAATTGGTCTGGACGCTTTTTTTAATGTCTATGGGTCGCTATTCAGCGTTTTTACACACAACCGCTTGTTTGTAGTGTCATTTCGACCATCGGAAGAAATCTTAAGCGCTGGACAATAAATTGGGGCTTAAGATTCCTCGCTTCGCTCGGAATGACAAGTACGCTGAATAGTTACGTCTATGGAAGCGCATGACATCGACTTCGCTCAGGGTTCGACAGGACTTTAGACGAACCCTTTCCTGCCCAGTCGATAAAGAGAAGTTGTTTACTATTAAACACTAAACCATCAACAACAAAGCGCCCCAGCCCAGAAAAGCGATGCCAGCTGCCTTGTGAATAAACGGGGACCCAAGGGGCATGGATTTTTCCAATATCACCAACAGGGTGATCAAGGCCATTCCCAGCAGGTTCATGACGCCCACGGCAAACATGATCAGCATTTGCGCCCAGCAACAGCCCAAACAGATTGCGCCATGTTTAAGGCCCATGCTAAATGCGCCTGCGGGCCCGCTCTGCCATTCATTCATTAAAAATCCGATCGGGCTTTGGCAATGCGCCAGACAGGCATTCTTTATCGGCATAAACTGATAAAAGCCCGCCAAAATAAAAATACCGGCGGCGAATATTGAATTTTGATTCTCCATCATCGGTGACAACCAGGCCAAGCCATGCAGTTGCCATTGCAGCAGCGTTAACACGCTACTGAATAACAGCCATATTGCAAAATACGCCGAGGTAAAAATTCCAGTCAAACGGAAGGAGGCTTTGTTTTGTTGCCGGCAGACGCGGGCAAACGCCAGAATCATCGGGATGGCCGTCGGCAGCATCATCGCCGCCATCATGACGGCCCACATGAAATAAACTAGAAAAAAGTCGATAAAGCCCCATGCCATGGGTTCTGAGGGCGGCATCCACATGCTCGACATCGGTTGCGAAGCCATCACATGATGCTGATAAAACAGATAGCCCCAAGCGGCAAAAATCCATGTCAGCAGTACGGCCAGAAAGGGCGTCTGCGTTTTAAGTGTCCCCATTACGGCTGGTAAACAAAATCGGAGAAAAATGCGTTACGCTCGGAAAACGCCCAGTCTTTATCGTAATCTTTATATTGATAATTTTTCGATTTGCCGACTGCCGTGGGATGGCTTGTAACCACGCACAAGGGCGGAGTGTTGATGGTGGCCAGCCCGCCGGTTATGCCCTGAATGCTTTCAATCTCGGCCTGGGCGATGCCGGGAATTACCACACTCCGGCTGTTGCCCTGCTCCAGGTAATCGATCTTTACCTTTTTTACGCCCAGGACTTCACCGACAAAGCTCATTAAAACCGCCGGATGCCCGCCCTGCCGGCCGCTAAAGATTTGCACAATCGCATCCATCTGGCTGTCATCGGCGCGCTCGTCCACATACAAAGCCGCCTGCCAGTTGCCGTCGGTCATTTGTCCCGGCGAATAACACGCCAAAGCGACATTGAGTCCGTCCAGTGACAGTTCATCCAAATGACCTTGTTCAATATGCCACGCTACCAACAGCTTGCAATCGCCATTGGTCGGCGCTTGCAGCCATATACAAGGGCAGGCGGTTTCGCAATTGCAGGTTTCAAAATAACTGCCCTGCACTATCCAGTTTTTAGATTCCGACATGCTGCCTCCTAAAACGGTTCTTTAAACGGCCTCAAGTCCAGTTCATGCGTCCATGCGCTGGGGTGTTGCTTGTGTAGGGCCCAGTAGGTTTCGACGATGGCTCCCAGTTGTAACAAGCCGTCCTTGCCTTTACTTTTTACATAGTCCGGGAACTGGTTTCTTGCCCGTTCGCCGTCAATCACGCCGTCAATAACGGCATGCACTACGTGGATGCCCTGCGGCGAAAATTCCCTGGCCATACCTTGCGCCAGGGCTCTTAAACCGGCCTTCGCTGCGGCGAATGCGGTAAACGGCGGTTTTGCTCTTAATGACGCGGTCGCGCCGGTAAAAAACAGCGTTCCCCTGTGCTGGTCCTTCATGGCCTTAACCGCTTCCTTGCCGAATAAAAAGGCGCCCAGGCAATTTTGACGCCAAAGCAGGGCAAAGGTTTCCGCATCCGTTTCCAGCAAAGGCGATGGAATATTGCTGTCTACATTGTAGGCAGCAATTTCGATAGGATAACCATCGACTTTCGCCATTTTGAACAGATGTTCCACATCGCGCTCAACCGTCGCATCGGCAATCACTGCGCTGACGGTGCCGCCGTTTTGCCTGATTTTCTCTGCCACTTTCTGAAGTTTTTCTTCACTTCTTCCGGCGATGAGCACGTGCAAACCTTTTCCGGCAAAGAATATAGCGAGCGAGGCTCCCAATCCTTGCTCTGGACCGACTCCAACGACAACGGCTGAACATTTTTCCTCCATTTTTATTTTCCGGCCGCCGTAGCTTCCGGAACCTCAATCAATGCACCCGATTTAACGTCATAGATATAACCGTAAACGGGAATGTCCGAGGGCACCAGCGGATGCGACTTTATGCGCACGACATCCTCAAGGACGCTCTGCGCCTGATCCTTGATCGTGAGCCAGTCAATATATTTGCCTTCCGCCGAACCCGGGCCTTCGCAACAGTCATGCCAGCCGCTCGCGTCGACAGAAGCGGTTTTCAAGCTGCTGGCCAGCAAATCGCGCATGATCTCGTCCGTGAAGGTCTCCATACCGCAATCGGTGTGGTGAATCACGAACCATTCGCGGGTGCCGAGCAATTTGTAGGAGATGACCAGCGAACGAATGGCGTCATCGCTGGCTCTGCCGCCGGCATTGCGGATCACGTGTGCGTCGCCTTCGGAAAGGCCGGCGTATTTGGCGGGGTCGAGTCGTGCATCCATGCAGGTCAGGATGGCGAAATGCCGGCCCGGAGGCATCGGCAAATCGCCCTTATCAAAGCCGGCTACATAGCTGCGGTTGGCGGTTAAAACTTCATTCAAAATCTTACTCATGCTCACCTCCTCGTTATAATTATTATTTTCTGCCAAAGATCAGCGAGAAATTATTCGCCGGCATATTGATTTGCTCTTTTAATTCCAGGCCATGATTGGCTGCCGCCTTTTTCAGATCGGCGACATCTTTTAAGCCCCATTCCGAGACGCCTGCAGAACTCAGGGTCTCATGAAACTCTTTGTTGGAGTCCGTGGTAAACGTGCCTTCCACCTGAAAGGGCCCGTAAATCAGCAAAAAGCCGTCGTCATCCAGTAAATTTGCAGCACATTGCATCATGCCGTCGGCAATGGAAATGGGCGCTACCTGAAAAATATTGATGCAGAACATGGCCGCGAAGGAACGGGGCTTGCCGGCATTGAACCAGGTTTCAGGATTGGTTAAATCCAGGTGCACGGGATCGGCAATATTGTCGTTCTTATGATCGACAGACAGCTTCTTGATGTTATCGAAAACTTCCTGGTCCTTATCGGAAGGATGAAAATGCAGATGCTCGAAATGCGGCGCAAAGAAATTGATATGCATGCCGCTGCCGCTGGCCAGCTCCAGAACATTACCCGGATCTTTCGGCAGTTTTTCTTTCAATACGCCCAAAAGGGGTTCCCGATTGCGGGATCCGGCCCAGGCCACATATTCGCTTAATGGATGCGGGTCTAAAGGTGGTTTCTCTTGACTCATTATTGACTCCTCCTCATGGTTAGTTGCAAGGTGATTAGAGCAAGTGTTGTGCCAGGGAATAAGGTCAAAATTTTCATTAAATAACAAGGACTTGATTTTTAGCTTTACCAGAACAGGGAAGCTGTGCTTCAATTAATGAAAACTGACTTCACAAAACATCATGAACAGCAACTCCCTTTCCGATTTAACGCCGGTTTTTTTCCTGCAAACCTTCATCCTTGAACTGATGCATGCCAGCGAACAGCAGGGACAAAAGCACTGCGAGCAACTGATCGAACACATCGCCAAGACGGCCGGCTGTTTTTTTGAAGAAACCTATCGGGAGGAAACCCATAAAACCGATCTCCTCGACAAGGAAAGCTATACCGAACTGATCCTCGGCCTTAAAAACAATATCGGCGGCAAATTCTCGCTGGCCTCCAGCAATCAGGACTGCATTACCGTGACCAACAGCTGCTGTCCTTTTGGCGAGC
>Ga0208509_1000512_pt1 | contig 13869 bp, 10 predicted proteins | sample LakWasMeta7_HOW4_2_FD_183857 | JGI IMG/M metagenome (GOLD analysis project Ga0208509, IMG submission 183857) | Freshwater sediment methanotrophic microbial communities from Lake Washington under simulated oxygen tension - Sediment Metagenome... | ecosystem: Environmental > Aquatic > Freshwater >...
ACCGTAACTTTTACCTATCCAGTTACGTTGCATGGTTTTTACTTGTTCTGGCCAGCCTTCCAGCTTATCCAAATCATTCAGTAACTCTTCGGCATATGCCGTAATTTTCATAAAGTACTGTGGAATGTCGCGCTTTTCTACCAATGCGCCACTACGCCAGCCGCGGCCATCAATTACTTGCTCATTGGCTAGTACCGTACCGTCAACAGGATCCCAGTTGACCGTTGAGGTTTTTTTATAGATTAAGCCTTTTTTGAACAGCTCGGTAAATAGCCACTGCTCCCATTTGTAGTACTCTGGTTTACAGGTGGCTATTTCGCGGTTCCAGTCCACGCCTAAGCCTAGCTGTTTGAGCTGGGCTTTCATGTGCTCAATATTGCTGTAAGTCCAAGCAGCTGGTGCGGTTTCATTTTTAATTGCCGCATTTTCGGCAGGTAGGCCAAACGCATCCCAACCCATAGGTTGCATCACGTTAAAGCCCTTCATTTTATGAAAGCGGCTTAACACATCGCCAATGGTGTAGTTACGTACATGCCCCATATGCAGACGGCCACTTGGGTATGGAAACATCGACAGGCAATAATATTTTGGCTTGTCTGACTGTTCAGTTGCGGCAAATGTTTGGTTTGCTTCCCAGTAAGTTTGCGCTGATTGTTCGATGTCTTTGAATGGATATTGCTGGTGCATGTGAGTAGCTTAAGAGTTAATTTTTAGATTATGGAATTATACCTTGTAGGGTATGAATTAGCGAAGCGTCAAAGTGCTGTATCATGCAGATGTGCGATTGGTAGTGGGTGGTAATCTGAAACTCGTACAGCAAACCAGCTGAACTCAAGTAGATGCTTGCCAAGGACTCCCATTAAAACTAGCAGGGGAGGTTTGTGGGTGGGGTGGAAGGCGGCTGATTTACAAAGGCAGGTAGGGTACGTGGATAGCCACTGGTTATATTGGCGGTAAGTCTATGGTGTGCAAATAATTTCCTATTTGCACACCTAATTTGCACAGCGTGTTTGAACTATTTCAAAGCTGCAAAAATATTATCGCGAATCACATTCATATCGCCCAAGCCGTTTACAAATACGTGCTTAGGTGCGCCAGCTGTGCCGCTGCTTGCCCAGTCTGAGTAGTATTTCACTAGTGGTTTGGTTTGGCTGTGGTAAACATCTAAACGTGTTTTCACTGTCTCTGCCACATCATCCGGACGTTGTACCAGATCTTCACCGGTTACGTCATCTTTACCTTCTACTTTTGGAGGGTTGAATTTAACGTGGTAGGTACGGCCACTTGCTGGGTGGCTGCGACGGCCACTCATGCGCTCAATAATAGCTTCGTCCGGCACGTCGATTTCCACTACATAATCGATGCCTACGCCCGCGCTTTTCATCGCTTCCGCTTGTGGAATGGTGCGTGGGAAACCATCGAATAAAAAGCCATTAGCACAATCAGCTTCTTTAATGCGCTCGCTTACTAAACCGATAATCACCGCATCTGGTACCAAACCACCGCTATCCATGAATGCTTTGGCTTCTAGGCCAAGCGGCGTGCCTGCTTTTACTGCGGCACGTAGCATATCGCCTGTAGAAATTTGCGGGATATTAAATTTTTCACGTAAGTGAGTAGCTTGTGTGCCTTTGCCTGCGCCGGGGGCGCCTAAAAGAATGATTCGCATGGGTTGGAAGTCCTTAATAGTAAATTTGAAGGTGGATTTTATCTTAAAACGGTGTTCGCCACAGCATGCGCTGAGGGCTTTAAGTGTTTTGGCTCAGATAGTTGCTGATTCTTACAAAGTCGGCCACGCTCAGATTTTCGGCGCGTAATTGTGAGTCGAGGTCTAAAGCCTTAAACCCTTCATCATCTAGCAAACCTTTGAGCGTGTTGCGCAGAGTTTTTCTGCGTTGACCAAATGCGGCAGTAACTACCTGCGCAAATAAAGCTTCATCATTGGCAGGATGGGGTAGCGTTGCATGCGGCACACAGCGCACAAATGCAGACTCGACTTTAGGTGCTGGGTCAAAAGCCTCTGGTGGTACGGTGAATAGGTATTCCATTTGCAGGCGGTATTGCAGCATCACACTCAGCCGTCCATAAGCGGCGGTGGATGGTGATGCCACCATGCGTTCCACCACTTCTTTTTGCAGCATAAAGTGCATGTCGATAATCGCGGCGACATTGTCTAGCAGATGAAACAGAATTGGCGTGGAAATGTTATACGGCAAGTTGCCGACGACTCTGATTGCGCTACCTAAGCTTGAAAAATCAAACTTGAGCGCATCAGAATTATGGATGGTGATTTTGTTGTGCACATAGGTCTTTTCCATCCAGCTAATGATGTCGCGGTCAACTTCTACCACATGCAGCATAGCCAATTGCTGCATTAACGGTTGCGTTAATGCGCCTAAGCCTGGGCCAATTTCTACCATGAGATCATCTATTTTTGGTGAAATAGCGTCTACCAAGCTGGAAATTACGCCTTGGTCAGTAAGGAAGTTTTGGCCGAAGCGTTTTTTTGCAATGTGTTTCATAGCGTTAATCAATAATAGGTAAAAGCATGTGAATAGTTACACACTGCTGGATGGTTTGCTCTTAGTGAGCTGAATCGCTAGTTCAATGGCGGCTAACAAGCTGCCAATTTCAATCTTGCCGCTGCCTGCTAGGTCTAGCGCTGTGCCGTGGTCCACAGAGGTGCGAATGATGGGCAAGCCTAAGGTGACGTTTACGCCCTCACCAAAACTGGCATGTTTGAGTACCGGTAGGCCTTGGTCATGGTACATTGCTAATACGGCATCTGCGTGTTTGAGATGATGTTTTGCAAACAGGGTGTCGGCAGGCAATGCGCCAATCAGGTTCATGCCTTCGGTGCGCAGCTTGGCTAACACTGGGTTAATCACGTCTATTTCTTCACGGCCCAAATAGCCGTCTTCCCCAGCGTGGGGGTTAAGCCCTGCCACTAAAATACGCGGGTTCTGAATGCCAAACTTGTTGACCAAGTCATGATGCAGAATGCGAATGGTGGTTTCTAGGCTTTGCTTGGTAATTGCGTCTGGTACGTCTTTTAAGGCTAAATGCGTAGTCGCCAACGCAACGCGCATGCTGTTTGCTTGGTGGCCTGACACTAACATCATCACCACTTGTGCGGTGTGGGTTAGCTCGGCTAAAAATTCGGTATGGCCGCTAAAGGCAATGCCTGCATCGTTGATAATGCCTTTATGTACAGGTGCGGTGACCATGGCATCAAACTCTGCGCTGAGGCATCCTGTAGCCGCTGTTTTTAAGGTTTCCAACACATAGCCGCTATTACTTGCATTTAGCTGGCCGGCAATCACAGGCTGGTTAATAGCTTGATTAAGCACTGTGAGTGAGCCGTTACCTAGATGCGGCTGCCGAATATTTGCATCATAGGCCACAGTGTTGAGGGGTAGTTTAAGCGTTTGGGCGCGCGCTTGTAGCATCTCTGTATCTGCAATGACCACTAACTGTGCGTCGAGTGGCTGTGTCGACAGCATGATGCATAAATCAGGGCCGATGCCAGCAGGCTCGCCTGCGGTAACAACAATACGAGGTAATGGTTTTGTCACTGTAATGGTTTCGTGATTATAGCGTTAAGCGCTATTAAAATTTGTCTTCAAGCCTTAGCTCTACGAAAGCGCGATCACGCAGTTCACGAATCCAATCTTGATACGCTTCATCCGCTTTTCTTGCGCGAATTTCTTGGCGTGCTTTTAAGCGTGCGGCTTCCTTGCTCATATCTTGTTTTTTGCGCTCAAGCACTTGTATCACATGCCAGCCAAAAGGGCTGAGCACTGGCTCGCTGATTTGATTCGGCTGCAGGTTGTTCATGGCTTTCTCAAACTGAGGCACTGTGTCGCCCGGGTTTACCCAGCCTAAATCACCACCGTTGGATGCCGTGCCATCTTCGGAGAACTGGCGTGCCAGTACTTCAAACTTCTCGCCATTATCTAAGCGTTCTTTAATGCCATCCATTTTCTGTTTAGCATCTTTTTCAGACATAACTTCAGATAGTTTAATCAGAATGTGGCGTGCATGTGTTTGCTCGATAATTAGTGGAGAACTGCCACCGCGCTTATCAGTTAGTTTCAGAATGTGAAAGCCGTTAGGGCTGCGCAGTGCCGCTGAAACTTCACCTTTTTGCATGGCTTTTAATGCATCAAGAAACAGTGCTGGCATTTGAGCACTTTGCTTCCAGCCAATATTGCCGCCCTCTAAGGCGTTAGGTGCATCGGAAAAGCTTGCAGATACTTTTGCAAAGCTGGTGCCTGAAGCCAGCGCAGCAAGGATTTCGTCTACTTTAGCTTTAGCTTTTTGTACATCTTCAGTTGCGGCATCTTCTGGCACGCGAATCAGGATGTGAGAGATTTCATATTCATCTTGATTCTGATTAGTTGAAGCTTGTGTGGTTAAGTAGTTATCGATTTCAGATTCGCTGACATTAACGCGGCTTTCTACCTCACGCTCGCGCAGTCTGGCAATGATGATTTCGTTGCGAATGTCTGATCTAAATTTGCGCACGCTGATGCCATCTTGGTTAAGCGCATCGTAGAACTCTCTTACCGTCAATTTGTTCTGCTCGGCAATACGCTCAAGGGTCTTGTCGAGTTGTGTGTCATCTACTTTAATGCCGGTTTGTGCTGCGTACTGTAGCTGTAATGCGTCAGAAATCAAGCGCTCTAATATTTGCTTTCTTAAGATGCTTGCTTCCGGCAGCTCAGTACCTTGTTTTTTTAACTGTGCGCTGAGTGAGACGATGCGGCTTTCCAGCTCCTGTTCCGTAATCACCGTTTGATCAACGATTGCCACGATGCGATCCATTTTGGTCACGTCTGCAGCCATTGCGCTGAATTGACCAAAGCTTAATGCAATAAAAAGTGAAATTTTACTAAGGTTACGCAACATAATTACTCGTAATATGATGGTTGAGGATTGTCCGGAATGAAGTTAGAGCTTACATAACCTGGAACGTTTCGTTTAATTACTGCTAATGGGTTTGCGCCAATCGAAGCCAGTCCACCGAGTTCAAGTTGGAAGAAGAAAGCATAGTTCGCGTCTGCAGTGGCTGTAGTCACGCGCTGCATTACGCCGCGAGCTTGCCAGCAACCTGCATCATACTCTAAACCAGCAAGTGTTTCGATGATGTTCTTTTCGCGCATTGAGTAGTTCATGCGGCCAACCCCGTACCAGCCTTTGCCTATCGGCCATTGGCTAGAAATGTTGAATTGATCTAATAAATCTTGTCTATAGCTATAGCTTAGGTTTAACACTTTACCTGGCTCAGGGTTGTAACGGCTGGTAATTGTAGTTCTAACAGCGGTTGAGTCGTCGGTGTTGTATTGCCAGAATGCGTCAACCTGCCAGCTGTTTTTAAGCTGACCAGTTATGCCTGCAATTACATCTGAGCTGTTGTTTTTGCGGAATGTAGACAGGTTGCTGTAGTCCAGAGCAACTTGCTGATCGGCAAAGTAGTAGCGTTGGCCTATTGATGCAGATAAGCGCTGTGTGCCGCTGCTGCTTTCAATAAAGCGCGTAGTGAGTGCAAAGCTGAGTTGGTTTGCGTTGTTAATGCGGTCGTTGCCGGTAAACTGATTTTCCATAAACAACGTGGCGAAGTTTAGGTCGGTAATGCTGCTGTCAAACACAGGAATTTTTGCCTGATTGCGGTCAGGGATATATACGTAGAACAGTCTAGGTTCAATTGTTTGCGAGTAACCTCTATTGGCAATTTTGAAATCACGGTCAAAATATAAGCCGCTGTCTAGGCTAAATATAGGCAGCGTTCTATGTTGTGATTCTTGGTCTGCTGCAACGTTATTTAAATTGTAGCTGGTGTAGTGTACGCCCAGTTTCGGTGTGATGTAGCCGTATGGTCTGCTCATCGGCAGCGTGATGCTCGGGTAGGCTGTGAAACGTGTACCTGTTGGGCGTGCAGTGCTGTTATTGTTGTTATCAAAAGCGACTAGCTGCGTGTATAGATTTAAATTAACATCACCATAGCTTTTGCCGCCCGATAGCGTCATTTGTGGCAGGCGCTCGTATGGGAATGACACGTTATCTAGCGTTTGGAACTTTTGCGCAATGGCATTAAAGCTCCAGTTTTCATCTGCGTAATCCACATTGAATTGTTGTGGCAGATTAATACGGCTGGTGGTGACAATACGGGTTGAAAGCTCTGAGAAATACTGGCTATCGGATACTTTCTCTAGGCTGTAGCCTGCTGACCAGCCATTACCAAAGCGATGTTGATGTTTTAAATTGGCAAAGTAGCGTGTTTCATTGGTAAGGGTGTCGCTAGGTAAGTACTCTATGTTGTCTGTACCGGAGAAGTTTTCTTCCATGTACCTGAATTCGCCCTGCAACTGCACGCCGCGTTTACTTAATGCGCGTACACCCAGTGTTGCATCCATGTTAGGGGCAATGTTCCAATAGAACGGTGTTAATACTTCAAAGCCGCTGCGGCTGGTCGTGCCCATTGTAGGTGCGAGCAGGCCGGTTTTACGCTGGTTATTAAATGAGAACTCAATCCACGGGGTATACAGTAACGGCACACCTTTGAACTCGACACGCGCGTTAGTGGCGGTGCCAGAGCTCGTGTAGTCGTCCAGCTTAATTTCACTGGCTTTGATGTACCAGTCATCTACGCCCACTTCGCAGGTGGTGTAGCGCGCACCGGTTAAGCGCTTTTTATCTTCACCCTCAAAGTAAATGTGCTCTGCGTTGCCGCGCACAGTGGAAGGTTTAGATGATAGTTGCATTTCACCGTATCTATTGGTTCCCATGCGGTCGTTAGGTTGGGAGCCTGCGCGGTTTTGATAGCGCAGCTGTTCGTTTTGTTGATTACCTAACTCGTTGGTAAAAACGAGTGCATCATCATCTTGCGACTCTGATTTGCTCGCATTTTTGTGCATGATGATGGTGGCGTCACGCATTTCACCAATGCTTTCCGAAAGGCGCATGCGTAATTCAGGGCCAGATAGTTTTGCATCTCCAACTTCAACTCTGGCGTTGCCTGTGACATGGAGTTCATCATTTTGTACGTTATATTCTATGATGTCGCCATAGGCGGTTTGTTTGCCACGATGAATTTCAGCGTTACCAATGGCGCGCATCTTTCTATCAAGGTGTAGCTCTAATTTGTCGCCATCAATAATAATGCCGTCATTTGCCTCTTGCTCAGTGCTTGGTAGCTGCTCTGTGGGAGTGCTTTCAGGTGGTGTATTTTCGTTTGCGTGCGATTGCGGCGCGTATGCCAATACAATAGGGGTAATAGCAGCTAAAAAGCGACTTTTTAGCATGCGCGTACCATCAGAAGCTGTATAGGGTTGAGCGGTGAAATTAAAAGCACGGGTATATAGGCAAACTGTTTTATTTTATCAATGTTAAAATCTCACATATTGTATTTTTTGGCAATCAGAAATTGACATTGCCTCGGCAGTAAGCAACGTAAAGATTTACATCTTTAACGTTAATCGGCATGCTTAGGCTAACAATGCTAAGGTGAAATTAAAAGCAAATTATACTTGTATAGCAGCGTTAACGATACATGGTTTCAGATATATCAACATTTAAGATGTTAGAAAGATAGACGTGGATAAGGGTCAACAAGATGTTAGGCAGCAGCAGTTAGCAACATGGTTAGAGCAGGTGCTGCAGCATAATGAGTTTAGTTTAAGCACTGCCTCGGCAGATGCCAGCTTCAGGCGCTATTTTAGAGTGCACTTAACCGCTAAAGATGGGAATACAGATACCTTAATTGCGATGGATGCTCCACCGCCGCAGGAAAACTGTGAGCCATTTGTGAGAATCGCGGCCTTGTTTGGCGAGGCTGGTATGCATGTACCTAAAGTGTTGGCACAAGATTTAGCTCAAGGTTTCTTATTGCTAAGTGATTTGGGCGATGTGACTTATTTAAGCATGCTCAATCAAACCAGTGCGCCAAGTTTGTATCATGATGCCAACACCGCACTTATTAAATTGCAGCTAGCGAGTAAGCCTGATGTTCTACCTGAGTATGATGCCGCATTGCTCACCCGTGAGATGCAGCTTTTTCCTGATTGGTATATCAGTAAGCATCTGAATGTGACTTTAGATGAAAAACAGCAGGCTGTTTTGCAGCAAACGTTTGATGTGCTCAATCGCAATATTCTGGCACAGGGCAAGGTGTATGTGCACCGAGATTACCATGCGCGTAATTTGATGGTCTGTGCAGATAACCCTGGTGTTTTAGATTTCCAAGATGCGGTTTATGGTCCGATTACCTATGATTTGGTGTCTTTGTTAAAGGATGCTTATATCGGCTGGGAAGAAGAGCAGATTATCGATTGGTGTGTACGCTACTGGCAAGCGGCGCGTAAAGCCGAATTGCCAGTGCCGGACGACTTTAGCGAGTTTTATCGTGATTTTGAGTACATGGGTGCGCAGCGTCACATCAAGGTGCTAGGTATTTTCGCTAGGTTGCACCATCGCGATGGTAAAGATGGTTATTTAAAAGATATGCCGTTAGTGATGACTTACCTACGTAAAGTATGTGAGCGCTATATTGAACTTAAACCGTTGTTACGTTTGCTAGATGGTTTAGAGGGCACTAAACCGCAGGTTGGTTACACCTTCTAGACTGGTGTTGCCATCATCAAAATGGTTCTTGATAAAGGGTAATGATTTGAAAGCGATGATATTAGCGGCGGGACGCGGTGAGCGCATGCGCCCATTGACCGACCGTACCCCTAAACCATTATTGCCAATCGCAGGTAAGCCTCTGATTGTTTGGCACTTGGAGCGCTTGACTCAAGCGGGCTTTAAAGAGGTAGTGATTAATCATGCGCATCTGGGCGATATGATTGAAGATGCCTTGCAAGATGGTGCGCAATGGGGGCTACGTATTCAATACTCTCCTGAAGCGATAGCTTTAGAAACGGCAGGCGGTATTGCAAACGCACTTAGTTTGTTGGGCAGTGATCCATTTTTGGTCGTGAATGGCGATGTATTTACCGACATTCCATTTGCTAATCTTAAGCTAAGCTCAGGCAATTTGGCGCATCTGCTACTGATTGATAACCCGCCGCAACATATGCAAGGTGACTTTGCATTTGCAGATGAAAAAATTAAATTAGAAGGTGAGCCTAAGCTTACGTTTTCTGGTGTGGGTGTTTATCACCCAGCTTTATTTGAGAGTATTAAACGTGGTGAGCCGGCAAAGCTTGCGCCACTGTTAAAGCAGGCGATTGCTGATGGTAAAGTAAGCGCCGAGCATTTTAAGGGTGTTTGGCATGATATTGGCACACCGGAACGCTTAATGGCACTAAATCAGCAGTTGCTTGGTCACAGTTGAAAGTAAAAAAAGAAATCAACCGCATATGTTTAATCTAAATGAATTTAAGGCACGTCGCCACCAGTTGCTAAAAACGATGGGTGATGGTGTTGCTGTTATTCCAACTTCGCCAGAGCTGATTCGCAATCGTGATAGTCATTATCCGTATCGCTTTGATAGTTACTTCTATTACCTGACCGGGTTTAAAGAGCCTGAGGCATTGTTGGTGTTAATTGCCGGCGAAGACCCTAGAAGCATCTTGTTTTGTCGTGATAAAGACATTGAGCGTGAAATTTGGGATGGCTTCCGTTATGGTGCCGATGCAGCCAAGCAAAAGTTTGGTTTTGAACAGGCCTATAGCTTTAATGCATTAGATGAGTTAATGCCTAAGTTGCTAACGAATCAATCTAAGCTATTTTACAGCTTAGGTGCAGACAGTGCATGGGATGCGCGAGTCACTGGCTGGTTAAATCAAGTAAAAGCACAGGCCAGAAGCGGCGCAAGTGCGCCGGACGAAATGGTAGATGTGCGTAAGTATGTTGACGAGATGCGGCTGTATAAAACCAGCTACGAGTTAGATCTTATGCAGCAATCTGCCAACATCGCTGCACGTGCTCACGCGCGTGCGATGCGTTATGTGCGTGCTGGCCAAATGGAGTATGAGTTAGAGGCAGAGTTTTTGCATGAGTTTTACCGCTCTGGCGCACAGGCGCCGGCTTATACCAGCATTGTGGCCGGTGGTGCCAATGCCTGCACCTTACATTACAACGCGAATAACTGCTTATTAAACGATGGTGACTTGCTGTTGATTGATGCGGGTTGCGAGTTGGATGGCTACGCATCAGACATTACACGTACCTTCCCTGTAAACGGTAAGTTTAGCGCAGCACAGCGCGATGTCTATGAGTTGGTGCTGGTGGCTCAAAACGCTGCGATTGCTCAGGTCAAGCCGGCTAATCATTGGAATTCACCGCATGAGGCGGCTTTAGACGTATTGGTGCAAGGATTAATTGATTTAAAACTGTGCCACGGTAGTAAAGACGCTGTGTTGGAAAGTGGTGCGTATCGCCAGTTTTATATGCACCGTACTGGTCATTGGCTGGGGCTGGATGTGCATGATGCTGGAGAGTATAAAGATAAAGCGGGTGATTGGCGTAAACTGGAGGCTGGTATGACGCTGACAGTAGAGCCTGGCTGCTATATTCGACCGGCTGATAATGTGCCTGAACATTTTTGGAATATCGGGATTCGCATTGAGGATGATGTGCTGGTGACTGAAAGCGGCTGCGATATTATCACTATCGGTGCGCCTAAGACCATCGCCGATATTGAAGCAATAATGCGTGGTTAATGCGTGATGCAAAATGTAGATAATATTGTGATTGTTGGTGGTGGCCCAGTAGGGATGGTGCTGGCGCTTCTATTGGCGAAGCAAAACGTTGCAAGTACACTGCTTGAGGTACGCAAACTTGGTGCAGCCAACCAAGATACGCGCGCGCTAGCCTTATCTTATGGGACGCGTCGAATTCTTGAGAAACTCGGTGTTTGGCAGCATCTGTCATCACATGCGACGGCGATTAATACCATTCACGTGTCGCAAAAAGGCAGCTTAGGGCGTAGCATTTTGCAAGCGCAGGATTGTCAGCAAGAAGCCTTGGGTTATGTGCTGTCCTACGGGGCTTTGTGTACGGTATTGGATGCAGAGCTACAACAATTACCGATGGTGACGATGGTAGACGAGGCGCAAGCGGATGCAATTAGCTATGACGCAAATCAAGCCACCATCCGCTATTCGCGATTGGGTGAGAGCTTGCAGTTGAACTGTGCCTTGGCGGTGTTGGCAGATGGCGGACGTAGCTTGGAAGCGGCTGCTGGTTTGAAGCGCGAAATCAAAGAGTATGGGCATGACGCGTTGATTACTAAAGTTAGCGCAGAATTAGCGCATGGCAATATTGCATATGAGCGATTCACCGCAGATGGCCCGATGGCGCTGTTGCCGAATGGTCCGCGTGATTTTTCTTTGGTGTGGACTGGTAAGAAAGAGTTGATTGCACCACTATTGGCATTAACTGACGCTGAGTTTCTCGCACAATTTCATGCGCAGTTTGGTGATCGTGTCGGTCGTTTTTTAACCGTAGAAAAGCGCATGACATTCCCTTTGCGTCTATCACAATTACAGGAGACCGATACCCCGCATCTGGTGGTCATCGGCAACGCTGCGCAAACCATGCACCCAGTGGCTGGGCAAGGTTTTAATGTAGGATTGCGTGATGCAGAAGTGTTAGCGCAGCATATTGTTAATAGCAACAGCACATTAGGTGGCTCTGAAATGCTCGCCACATACCGTGTTAGCCGTAAAACGGATACAAAAAATGGCCTGTTATTTACAGATTTCTTAGTCAATATTTTCTCTAATGATATTTTGGGTTTTGCTAAGTTACGAAGTGCAGGCTTAGGCTTGTTTGATATGGTGGCACCAGTCAAGCGTCACTTGGTACGCAAAATGAGTTTTGGCAAATGATAGAGCCGCGCTTAAAAACAGATGTAACCATAGTAGGGGCCGGGCTTGTGGGTATGGCTGCTGCCGTTGCCATGAGTCAGGCTGGCTATGACGTTATCTTGGTGGATAGCCAAACTCCACGAGTGCCTAGTGATGCAGATGGTGATTGGGATCAGCGTATTTACGCGATTAGTCCCAAAAATATGCAATGGCTGACCCAGCTAGGTGCTTGGTCTTTATTAGATACGCAGCGTATAGCAGAAATGCAGTCCATGCAGATATGGTGCGATGCAACTGCGCAGCCGTTGGAGTTGCACGCTGAGGATGTGAGCGCCGATTGCTTGGGGTTTATTGTAGAAGAACGCTTGTTAAAAGCAGCGCTTTTAAAGTGTATACAAGCGAGCAATATGCGCATGATTATGGGGCATCATTGTCTATCGGTTCAATCATCAGCCCAACATACGTTGCTGCAACTGGCAAATCAGCAAGAGATCGAGAGTACTTTGATGCTGGCGGCAGATGGCGCTAATTCATGGGTTAGGCAGCAACTAGGGATGGGTGTACAGCGTAAAGATTATGAACAAATTGCGATAGTGGCTAATTTCATTACAGAACGGACGCATGCAAATGTCGCAAGGCAGTGGTTTACGCAGGATGTAATCGGTAAGAGTGGCGTATTGGCATGGCTGCCATTACCTGAAAATAAAATTTCAATCGTTTGGTCCGTACCCTCTGCGCAGGCAAAAACATTATTACAGTTATCGCCTGAAGCATTTACACACGCAGTTATGTCGGCTGGTGGTGATGCCTTAGGTGCGATGCAGTTGATGGGGCAGCCTGCAAGCTTCCCTCTGGTGCTCAAGCAGGCTATTAAGAGTGTTGTGTCATCGATTGTGCTGATTGGCGATGCTGCACATAGCGTTCACCCTATGGCTGGGCAAGGCGTTAATCTTGGCTTTCGCGATGTGATTGATTTGCTAAACTTATTGAGCGCTAGACATGTCTATCAACCAATTAACGATACGGCATTACTGAAGCAATACGCTAGAATCAGGAAAGCAGATTTACTTATTATGGTTGCGCTCACAAATGGTTTATATCATTTGTTTGAGAGTCCGTACGCTATGGTTAAAAATGTACGAAACTGGGGATTAGCCACGGCTAACCAACAAACAGTGAAGAAGCTGCTAATTGCCAATGCAATTGCACTTTAAAAGCGTTGTTTAGAAAATAATCACTTAATTGAAAAGCACTTAACTTGAAGTAAAGCGTTTAAATGTAGTCGAATGCTGTCATGATTCTGATTGGTTTTGTGTAAATGTTATCCATCTTACTTAAAGGAAATTAGATGTTAAAGAAGTTCGCTAGTATTGCATTACTGAGCGCGTTTGCTACAGCCGCTGTGGCAGACGAAGCTAGTGTTAAAAAAGCCGTTGAGTCTGCTTATCCTAAGTTTAAAGTGGAGAAGGTCACCAAAACACCTTATGCCGGCTTGTACGAAGTGTTTATGGGCGGGCAGATTATTTACACAGATGAAAAAATGTCATTTTTAATCGCAGAAGGTCGTTTGGTTGATCCAAAAACCAAAAAAGACCTTACTGGCGAGCGCTTAGAGGAGTTGACTAAAATTGACTTCTCAACATTGCCGCTAAACCAGGCGATTAAAGTGGTTAAAGGGAATGGTAGCCGTAAACTGGTTGTTTTCTCCGATGTAGATTGCCCTTTCTGCAAACGTTTAGAGCGTAACGAGTTGACTAACATTACTGATGTCACCATTTATACTTTCTTATACCCAATCGAACAATTACATCCGGATGCCGCGAATAAATCAAAGCTAATTTGGTGTGCTAAAGACCGTGTAAAAGCTTGGGAAGATTGGATTTTAAGAGATCAGCTTGCGAGCTCCGCTGGCAGTTGTGATGTGCCCTTGGAGAAAGTAGGGGAGCTTGCGCGGAAAGTCGGAGTGACCAGCACGCCTACCTTAATCTTTGCTGATGGTAAACGCATGTTAGGCGCACAGCCTTATAAGGAAATTGAACGCATGCTTGCATCC
>Ga0208509_1000514_pt1 | contig 13813 bp, 6 predicted proteins | sample LakWasMeta7_HOW4_2_FD_183857 | JGI IMG/M metagenome (GOLD analysis project Ga0208509, IMG submission 183857) | Freshwater sediment methanotrophic microbial communities from Lake Washington under simulated oxygen tension - Sediment Metagenome... | ecosystem: Environmental > Aquatic > Freshwater >...
CTGTGAGCCAACTGGTGCCTCCATCCAAACTGTATTGCCAGGTAGCCCCAGCTTCCAGGCCCGTGACGTTGAGCGTGCTGGTGTTGGTGATGTGGTCGGTTGTGCTGGAGCCCGAGTCGGTTGCCAGGGCAACCGTGGGGGTGGCCGGTACGATGGAGTCGATGCTCAGGTTCAGTGCGCCACTGGCTGCACTTTCCACGCCTGCGGCGTTGGTCAGGGTGTAGCTCAGGGCGTGGGCGCCTTCGCTCAGCGGTGTCGTCGGCGTGAGGGTGCCGCTTGCCGCGTCGTAGGTGGCTGCAACCTTGGTGCCGTCCACGTACAGGTTGGCTGTGCTGCCAGCAGGCACGCTGCCAATATTGAGGCCAGGCGTTTTGTCATCGGTACCACTTGCCGTGCTGGTGGCGTTTTGCACGGAGCCTGCATTGTCGTTGTAGCTCGTGGGCGAGGCCGGCGCGCTGGGGGTGCCGGCCATCACTGTGAGGTTCAGCGCCCCGCTTTGCGTGCTTTCGTTGCCTGCTGTGTCACGCAGGGTGTAGCTCAGCGTGTGGGCACCATCGGCCAAGGCGGTGGTGGGCGTGAGGGTGCCAGTTGCCGCGTCGTAGGTGGCTGCCACCTTGACACCGTCCACGTACAGGCTGGGCGTGTTGCCTGCGGGCACGCTGCCGATGTTGACGCCAGGTGTGGCGTCGTCGGTGGAGGATGCACTGCTGGTGGTGCTTTGCACGGAGCCGACGTTGTCGTTGTAGCTGCTCGGTGCCACCGGTGCGTTGGGGGCCGTGGTGTCCACGGTCAGGGCCAGTGGGCTGCTTTGCGCTCCTTCAACGCCTGCGCCGTTGGTCAGCGAGTAGCTCAGGGTGTGCGCACCTTCGCTCAGGGCGGTGGTGGGCGTGAGGGTGCCCGTGGCCGCGTCGTAGGTGGCCGCAACCTTGACGCCGTCCACGTACAGGTTGGGCGTGTTGCCTGCGGGCACGCTGGCAATGTTCAAGCTGGGCTTGGTGTCGTCCGTGGCTGGCGCTGTGCTGGTTGGGCTTTGAACGGTGCCGACGTCGTCACCATAGCTTGTGGGGGCCGCAGGTGCTCCTGGCGCCGTGGTTTGCACCGTGAGGTTGAGCGCAGTACTCTGCCCTCCTTCATTGCCAGCCGCATCCGTGAGGCTGTAGGTCAGCGCGTGGGCGCCATCGGTCAACGCCGTGGTGGGCGTGAGGGTGCCACTTGCCGCGTCGTAGGTGGCTGCCACCTTGACGCCGTCCACGTACAGGCTGGGCGTGGTGCCAGCCGGCACGCTGCCGATGTTGACGCCAGGTGTGGCGTCGTCAGAAATGCCTGCACTGCTGGTGGGACTTTGTACAGCTCCAACGTTATCAGCATAAGTTGAGGGGGCAATCGGAGCAGCCGGCGCAATGGTATCCACCGAGATATTCAATGCACCACTTCGCTGACTTTCGTTGCCTGCGGCATTGGTCAGTGTGTAAGTGATGGCGTGGGCGCCATCGGTCAACGCGGTGGTGGGCGTGAGGGTGCCGCTTGCCGCGTCGTAGGTGGCCGCCACCTTGACGCCGTCCACGTACAGGTTGGGTGTGTTGCCTGCCGGCACAGTACCGATGTTCACCCCTGGCTTGTTGTCATCCGTGGCAGGTGCGTTGCTGGTATCGCTCATGACCGCGCCAACGTCGTCTTTGTAGGTGGTTGGTGCGGCTGGGGCGCTAGGTGCGGAGGTCTGTACCGTGAGGGCAAGGGAGCCACTTTGCGCACCCTCGCTGCCAGCTGCATCGGTGAGTGTGTAAGTCAGTTCATGCGGCCCGTCCACCAGCGGAGTGCTAGGTGTCAGTGTACCGGTGGACGCGTTATAAGTGGATGCCACTTTGACGCCGTCAACGTAGAGGTTGGGGGTATTCCCCGCGGAGACGACTCCCACTTGCAGACCAGGTGTTGCATCATCGGTGATGGCGGCAACGCTGGTGGTACTTTGTACTGCGCCCACGTTGTCGTCGTACGATGCTGGCGCGGAAGGTGCAGGAGGCGCAACAGTGTCGATGGTGATGTTCAGTGCGCCACTGGCGGATCCTTCGACACCAGCAGCGTTGGTCAGTGTGTAGGTGAGCGCATGCAGGCCATCAGTCAAGGGAGTGTCAGGCGTGAGGGTGCCGGTTGCCCCGTCGTAGGTGGCCGCCACCTTGGTGCCGTCAACATACAGACTGGGAGTGTTGCCTGCTGGAACCGTTCCGATGTTTAAACCAGGTTTGGCATCGTCAGTGGAAGGGGCAGTGCTGTTGGTATTGCGAATCGATCCTACGTCGTCTGCGTAGCTGGCTGGGGTTGCCGGTGCAGCAGGACCGGTGGCATCGATAGTGACCGACAGCGCTGGACTGGCTCCGCTGATATTACCAGCCAGATCCTTAAGTCCATAAGCCAGCTGGTGAGGGCCTGCGGCCAATGGTGCGTTGGGCGTGACTGTACCTGCGACAGAGTCATAAGTGGACGGGACCAGAGCTCCGTCGACGTACAGCACCGGTGTAATACCGGCGGCTTGGGGCGGCACGTTGAGGCTGGGCGTGGTGTCATCCGTGGTCGACGCAGTGCTCTTGGGGTTTTGCACAGCGCCCACGTTGTCAGCATAGTCTGCTGGCGCAGTGGTAGGTGTAGGAGGTGCGACGGAGTCGGTGGTGAGATTCAACGGTCCGCTTTGTCCGCTTTCCACACCTGCAGCGTTGGTAACTGAATAGGTAAGTGCGTGAGCGCCATCTGTGAGCGGCGTGTTGGGCGTCAGTGTTCCAGTTCCAACGTCATATGTGGATGGCACCTTGACGCCATCAACATATAGATTGGGCGTGGTCCCGGTGGGTACCGCTCCAATGTTCAGGGCTGGTCTGGAATCGTCGGTAAGTTGCGCAGTGCTAGTTGGGCTCTGGATGGAGCCCACATCGTCAGCATAAGAGGAAGGGGTTGTCGGCGTAGCAGGCGCAGTTGTGTCCACTGTGATTGACAGCGGGGGGGCACTTGGCGCGCTTATATTGCCTGCCGAATCCTGAAGAGCATATTCAAGCGCGTGGGTTCCTGCAGTAAGCGGTGTACTGGGCGTAAGAGTACCAGCAGCTGCGTCGTAGACAGCAGGTACGCGGACTCCATCGACAATGAGCACGGGAGTGGTACCTGCCGGCACGGTGCCGACGTTAAGACCAGGCGTAGTGTCATCGGTGGTGGGTGCCGTGCTATGTGCGCTACGCACAGAGCCAACGTTATCGAGGTAGTCGCTGGCGGAGCTCAGCGGCACTTCTGGGGCTGTAGTGTCCACATTAATGGACATCGGATCACTGGGAGCACTTTCGTTACCCGCAGAGTCCGTTAATGTGTACGTTAGGACGTGCGCCCCTTCGGGAAGCGCGGCATTGGGCGTCAGGGCACCAGTAGCAGAATCATAGGTGGCTGGTACTACTCGGCCGTCAACATACAATTTCGGCGTTTCTCCAGCAGGAACTGCGCCAATATTAAGTGCAGGTGTAGTGTCATCTGTGCTAGGCGCCGTGCTATTAGTGCTTTGTATCGCTCCAACGTTATCGATATAGCTTGAGACAACGGGCTTGGCCGGTGGCGTGGTGTCTACATTAATTACAAGGTTCGGGCTGGGATCGCTGACATTGCCGGCTAGGTCTTGGAGGCCGTAACTGATGGAGTGCGGCCCTTCAGTCAATGGCGTTGTCGGCGTGAGTTTGCCAGTGATTGGGTCGTACGTAGCGGGCACTTGCTGGCCGTCAATAAACAGGACGGGGTTGTTGCCAACGGGGGGTTGCGGAACATTGATACTGGGAGTCGTATCGTCAGTGTTCGGCGATGTGCTTGTGGGGTTTTGCACGGAACCCACGTTGTCACCATAGCTGGAAGGTGCAGTGACAGGCGCTAAAGGGGCTGTCGTATCGACCGCAACGTTGAGAGCTGCACTGGGTGCACCCTCTACGCCTGTGGCATTGGTCAGCGTGTAGGTGAGCGCGTGCGGGCCATCCGCCAGGGCCGTATTGGGGGTCAAGGTGCCGGTTGCTGCGTCGTATGTTGAGGGGACTTTTACGCCATCTACATACAAGCTAGGGGTGTTTCCAGAAGAGACGCTGCCAATGTTTAAGCCCGGCGTCGCATCGTCTGTCGTGGGCGCAGTGCTGGTGGTACTTTGTAGAGCGCCAACGTTATCAGCGTAATTCGTCGGCGCATTTGGCGCCGCAGGAGCGGTAGTGTCGATCGCCAGCGTAAGGCTGGGACTGGGTGCGCCTACATTGCCGGCAGCGTCTTGATAACCGTAGGCAATCTGGTGCGATCCATTGGCTAGCGGCGCATTCGGTGTGAGAGTTCCAGTGGCCTGGTCGTAGGTAGCAGCAACTTGCCTGCCATCAACGAACAGCACTGGCGTAGCACCTGTAGGCGGCGTGGGAATGTTTAGTCCTGGCGTGTTGTCGTCGGTGATGCTGGCAGTGCTATGAGCGCTCTTAACCGCACCAACATTGTCCGCATAATCTTTTGGTGCGATCGTGGGCGCATGCGGCACGCTCGTGTCTAGAGCCAAGTTCAGCGATGCACTGGGCGCGCCTTCTACACCGGCAGCATTGGTCAGGGTGTATGTCAACGCATGTGGACCATCAGGCAATGCCGTGTTGGGCGTTAATGTGCCGGTGGCTGCGTCGTACGTGGATGGAACTTTAATTCCGTCAACGTACAGGCTAGGGGTGCTGCCCGCGGGTAACGCCCCAACATTGAGCCCCGGAGTTGCATCATCGGTGGTTGGAGACGTGCTCCTGAGGCTCTGTTCGGCACCATAGTTGTCGGCATAGCTCGTGGGAGCGGCAGGTGCAGCTGGTGCAGTACTGTCCACCGTCAAAGCCATGCTGGCGGTGGGCGCACTGACATTGCCAGCTGCGTCTTGGTAGGCGTACGCAATCTGGTGGGGTCCATTGGTCAACGGAGCATTTGGTGTAAGTGTGCCCGTGGCCGGATCGTAAGTTGCCGCTAGACGTGTTCCATCTACGAATAGGATGGGCGTGAGGCCTGTCGGGGGCATGGGAATGTTAATGCCCGGAGTGTTGTCGTCTGTAGTGGATGCTGTACTAGCGGTACTCCGCACTGCACCGACATTGTCGTCATAAGTGGTTGGTGCTACGGTCGGAGAAGCAGGAGCCGTTGTATCTACAGTAAAAGTCAACTTTGGACTCGGTGCGCTGACATTGCCGGCTTCGTCTTGTAACCCATAGGAAATATCGTGCGATCCTTCGGCCAACGGTGTTGTCGGTGTCAGTGTGCCATTTACTGGGTCATACACTGCAGGGACCTGCGTGCCATCGACAAATAGAACGGGAGTGGTTCCAACCGGCGGCTGTGGCACGTTGATGCTGGGTGTCGTGTCATCAGTAACTGATGCGGTGCTTTTTGGATTTTGCAAGATACCGACGTTGTCGCCGTAGCTTGTAGGTGCTGAATTCGGTGCCGCCGGTGGAGTGCTGTCAACTGCAACATTCATGGCTGCGCTTGGCGCACTTTCCAGGCCACTTGCATTGGTTAACGAATAGGTAATCGCGTGCGCTCCATCAGCCAGTGGGGTTTGAGGAGTGAGCGTACCGGTAGCAGGGTCGTAGGTGGATGGGACCTTCTTTCCATCAACATATAAGTTGGCCGTATGACCTGCGGGTAGCGTTCCGATGTTTAGACCTGGTGTCGTATCGTCAGTGACAGCTGCTGTACTCTTGGTGTTTTGAATTGAACCAACGTTATCGTTGTAGCTGGTCGGTGCGCTTGGAGTGCCAGGAGGTGCTGGTGCTGGCGCTGGCGCTGGTGCTGGTGCTGGTGCTGGTGCTGGTGCTGGTGCTGGCGCTGGCGCTGGCGCTGGTGCTGGTGCTGGTGCTGGTGCTGGTGCTGGCGCTGGTGCTGGTGCTGGTGCTGGCGCAGTGGACGAAGAGGAGCGATTGCTCGCGATACTGCCCATGACACCAATAGCTGCTATCCCTGCGGCTACGGTCGCCATGGAGGCGCCTGCAGCCGGTGCAGCCAGGAATGCTGCTCCATGACTGTTTCCACCCAGGGCCTGCAGCGCCGTCATATCGTCGGCAAGTCTGGGGACATAGGCTTGCGCTTCCCCGGATGTGGGAATGTATTCGTAGTAGCTGTGCGACTCCGCCTGCCCCATCAAGGTGCTGCCGCCTTGGTCATAGAAGTTGTCAATGATGACATCGGGAGCAGCGATGTCTCCACCCTCCATGGCAATCAGCAACTTCTTGCCTGAGCGCTTGGTGGCGATGTGTTGCGGCCCCAATCCTGTGGCCTTTTCGATGATGTCCAGCGTTGCAGGTCCTTGCAGCGTAATGATTGTCGCCGAGCCTTTGACACCGGATCCGCCGATGACGGCATGCTGCGAGACGATTGTGCTGGCCTTGTTAACGTTGATGATGTATTCAGAGAAATTCATATCTTTTGTCCGATGGATGGTTGGTTGACTAATAATTCGGCTGGGTTAGGCACACACAGGTGTCTTGACGCGAGACAGGGTGTGCACCTGCTGGCGCATTCCGGCGAGGTCCTTGGCCGCCTGCTCGGGCGCGACAGGGAACAATCGGGGGCGTGCGTCTTCTCCAAACTGAACAATGAAATACTTCACTGTTCCTGCATTGAATTGTTCAGTGGCGGCGTCGGTTGTCTTGTCGCCCAGGACAATGGAGGGAACGTTTTGAGTCGCATTCAGGCGGTGTACGCCAGGGCAGAGCAAGGACTCGGTGCTGGCCATGGGTAGCAGGCTAGCTGCATAGTCGTCGTCGACATGGATATTGACGGCATTCAGCATTCCGGTTGAGGTGTCATTGGTGAGCACTTTGCGGTAAATCACGACTTTGGCGTGCTTCCCTACGGCCGCAGGCGTTGGTTGATTGTTAAAAAGTACCCACGGTTCGGTTTGCGGGGTTGCCGAGCAGCCCACCAAAGCCACGGAGATTGAAGCCGATGCGATTGCTACCGCGATACGCAGGAGTTTGCAGGGTGATGTGAGTGAGTCTGAGAGGCGCAAAGTTGGGCGATGTTTCATGATGGTGATTTCCTTTCAAGAGGTTGTTGGCGTTATTTAGCGTTCGCCCAATGACTGGGAAAACGTTTTTGTGATGGGTTTGGTGAGGTAGCTCAGGATGGTTCTCTCCATGGCCTTGATTTCGACAGTGGCAGTCATGCCTGGCAGTATTTCAATTTGCTCTGCGTTGACGCCCTTGAACTCGGACTGCAGGATGCGGATGTTGACTCTGTAGTACGGTTGAGGGCCTTGCTTTGTCTCCTCGACAAGAGTGTCAGCGCTGATGTAAGAGACTTCGCCGCGTTTGGCCCCAAAGATCGAGTAGTCGAAGGCGTCGAGCTTGACGGAGGCGCTCTGTCCCAGTTTTACGAACCCGATGTCTGCCGGTGGGATTTTGGCTTCAGCAATGAGGTCGCCACCGATTGGAAGGATTTCCATGACGATGTCGCCTGGTCGCATAACGGCGCCAATGGTGACTATCTTGATGTTCTTGACGATGCCATCGACTGGGGCGACTAATTCGGTGTGCTCCAAGAGCTGGCTGCGGTCACGCAACTGCTCCCCCTGGGAGCTGAGGTCTTCCTGCGCCTTGGTCATCTCTGCTTGCGCATCCTGGAAATACTTGTTGCGCTTATTCGTTATTTGCGCCTGGATGTCGGCCACGCTGCGGCGCAAGCGCAGCATGTCAGATTGACCGATATCACCTGTCTTTTCCAGGGTCTCATTCATCTTTAGCTCTTCTACGGCGAGCTTGAGCATGTTGTTGAGCGAGGCGATATCCTGGTCAATCGCCTGCTTTCGCTTGTTGTACAGATCGGTTTGGTTGCGGATGTAGTCGCTGTATTGGTGCAGCTCCGGGTCGAACTTCAACGGTTTTCCATAGACTTCCGCATGCAAACGCGCCAGCGTGATCTTGAGAGCGGCTACTTTAGCGCTGCTATCACTCACTGCGGCTTGTGCACGCTCTTTTTCCAGCGTGACCAAAAGCTCTCCGGCCTTTACAGCATCGCCCTCATGGACATGCAAGCGGGTCATTACACCGCTCTCTGGTGACTGGATGATCTGGGTCTTCGCCGCAGCGATGATTTGAGCGGGCGCTCGCGTCACCTGGTCAATCTTGGAGACAGCAGACCAGCCAATTAGCAAGGAAATCCCGACGACTGCGGCACGCAGCGTCCAGCGTGCATGGGCTGGCGCTGCAATCTCTGCGCCTTGGAAATTCAATAGGTGTTCCATGCTTTATGCCCCTACCCGAATTGGCAAATTGGCTGCGGGCGCTACCCGATTCACTACCAACGTGGGACTGCGGGGGGGGAGGGGATGCTTTTCTGCACTTTTCGCGAAGTGCACCACAGTATTTTGGTTAAGCCGCGCAAGGACCGAATCACGTGGGCCGTCCAGCATGATTTTGTTTCCCACGACAACAATGACCCTATCCACTAAGGGCAACAGAGACGGCTTGTGCGTAACCACAACACAGGTCTTAAGTGATGACTTGAGTTCTTCTGAGAGAACGCTCAGGCATCGGTTCTCCTGCTCAATATCCAGACAGGCGGTGGGTTCATCGAGCAACAAAATATTGGGGCGCCACAGAAGCAGCCGTGTAAAGGCAACCAACTGGCGTTGCCCGCCGGACAGGCCCTTGCCTCCTTCCATAATTGGCAGAGCCAGTCCCTTGGGGTGACTGGCAACCAAACGGCTTAATCCAGAGCGCTCCAAAGCGACTTGTAGTACATCGTCACCCGGGTCGGCCAATCCGATCAGCAGGTTCTCGCGTAGAGTTCCAAGGAACAGGCGATGGTCTTGTTGTACGTAGCCAATATGGCGGGTGATGACTTTGCGGCTGATGTGGCTGAGATCCAATCCATCAACAAGAATCCTACCCTGCTGTGGCACATACAAACCAGCCAGAAGGCGCAGCAGCGTGGATTTGCCTGCACCAATGGGCCCCAAAATTCCAACTCGCTCACCGGGTCGGATTTCCAAGTGAGAAATATCCACCGCAGGCGGGGTTCCCGGGTAACCGAATTTGACGTCCTTGAGAACAAAGCTGCCACGCAATTTGTGCGGCGTCAGGGGGCGTGAGACACCATGGTGGTCAGACTTCAGCATGAACAAGCGCTCTAGCGACTGCGATGCCGCCTTGGCATGGGCGTGCTGGACCAGCAAACCCGGTAGCGCAAGAATGGGGGCCATGATGCGCCCACTGAGAATTGAGCTGGCAATGACTGCGCCCATGGTCATGTCACCATGCATGACAGACCAGGCGCCCACGACCACCAATGACGCGTAGCTGAGCTGCTGGAGAACACCCGCGGAGTAGCCCAGGCTGTCGCTGGTGCCACGCATGCGCACTTCGCCATGAATGCTGGCCGCATTGACATTGATCCAGCGCGAGAGCATGTTCCAACCGCCCGCACCTGCCTTGATGGTTTCTGCGCCTTCAACCGCCTCCACCAGAAGGCCCGTTTTCAAATTCGATACCTGTGCGCCTTGTACAGCGAGCTTTCCTAGGCGCTTGCGTACGGCGATTCCCAACATAATGGCGATGGCCCCGTAGACCAGGGGGACTAGTCCAGCCAGCGGATTGCCCATGACCGCAATAATCGCAATGAATGCAAGACTCATTGGCAGATCAACCAAGGTAAACAGCGTTCCGGCTGTGTAGAACGCACGCACTTGCTCATAACCCCGGATTTGCGCAGCCAGGCTGCCTACCGAACCAGGCAACTCATCGACTCGAACGTTGAGCAGGCGCTGAAAGATAATTCGCGAGAGTCGGCCATCCATCCCTGCGACCACCGCATCCATGATGTGCGAGCGGGCAAACTTCATGACCAACTCCAGCACAATGGCCAGCAAGACTCCTCCACTAAGCACAAAGAGGGTCGAGCCGCTGCGTGTTGGTATAACGCGGTCATAGACCTGCATGGAGAATAGTGATATCCCCAACGTCAGCAGACCCATGAAAGCAGTTGCCAAGGCCGCCTCGACTATGACGCCCCGATAGTGCTTGAGCTCCTTTGAAAAGGCCGATCGGAACGTATCATCACTGTCCTCGTCCGATTGCTCATGGGTGCTCACGCAGGCCACCGTGCAGTCGACTCCCTTTAAGTGAAGAACTTGGCGCGTCTTGCCAAACTCCACGATCCAACCACCCTGGACGTCTTGGTCCGTAACCACACCCCAACCGCTTTTTGGGTGCATCACCAACATAGGCAACAGTGCTCGGTCTGGTCCATTCAGCATGCGAGGGCCAGGCAATGCCAGTTGAGAACACACATCCTTCAGTACGCCCGCCGGCCCTTCCTTGCCTTGCGCTCTTTCCAGGCACGCATTGAGCTTCAACGAATCAAGCGTCGAACCCTGAAGTTGTGACAGCCTATGCAGGGCCGTTTTAAGTGTATCTGTGTTACTCATTGTGTTATGACTCGTGGAGCCTTCTATTGCCATTCAAGCTCGCCCATACGAGTGCGAAGACGGTAGATCGCACTCGTATGGCGCAGTGAGCGCTCAACTAAAACCGCAAGCCGCGTACCTATCCCAGGCAACTGCGCTACAACTCTGGCTGTAAGCCGCAAGTAATGTCGCCGCAGCGTGCTATATCCGCAAATTTTGCAAAGCAATCTTTGCAAAGATTCGTGCAAGCCAGATTGGCAGTATGTAAAAATAGACCACGAACTTTCGGGGGGGCATTTGGCCACCCCCCCCAAATTCGCGCTTTGAACCTTATTACGGCCTACTTCTAGGGGAACAGCTCCTGACTCCACCTCAAGTAACAATTTGCTCATCAGAATTCCTAAAATCAAAGTCATTCACATGACACTGGGCGAATTGTGAAAGTGAAAGGCCGCAGTTGCAAATTCAAAATTTGTTGATTCGCTTATCGAGTTTTTATCTATACAGGGTTTGCCCTTACCCCCGCGTCACAAGGGGGCGATTTGTTTTCACTGCAAATTGTCCCGGTTTGGATGCCAACACGGGCGTAGGGGTGCACATAAGAGATCGTTGATTTCATTGGGTTTTCAGAGTACTTTCCAATCTGGACTACGCGGCGTCAAACCGTGATCGGTTTCGGCCAAGGGCTGTATTTATCGACGGCGCCAGCGAGTGCATCAAATCTGCCGCATATCGCTCCACAGGAAACCGGAATACGCCGCGTAAATTAATGCCACTGAGTCTCGTCGGCGCGATCTTGGCCATGATGTCCGCCTCAATGACCTGGCGCCGGTTGGCCCAGCGGTTCAGGATCGCCTGCATCTGCATGGTGTTCCAGGTCATCACGGTGTTGGCCAGCAGGCTCAAACCGTCCGCCACCGCCTGCATTTCGTCTGCCCTCTTGGCCTGCGCCGGACTGATGCGCCCGGTATAGATCGCGCGCTTCATGGCGTTGACCGCCTCGCCCCGGTTGAGCACCCGGCGCAGCTCCTGACGAAACGGGGTCTTCACGAAGTAGTCGGCCAAGAAGGCAGTTCTCAACAATCTGCCCAGTTGCACACCAGCTTCATACACCGGTTCACCGCGGGCGGCCGAACCGAATCTGGCCAGAGCAGCCAGCGCGCTGGCGTTGCCACTCATGACCGAGGCCGCCAGGTGCACCAGCGTGTCCCAGTGTTTCTCAATCAGATCGGTGTTGACATTGGCCTGCCACACTGCTGCGATCTCAGCAGGAATGGCCATGCCGCGCGGCAAGAACAGATGACGCTGCTTGAGTTCTTTGAGGCGCGGGCACAGATCAAAGCCCAGCAAACGGGCCAGCATCATCGCAAAGTCGGTGTAGCCGTGGGTGTCCACTGCCAGCTGGCTGGTCTACATACGCTCCTGGCGCAAGACACCTTCAATGGCGACTCCGGCCTGGCGTTCATTGAGCACAAAGGGCTGCGCATAGGAGATCCCCCAACGATCACGCACATGGGAGTAAATGCCAATGGAAGGCGTGTTTCTTCTGGGGTCCAGCCTGGCTTGCCAGACCCGCTTGGTAGTCTCCATGCTCATCATGTCGGATGAGGCCAAGTCGGACCTTCCCCAGGTGGCAGCAATCGGTTGGCGCTGCATGAATTCCAGTACCGCAGTACAGGCCTGGCCCAGACGCCGTTCGTCATCGGCCCAACGCATGGCCTGGCGGATACTGACGGCCGACAACTGCGGGATCATGCGCGCGCATTCGGCAGAGGTGAGGCTGGTGCCATGGGCTAGGATGCCGGCGTACACCATCAACAATTCTTCCGTTGACCTTGGCTCACGGCCCAGCATGATCCAGCTGAATCGCACCTGGGCGTCGACCTGCAGAATGACTTCTGGAAGCTGTACCTCACCCAAGCGCTGGTCGAGCTGGGAGCGCAACTGGATGACCTTGGGGTCCTCATCTTCGGCCGGCATCGCTGTGAGATGCAGTTCATCGTTGTCCACCCGCAGCGTTCCTTCCCGCGCTGCAGTGGCCACGGCCGCCACGCCGGCGCGCACACGGGTGAGCAGCGGCGCCAGAAAGGTGCTGGCTTTGGTTGGTAGGTCCAGCCGGGCGTAGTGGCGTTTGGCCTCGACGGCCCAGCGTTCAGGCGTAAAGAACAAGCGTGCGCGCCCGCGAAACACCAAGCTGTGGTCTACCCACATGGAGCCATTGCGCACGGCACGCCGCAATGAGAATAGCGTGGCCACTTCCATGGCCCGCATGGCTTTGCCCCGATCATCCCCCGTGATTGCCGCCGACCACACGCCACCCAGGCGCGGCGCGCTGATCTCGATTGGCAGCTCCCGTGCTTTCTCGGCATACAGCTTCAGCAATTGGTTGAGGGCGGGCTGAACCGGGTTGTCCGGTTCAGCCCGCCAAGGAAGCTTGCCGATCTCAGCCAATAGGGGGCGCACGGGGCGGATTCCCTCGAACAGTCGTTCGCGCACCAGGGATGCCCGACTCGGCGGTTTGGCCAACTGGCTGGCCGCCAGCAGTTCAACGACACGTGTGCGTAACTCGCCCTCGGTGAGTTTATCTTCCGCAGCCAGCACCGCCAAGTTGGCCAACAACTCCTTGTACATGTCTGCCCAATTGACTGTGTCGGGCACTTCCTCTGTGGCCATGCGCCACAGGTCGGCCACCCGGCGCTGGACCATCAGGATGGCTTGGTCTGTGGTGGTGAACAGGCAGTACCTCAGAAAGCATGCGACTTCCACGGTGCGTCTGGGCTCTTTGATCCTGGCCCCCACTGAGGGTGGCCGACTCGCCAGTTGACGGGCGTACCGGCGCACTGTGATGTCACTCAAGTCGACCAAATGCTTGTGGACATCGAGGCTGTACAGCAGGTCGATGCGCTCGAATACTTGGGCAATCTGCACGGTCGAATGTTTGGCCGGCGCCTCCCATAGCCAGCTTTGCTGGGTCTGTCCATCTGGGCGGAGTTGGACCAAGGCGTGGCGCCACTTGTCCAGCAGGTCACTGGGGACAGTGGTGGCAATCGATGTACCGGTTTCCGATTCGAGAAGATCCACCGCGACAGCGATCTGGCTACGCAATGCTCGGTCATGCTCGATCAGCAGTTTGTGGTCATACAGCCAGCGCCGAGCAAACGTCAGCAATTGGTCCTTGTCGCTGAGCCGAGTGACTTCATCGCGCAGGGCGCGCACAAAGGCGCGACGTTGGTGCTCGGTCAGCCAGCGAAAGCCCAATGCTTCTTCGCCCATACAGTGCCTTGAGCGAGGCCAATTCTGGCGGTCTAACACCGAGCTCATTGCCCAGATGAGTCCACAGCGAGCCTGGCATGACCCGTATGGCATTCAGAGAACGTCCACTCATGC
>Ga0208509_1000518_pt1 | contig 13738 bp, 9 predicted proteins | sample LakWasMeta7_HOW4_2_FD_183857 | JGI IMG/M metagenome (GOLD analysis project Ga0208509, IMG submission 183857) | Freshwater sediment methanotrophic microbial communities from Lake Washington under simulated oxygen tension - Sediment Metagenome... | ecosystem: Environmental > Aquatic > Freshwater >...
CGCCGTCGCCCTTGATGCCCGTTCGGCCCGACTTCAACGCGGCGAATTCGGCGACCTTGTTGCCGCAATACGTGCGCGGGACAAAGCCGTACAAGGTCGGCACCATGTTCGAAAACTTTTGCGGCCGATCGATTTTCAGATAGCCGCTCTGCTTGTCGATTTCGTATTTGACCGTATCGGTCGGCACGATTTCGATAAACGCATTAACCACGGAAGGCGTGCTGTCGCCCGCGCTGATGCCGTGCCAGGGATGGGCTTTGTAGTGGTAGTTGTTCATAAGTTTTCGGTCATTAAGTGGGCGATATTGCATCGTTGCCACGCTCCGCGCCACTGCCATTAAGTTAAGCCGTTCGCTGAGCGAAGTCGAAGCGATGTGATGGCTTCGGCTCCGCTCAGCCAACGATAAGTTTTGCGCGGAAGCTGTGAATTGAATATATCAATTGTAGCCTCGATGTCGTGTCGCGATCGAGGATTTCGATGGCGCAACGGCTCAAGGCTATATAAATAGGGTGGCGCTGCTCGATTCCGATCAAACCGAAATCGGCGCCCGGATCGGATCATGCGCCTGATAACCTTCGAATTCGAAATCCTCATAGCGGTAATCGAACAGCGAATCCGGCTTGCGTTTCAGGATCAGCTTTGGCAAAGGATAGGGCTCACGGCTCAATTGCAATCTGGCCTGCTCCAGATGATTCCGGTACAAGTGTACATCACCGCCGGTCCAGATAAAATCGCCGACGTCCAGATCGGCCTGTTGCGCGGCCATGTGCGTCAGCAAGGCGTAGCTCGCGATGTTGAACGGCACACCCAGAAAGGTATCGCAACTGCGTTGGTAAAGCTGGCAGGACAGCCGTCCTTCAGCGACATAGAACTGAAACAGCGCATGGCAGGGCGCGAGCGCCATTCTGCCCTGCGCGACATTCGCCTGCGGGGCGATCGTTTCGTCGGGCAGATCGGCGACGTTCCAGGCCGAGACGATCATCCGGCGGCTGTTCGGCGTGGTTTTGATCTGCTCGATCACCTGTTGCAGTTGATCGATCGTGCCGCCGTCAGGCGTAGGCCAGGCGCGCCATTGGCGGCCGTAAACCGGGCCCAAGTCGCCGTTCGCATCGGCCCATTCGTCCCAAATGCTGACCTTGTGTTCGTGCAGATAGGCCAGGTTCGTGTCGCCCTGCAAAAACCAGAGCAGTTCGTGAATGATCGATTTCAGATGGATTTTTTTCGTAGTGACCAAAGGAAAGCCTTCGGCCAGCGGGAAACGCATCTGATGCCCGAAGATCGACACGGTGCCGCTGCCGGTCCTGTCGCCTTTTTGGACGCCTTCGTCGAGGATTTTATCCAGTAGATTTAAATATTGTTGCATGAAATGAAGGCTTTTGTTTCGTCTTCCGTCAAAAATTCGTGCTGATCTTTCACTTCTTTGCAAGCCAGATATAAAGCAAGGGTCTCTAGTTTTTCAGACTGTTTTTCCAATAGTTCTTGGAGAAAACCTTGCTGGACTTCGTCAGGCAGTGTTTCGTAAAGCGCATATAAGCTATGTGCCGTATTTGAATTTTGTGGTTGCATGACTGTTCTCCGGGTTGTTCTGAATGACAGGCAGGGTATCTGAATAATAAAAATATCAGGGCGCTTTTTTATAAGCCCAATAAACCATTCCCGCCCCGATCAGGATCATCGGCGTCGATAAAATCTGTCCCATCGTGACCCAGTCCAGCGCCAGATAGCCGAGCTGGGCATCCGGCATCCTAAAAAATTCGATAAAGAAGCGGAAGCAGCCGTAGAGCATCACGGCCATGCCGGTCGGCGCCATTTTCGGGCGGGGTTTGGCGGTATAGAGCCAGAGTATCACGAACAGCACCACGCCTTCCAGAAACGCTTCGTAAAGCTGGGACGGATGGCGCGGCAGCGGGCCGCCGTTCGGAAACACCATCGCCCACGGCACATCGGTCGGCCGCCCCCAGAGTTCGGCGTTGATGAAATTGCCGAGGCGTCCGGCGCCGAGGCCGATCGGGGCCAAGGGTGAGATGATGTCGGTCAATTGCAGCATCGTGCAGTTTTGTTGTTTGCCGAAAATCCACATCGCGACAAACACGCCGAGCATGCCGCCGTGAAACGACATGCCGCCTTTCCAGATTTCGAAAAGCACCAAGGGATTGTGCAGGAACTCGCCCAGATTGTAAAACAGCGTGTAGCCGATGCGCCCGCCGAGAATCACGCCGATCGCGCCGTAGGTGACCAGATCCTCGATCGCCTCGGGCTTGATCGGCGACCAGGGGGCCAGGGCGCGCCGCTTGCCCAGTATCCAGACGCCGGCAAAGCCGACCAGGTACATCAGGCCGTACCAGTGAATTTTTAGCGGGCCAATGGCGACGGCGATCGGATCGATATTCGGATAAGTCAGCATAGTCAGGGAGAGAGTCTAAAGCGAAGGATGCCCTATTATACCTTGCCGGGCATGACATCTTAAGCATAGAGACTGGGAGTCCATAAAAATCCATAAAGATATTAGTGTTAGGCGAACAATTTTCCCCATATAATCCTTAAAAAAATATTAAGTAATTTATTTGTAATTTATCTGCTGATGACCACTTGCGTTGATGTAAAAATACATGGAGCGCAGCTATGAATAAAAATTCACATCCCAGAAGACGCCAGCATATGGCTTATGCGGTGGGGTTATTGGCTGGCGCGCTGAGCTTGTCGGCATTGGTGTTGCCGGCCAATGATGCCTGGCATCGGCGCGGTCCTATGAATGCCGGGCATGATGATATTCAATGCCCGGACTGCCACCAAGAGGCGCCGGGCAGTTATCGCCAGCAAATTCAGGCCAATGTCCGCTATCTGTTTGGCCGGCGCGAGCATCCGGCCGATTTCGGCAAAATGGCGGTCGCCAATGAAACCTGTTTGGATTGCCATGAGCGCCCGAATGACCGGCATCCGGTTTACCGCTTTCTTGAACCGCGTTTCAAAAAGGCGCGCGCCACGCTCCGGCCGCATCTGTGCGTTTCCTGTCATCGGGAGCATCAAGGCAAACGCGTCGTGCTCGGCGATAGCGGCTATTGCGTGACGTGTCATAAAAACACCCGTCTCAGAAACGACCCGCTGGATACTCCGCATGCACGGCTGATTGCGGACAAGCGTTGGACGACTTGCCTCGGCTGCCATGATTTTCACGGCAATCATACGATCAAAACGGCCACAAAGGTCGCCGAAGCGATTCGCCCCGAAGCCATCCGCGCCTATTTCGAGGGCGGTCCCTCGCCCTATGGCAAGGATGTGCATTATCACGCCAGAAAGGAGAAAAAGCATGACGAATAAAACCTTCTGGATTAGCTTGTTTGTGTTGACCTGCCTCGGCATTTATCTGTTCGTCAGCGCGCCGCCGCCGTTGCCGGAGAAATCGACGGCGCAGGCATCCATTCCGGTCGAACGCCTGTTCGAGCTGGTGCAGACCGAAAATGCCGCGGTCAGAGCCCTGTGGACCCAGGAAATCGTCGGCCAGGGCATAAAAGCCGGGTTGAAGTTTAGCGAGCATTGGCGCGATGCCGAAAGCGAAGCCGGTCCTCTGCCCGCGCTCTTTCTGCGCGAAACCGCCAAGAGCCTGGAAAAAAGCCCGGTGCGGCTCAGCCTATTCCTGGGCTCGGACTACCCGATCAGCCCGGACAACCGCTTTGAAGGCATGCAGAAAGACAAATTTGAACAGTTACGCCAGACGCGGCAGCCGCAGTTTTTCTATATTCCCGACATCGAGCGCCATACCGCGATGTTCGCCGATGTCGCGGTCGCCGAACCTTGCGTCGAGTGCCACAACAAACATCAGCAATCGCCGAAACACGACTGGCGTCTGCATGACATCATGGGGGCGACGACCTGGATGTATCCCACGCAAAAGGTTTCCACAGAGGAAGTTTTAAAAACCTTAGTGGTGCTGCATGACGGTTTTCGCGATGCTTACACGGCCTATCTCGAGAAGGTGAAGACGTTTAAAAAGCTGCCGGTGATCGGCAACAAATGGCCGCGCGAAGGTTATTTTCTGCCTGACGTGGAAACGTTCATGCAAGCGGTGCTGGAACGCACGGCCCAGCACACGTTGCCGGCGCTCGGCGCTTTGGCGACTGCGAAAGATACCGGAGCTGTGGAGGTAAAACCGCATGCGGATACGCATTGAAAAACGCTGGATCAAAAAAAGTTATTTTGGGCTGGGTCTGGGGCTTTTTGGCGCATTTCTCGTGCAGGAAGTTTATCGCTGGCAATGGCCCTGGCTGGCCGGATGGCAGACTGATTCGGTTTATAAACAGCTGTCAGGATTGGCGCTGATCGTTTTTCTGAGCCAGCAATGGCAGTGTTCTTTGCTGCGCAACCAGGGAAATACCGCGCTCGGCAACGCCCGGCTGCCGCGTCATAAATGGCTCGGCACTTTGGCCCCGTTGTTTTTTTACGCCCATGCCCAGCATGTCGGCTACGGATACTTGCAGGCGCTGAGCGGGTCGTTTTTCGTGGTCTTCTTTACCGGCTTATGCAACTGCGAGATCATGCAAATCCGCCAGCCCTGGTTTCGTCCACTCTGGCTGATATTGCATGTTGGGCTGGCGACCGCGCTGCTGTTTTTAATCGGTTACCATGTCGTGATCAGCTATGCCTATGAATGACGCCAGTCCCAAGCTATCCTAGTCCTGTTATTCCGCCACCCCTGTATGATGCTTCATGTGTTCGGGCATCACCACATTGCCATGGTCCTTGTTCTGGGCATTCAGCCATTCATGCAACGCCTGGTCAAATTGCGGATATTCGGTCGAAAAATGAATCTGCGCGCCATTGGGCAAGGATTTGTATTCATAACGGATGTCGTCGGTTTTGGCGGTCTTCAATTGGAGAAGTCCCGGCATGTCCGGTCCATGCATTTTTTCGCTAATCGAAAAATCGCCTTTGGCGAAGGCAAGAGACAGCTGGCGCAGATGATTTTGAATCAGTTCGATCTGATCGGGAGCATCCGGTTTGGCGATCACATGCATCACCCCGCCGTGAACGGTTTTCGAAAACGTTTCCACGACTTTACTCGCGTCATAGGGCATCAGTTTTTCACGCTGCTGCTCAACCTCTTTCATGCGCTGCGGGCTGGCATCTTCCTCCGCGAACGTCGGTGCCGCAAAAAATAAAAAGCCGATCGAAATTAAGGCTAGCTGTTTCATTATCGTTCTCCTCGTGGGTCCTGGCCTGGGTACGCCGCGCGCACTATTTTTTCGGTTGATTTTGCGGAAGGGTTGGCGACCGCAAATTTCCGATGTTCAAACAACAAGTAAAATATAGTAGGAAGACCGGTTTAACGTGCTCCAGGTTCCATGATTTGCGATACGGCCTTCAGGGCGCCAATTCGACCTGGATTTCTGTCGATGCGGAACGGCCTTCCGCATCGACCGCGCTGATCAGATAGTGGCCGGGATGACTGGGCTGCCAGGAATAGGCTTCCGAAGGCGCCGTCTTGGCGATGAAGCTTTGATTCGCGAACCAATAGACGCTGTCGCTCGCGGACGTATTCGCCTTCAAGGCCAAGGTTGATGCTTTGCCGAGGCGCAGCGCATAGGTGCCGGCCCTGGATGGCGAGACGATGCGCGGCGCATCGCCAAGCCCCTCTGGATTGCGGTAGCAGTCGGGCAGGTGCGGGGGAGGGCGGCGCGGCATGCCGGCCTGTTCAAATAGGCGCAGCATTTCGCTGTCCCAGAATTCGGCGATTTCCTTGTGGCTGTTAGCCGTGTTCGGGCAGACGATGCTGCCGGTTTCTGGATCGAGATAGACCGCGCGGTGCAGCGTGCTGGTCTTGATCGGCGATTTGCCCGGGATGAACCAGGTCTTCGCGCGCACCGGACAATCCGCATTCGGCAGGTCGCCGCTGGCCGCGCAGACTTCGACCTCGGCGACCGCCTCCGGCTTGAAGGCCGGAATCGGATCGTCCAGGCCGTTCAACAGGCGCTGGCTGCGCAGGCTGTCGATGATAGAAAAGAACAGCGGCGCGGCCGCCTTGCCGCCGATCAGGGCGGGATTTTTCGAACCGTCGAAATTGCCGACCCAGATTACCAGCACATGGTGGCCGACGCCGCCGACGCTCCATGCGTCGCGAAAGCCCCAGGAGGTGCCGGTTTTCCAGGCGGTGTCGGGCCGGTCCGGGCGCTTCGAATCGGGGCGCGGATTGTGCTTCAGCATGTCGAGCGTGATAAAGGCCGCGGCGCTGCTGAGCAGCGGCAAGGGGCCGGTTTCGCTGCGCGTGCCGCAATAATCGAGCCGTCTCGACATGCCCTGATTGGCCAGAAGCGCATAAAGCTCTGCCAGTTCTTCCATCGTCACCTCGCCGCCGCCGAGCGCCAATGACAGGCCGTAATGCTGCTCGCTCCGCAGCCTTCCAACTCCCGCGCGCTGTAAAAACTGATAGAGGGTCGGCCCCGACAGTTTCGCGGCGGTCACAACCGCAGGCACATTGCGGGAGCGGATCAGGGCATCCTGCACCGTGACCGGCCCGATGAAACGGCCGTCGAAGTTTTCCGGGCTATAGGGTCCGAAGGCGGTCGGGAGATCGGCCAGGATAGTGCGCGGATGCACCAGCCCCTGATCGAGCGCCAGCGCATAGACGAAAGGCTTCAGCGTCGAACCCGGCGAACGCTTCGCGAGCGCGCCGTTGACTTGGCCGTCGATGGCGTCATTCCGGTAATCCGCCGAACCGACCAGCGCCCGCACCTGCATCGTGTCCGCATCGATCAACAGCGCGGCGGCATTCTGAATGCCTTTGCCGCGGTTGACCGCGAGGTAATTTCGGAGCGAGCGTTCGAGGCTTTTTTGCACGTTCAGGTGCAGGCTGCTATGGATCGTTTCCGCCCCGGCGCAGCGCTGCAATAACAGGTCGGTCAGGTGCGGTGCCTCGAAGGCCAGTTCGCTGCGGCTGTAAACCGGCAAAGGCAAGGCCAGATCGTTTGCAAAACGGCTGTCTTCCGGAAACTCAGCGATCCAGCTTTGCCAAAGGCGATTTCTGGCAGCCAGTAACGCGGGGGGCAATCTGCCGTGCGCAGGCACACGACGCGCCGGATTTTGCGGTACCACCGCCAGCGTCAGACTCTCGACCCGATTCAGCTCCGCCGCCGGCTTGTGAAAATAAATCCGGCTGGCGGCGCCGATGCCGACGATGTTGCCGCCATAGGAAACGCCGTTCAGATAGGCTTCGAGAATCTCGTCCTTGCTGTAGCACAGTTCGAGCCATAGCGCGAGCGCGATCTGGCTCAGTTTGCCGAGGTAGCTCCGTCTGTCGATTCGGTACAGTTGGCGGCTGAGCTGCATCGTGATTGTCGAGCCGCCCTGGCGGCCGCTGCTTGCCAAGGTAGCCCAGGCCGCGCGCGCCAAGGCCCAGGGATTGAAGCCGGGATGCCGGTAGAACCAGCGGTCTTCGTAGAGCAGCGCGGCAGTGCGCAGTGGGGCGGGGATTTGGCTTAGCGGCGTCCACAGGCGAAACTGGCCGTCGCTCGCCAGGGTCAGGCGCAGCAGTTCGCCGTGCCTGGCATAGATCGCGGTCGATTTGGGATAGTGGCTGGAGAGAGGCGGTTTGGGAAGCGCGCTGAACCTCGCCAAGACAAGGCAGATCGCCGCCAAGCCGAGCGCGATGATGCACAGCATTCGGCGTGCTGTCGGAATTTTCAATCGGCGGCCAACTTTCATTTGACCTGAATTCATCGGCTTCGCTCAGAATTTAGGGGTTATCCATCGCGAGGGCTAAAAATTTTATTGAAATGATTGCTCGAAAGCCTCCCTCATACGTCATTATTGGCCATGCGTCAGGTGTTCATCAAGCGGATCTCATTCGCCGGCCCGGAAAATTTTTTGTGCCCGCATCATGAGCGAGGAATTCCCGCAGACTCGCAGGTCAAGCTGGCTCGCCGGGACAATGCCTGATTTTGGGGTTGGTTTGGATCATGCCGAACTAATCCACCTTGACTTGAAAGGTCACAAAGCCGGTGCCGGCGGGCGGCAGCTGCGAGGGCGACCCCGTCGACGAAAAAGTCCATTTCAAGGCGCCGGCCTGCTGAGGAGGCGGCATTTGGGTCAACGTGCATACTCCGAGGCTCGTAGGCGTTGCGGGGACCGCGCTTTCGCAGAGTCCCGATACGAACGTCGTGAACGCCGGCGTGGCATCATTGATCTGTAAATTGGTGATCGGATCGGGGCCGTTGTTCGTGTAAGTGATCCTGTATTCCAGTATCTCGCCCGGCTTGGCCGTATTGCGGGTTTGCCATGCCGGCATCGTCGGCGTGCTGACGTTGCGCACTTCTTTATGCAATAACAGCGCGGACGATCCGACCGTGGTGACATCCTGGCGCGTGTAAACCGCATCGGGCAAGGAGGAGCCCACGTAGGCGAACGATGCCTGTACCGGCGCATAATTGCTGGCGCCTTGGGCCGCGCCGGCAGGGATGAATTCTTTTTGAATAAGGCAGAGGGTTTGGCCTTCGCTCACCGTCAGCGCGGTGGGAAGCAAGAGGCTGCTGGTTTCGGCCGCATCCAACTGGGCGTCACAATCGGCATCGAGGTACAGCACCTCGCTCCAGCCCGGGATGTTCGGCGAGGCGACGGCGCCGGGCAGGCTGAAGGTGACCGAGCCGCCCGTGCCTGCGATAAAGGTATGCGGATAAATCAGTGTGCTGCCGGCAATACCGGTCTTATTGCCATCGGTGATAAATTGATTGGCAGGCACGTCACCGAAATTCAAGCCGACATGGCTGACGCCGTTAGCCAGGCTGAAGCTGAGCTTATCTGTCGTCGCGAGCGTGTAGCCTGGAGGCGCCGTGCTGCCCTCCACATTGATTCCGGTCGATGCGTAAGCCGATAAATTGCTTTCCTCAACGCAGACGCTTCCTTCCGGAACTCCTGAAGCAAGGAAACGATAGCTTCCCGCGCCATTAGTCGTGGCGGTGCCGTATATCATGCTGTTGCAATCGGTCAGCCTGACGGTGACGCCGCTGATACCCGCTTCGGCGCCATCTTGTATGGCATTGTTCGCGGTGCCCCCTGCCGTTCCGCTGTCTTTAAAAACGCTGCCGGCGATGACGGCTTCTATTTTGGTATTCGCATAAGTACAAATAACGTCGGTATCCGTCGGGCCGATAATGACCGTATTGCCTGATAACCCGGCCGTTCCCGTGCAACTCAGTGCGCTGGCATAGCGAGCCGCATTATCCGGGCCGAAGGCTTCGGCCAGCGTGATCATGTCCCCTGCGTGCACGGATTGTGCCGTCCCCGTATCGGTTTCGTTGGCGGCATTCGCGACCGAACTCAGCGCGGTCAGCCCTGTCGCGGACACGCTTGCCGCATCGTTCACCGCCGCGTTCACCCAGGTTGTTTGCAGCGTGAGATGCGCCGCTTTACGCGTGTTGATGAAAGTACAGGTAATGTCGTCGCCCGCTGCGGGGGTAATGCTGGCGCTGGTCGTGCTTAAGTTGTTCGGCAAGCTCGCGTTCGGCGTTGCGCCTGCGCCGGTATAGGCGTTGGCGCACGTCAAGCGCGCGTCATAGCCGGTCAAGGCGGTGGGGCCGCCGGCTTTGGCATCCGTCAGGGTCAAGGCCGCCGATGGGCTGCTGTAAAAGGTGGTGCTTGCGCCGGTGCCGGTGCCGGATGTGGTGGCCGACGTGGTGCCGACCAAGGTGCCGCCGCCACTGGCGCTGACGCTGAATTGATCGGCGCTGTCCACGCGCCCGCCGACCGCTTTTGCCAGGGTGATGCGCGCGCTTTGCTTGTTGGTGAAGGTGCAGGCGGCGGCGCTGTTCGCGATCGTTAAATTAGCCGCGGTAATCGTGCGCGTCGCCGGATTGGCGGTGATCGCGGGGCTTCCCTTCACCGCCGAGCAACTGATCGCATTCGCCGTCGACTCCCAGCCTGGCGTGGCCGCCTCGGTAATGGTCAGGGTTTTGTTGCTGGCGGTCGCATCGATGTAAAAGCGTACGGTTTGCCCCCCGGTAATCGATACCGTGACCGTATTCGTTGCCGCGCTGATCTGCGCCGGCGTGTAAGCCGTGCCAACCTGGGCCACAACTTTCGAGCCGGTCGGCCCGGTTGCCGTGTATGTGAACGCTTGGCTCGTATTGCCGGCGGGCAAGGTCGCTTTGGTCACATCGACATAGGCGCCGACGCGGACCGCGACGACGCCGCTGACGGCACTGGTGCCCGCATTGCATTTGGACGGCGAGCCGTTCTGGACATCGGCAGGTCCGGTACAGCTATTGCCGTTATTTTGCCAATAAGTCAGCACATAGGGAATGGTCAACGCGCCGGTCGCGGCATCGCCGGCGCAAACGACTTTGATTTCGTTAACCGTTGTGGTTTGGACGCCACCGCCTATAAAATCTCCGCAGCTATCACCATCGTTATCCAGCCAAGGCAAGGGGTTGGTCGGAAAGGTCGCGACGGAGCAAATGTTGCCCGGCGTTTGATCGCGCGGATCGTTACCCTGTTGCCCGACGAAAAAGCCGACATCCATCCGATCCGTATTGGAACCGGCAAGCCCCAGCTCCACTTGAAAATTAAAATAGTCCCCGGCGACGCAAAAAGGGGGCGTACCGGGGGCCGCGCTGAACACCGGACTCACGGTGAATTCGCCCGCAGTGCATGTGGTGTTGCCGGAGCGATAGCCGACGCAGGTCTGATCTTTCAATGCCGACGTCGTTAATGCCCAAACAGAAGAGGGCGATGCCGCTAACAGGAGAAGAAAAACAAGAATTCTGGATAAATACCCTATCAAAAGGGAGATCATCAAAATGCCGAAGCGGGACAGTGTTGAGGGATAATGAGGAGTCATTGCAATTCAATATTCACGCGTCGGTTTAGTTGCAAAGAAAATATTCCTTTTGCGTTATTCAGTTTTTTCATCACGAGCTGTTTTTTACCATGACAAGGTATTTTCATCAAACTTGAAGCGCGCCCGGACATAAACACCTGGATCCAGATAATCGTTGGCCGCCAGATCGAGGGCGCTGACGCCTTTGAGGTTGTAGCCGGCCGATAACCACAGGTTATCAACCACCTGATAGCCGACTTCGGCGCCAACCGCATAGTGGGTGGCGCCGCCCTTGCCGACATAGACCCCGGTTTGCAAGGACGCATCCCAATCTTTGATAAAATCCCAGGTCGCGCGCCCATAAAGCAATTGCGCCCAATAGAGGGAATCCAGCAGGTAACTGCCGGTCAACGTTTTCTCGCTCGTCACTATTTTGCCGGTGTAGCGGCCTGAAAGAATGACGTCCGCATTGGCTTGATAGTTGGCATGGGCGGAGACAATGTGCGTGCGGGTGTTCGAGTCCGCCGGACTGCCGGTGATATCCTCGTATTTGTGCTCGTAGCGGCCCAAGAGATTCCATACGTTTCGATCGACTTCGCGGTAGGCGAAGCCCAGTTGCTGACGGGTCTGCAGCGTCTTGCCGGCGCTTTTATTGTCGATATAGGAGAAGATGTTGCGGCCGAGAAAACTCCAATCCTGGGTGAGCTTGTAAGACAGTCCCAAGGTATTGAGCAGGCTGTCGCTGGTATCGGCTTTACGCAATTCCAGGCTGGCGCTGGTGCGGAAGCGGGGATTGGCGAAATATTCGACGGTACCGACCAAGGCGTTGGAATCGTTGCCCGCCAGGCCGTTGAACGTTTGGGTGGTCTCGAAGCCGCCGCCGACGCGCAGCCCCTCGGAAACCATCCAGGTGTTACGCACACCCAGTGCAGCCTGGGCTTCACGCCCCGATTGGCTGTCGCGCAGGCGGTATTCGTTGTACATGTTGCCGCCTTTCATGTAGGCGCTTTCAATACCGATCACCGCGGCATTGTTGGGCGCAAAGCTGTTGAGGTTGAACTGGCTGCCTAGTGTAGAGGCCAGTTCATAGCGGCCGAACAGCCGGGTCTTTTCAGACACCTGATAGTTGGAGCCGACAGCGAACAGATGCTTCTGCAAATCGCGCACGTCCTGCTCGGCCTCGACATAAGTCTGCAGCCCGCTTACCCAAGGAATCTGAGCGGTGAATTTGCTGCGGACGGTCAGCAATTCGTTCCTGACGCTTTCACCTGGCCGGGTCAATGCGGTCGGCGCGCAGTTAGCGGTCGTATAGGTCAGATTAGTCACACAACTGCTGCCGCCGAGAACGCCCGTATCTACGGACGCGCGCATCCCGAGTTCGCCCAGCAGGCCTTCACCGAAGCGCTGCACCACATTGGCGATCACGCCTTTGCGCACTCCGCCATTAACATCATCCTTACTGTAAAGGCCTTCTCCCCGAAGGGTGGTGTTCGGGCTGAGCTTATATTCCACGGTAGCGGGCGCTTCCGTGCGTCCGGCTGTGTTGTAGGCGCTCTGATTGCTGAAGTTTTTATCCGTTTTGGTGAACTGGGCGCGCGCCTTCAAGTCGCCCTGTTCGTGGCGGATTTCGATGCGCTCGGCGTCGCCGCTGCCGTTCAAGTCGGTGTTGCTGCGCGCCAATTCCCCGTTGACGACGGTTTTTTCGCCCAGTTTTGCTACCGCCGTAGCGCCCAGGAGGGTCGATTTTCTGCTAGGGTCATTATCCTTGATGCCGATGACGCCCAGCTGGATGTTGTCGGTGACCTTGATCTGGGCATCCACACCGCCGACCCCGAATTTGGGGCCGCCACCCGCGCCGCCTACGCCGTTTGCGCCGATTTCGTAGGTGACCCGGATATACTGACGGTTCAGGTTGGCATCGACCGATGGCACGGGGCCGCGAAATAACAGGCGCTTGCTCAGTGGCTCGAGGTTGTAATCGACAAAACGCACCTGGGTCGAACTGGCGAGCACGATGCTGGGCTGGTTGCGGTCACGGACCAGCACCTCCACTTTTTCGCTGTTCTCGATAATATTGCCGCCGTTAGCCAGTTCATAGGGGCCTGAAGTACCGTTAGCGGGAAATTCCTCGACAATCTGGGTTGAACCGTTATCGCTATAAAAACCGGTGACATTGAATCTGTTATCTTCGTAATGCCCCTTAACCCCGGTCAACGAACGGCTGTACTGGGTAAGCTGGCGCACATCGGTATTACCCGCCGTGGTGTAATCGCCGTACAGCAGGTAGGACTTGTCCTTATCCACCCTGACATACAACCGGCTGGTACTCTGGGCATCAAAACCTTTAGTCGCCGAATCGCCATAAATCGGATAAAACTGATCCGGCTGAATATCCCGGAACAGACGCTCCTGGGTTCCCTTGTCGCTGTCATACGCCGTCGTCAGCAAATACTTGCCCAACACGGAGCCCTTGAAGAAAAACGCCGCCCGACCTCTGGCCGTGGTCGTGTTATTGTCGCTGCTGGCCGACAGATGCGACAGTTCTTTTTCGAAAGCGTCGGTAGGCTTCGTTGCGGTCAGATTGCCGCTGGCCAGCCTACGCAGATTCAATACGCCCTCCAAAATACCGGCACCCACGAGCGGACGCAGTTCAGGGAGGTAGGCGATTTTCACTTCCCGTTCGATCATGCCGGCGCTGAGGCGGATAATTCCGTCGCTGGGCTCGCTTGGCGGCATCAGCACCACTTCGGCGCTACCGCCCTGGACAAAAATCTGGGTGCCCGGCTCGGCTTGATTTAAGTCATTTGTTACCCAGCGTCCCCGATCCGTTTCCAGGGTCACCTGGGTGCGAACGGTGACCGGCACGCCCTTATCATCGGTCAGGCGCAGCTTCATCCGGATCGGCGTATTGCCATCGGCGATGGCGACGGCGGG
>Ga0208509_1000521_pt1 | contig 13665 bp, 10 predicted proteins | sample LakWasMeta7_HOW4_2_FD_183857 | JGI IMG/M metagenome (GOLD analysis project Ga0208509, IMG submission 183857) | Freshwater sediment methanotrophic microbial communities from Lake Washington under simulated oxygen tension - Sediment Metagenome... | ecosystem: Environmental > Aquatic > Freshwater >...
ACCGGATTTGTTCATCAGAACAGGCGGCGAACAACGTGTGAGTAATTTCCTGTTGTGGCAATTGGCCTATACAGAGATGTACTTTACACCCACCCTCTGGCCCGACTTCGACCAGAATTCACTTGCAGATGCTATTAAGAGCTTTAAAAGCCGGCAGAGGCGTTTTGGCCATACCGGTGAACAGGTGCTTAATAAATCGGTCACTTTATAACTTTAATAACTCTAATAATTACATATGTTACTACAGCGCATAATAACCGCTTCTATATTAGTGCCTCTGGTGGTGCTGGCCGTTCTCAAGCTGCCGACCGAATATTTTTCCTTATTGATAGCATTGATCACGCTGCTGGCCGCATGGGAATGGACAAATCTGGCCAGCATTCATTCGATAGCCAAACGCGTGTTATTTCTTTTCGGATTAATCATCCCGATGCTGTTTATCCATTTTTGGACGCAGTTTCTGGAGATCATTGCACAAAGCATTGAAATGGAAACCGATATCAGGGAATATTCGGGCGCCCTGGAGTGGCTGGTAATTGCGCCGGTGTTGTTTTGGGTGCTGGTGATGATTATTCTCAGAAACGCCCCTGCAGGTGTTTTAAAGCTGGACTTGAAAACCTGTTACAAAGGCTTCATGGGCTGGTTTGTTTTGCTGGCTGCCTGGATGTTCTTGACCCGCTTAAGAACCTTTTATGGCGCTGAAATGGCTTTGTATTTCCTGATCCTGATTTGGGCCGCGGATATTTGTGCTTATTTTGTCGGCAAGAAATACGGAACCACCAAATTGGCCATTGAAATCAGCCCGGGGAAAACGGTTGCCGGCATGTACGGGGCCTTGGCGGCCGGTGCTGTTTGTGCGCTGGTGTTAAGCCTGATTTATGGTTTTAACTTTTTAGTGGCATCAGATTTTGTGCTACTGTCGATATTGACGGTATTGATTTCTATTTACGGTGATCTGTTTTTTAGTGTGGCCAAACGGCTGCGCGGGGTGAAAGACAGCGGTTCCTTGTTGCCCGGACATGGTGGAATTCTGGATCGCATCGACAGCGTCGTTGCCGCTGCGCCGTTTTTCTATGCCGGTGTTTTCCTGATCTATAGGTCTGTAGCATGAAGGGTATTTGCGTACTTGGAGCCACCGGCTCAATCGGCGTCAGCACTTTAGATGTTGCTGCCCGGCACTCCCATCTTTATAAGGTTGTCGCTTTAACGGCTCATACCAATATCGACGCGCTCTATGAACAATGTCTGACGCATCATCCTGAATATGCCGTCGTCGTCGATGAAGGCAAGGCTGAGATGTTCAAAGACAGGCTGAAAGACTCGCCGGTTGCCGATATTAAAGTATTGTCCGGCGCCAAGGCGCTGGAGCAGGTCGCAACGCTGGATACTGTGGATTCGGTCATGGCGGCTATTGTCGGTGCGGCAGGGTTGCTGCCCTCCTTGGCCGCGGCAAAAGCGGGCAAAACGGTATTGTTGGCGAACAAAGAAGCGTTGGTGATGTCCGGCGATATTTTTATGCAGGCGGTTGCCGAATCGGGAGGGCAATTGCTGCCTATCGACAGCGAACATAATGCCATATTCCAGTGTATGCCCGCCGGCTATAAAACCGGCTCACAGGCAAAAGAAGCCCGGCGTATTATGTTGACGGCGTCAGGCGGCCCATTCCGGCAAATGCCGATTGAGAAAATGGCCGAGGTGACTCCCGCCCAGGCCGTAGCCCATCCCAACTGGGATATGGGTAAAAAAATTTCCGTTGATTCGGCCACGATGATGAATAAAGGCTTGGAAATGATAGAGGCCTGTCTTTTGTTCAATATGGAGCCGGAACAAATACAGGTGGTGATACACCCGCAAAGCGTCATTCACTCCATGGTGGATTATGTTGATGGCACTGTGCTTGCGCAAATGGGCAATCCGGATATGCGTATTCCCATCGCCCATTCCATGGCTTGGCCGGAACGTTTTGATTCTGGCGTGGCGCCGCTGAACATTTTTGATGTCGGACGCATGGATTTTGAAGAACCGAATCTGGAGCGTTTTCCCTGTCTCCGCCTGGCTTATGAGGCTATTCATGCCGGCGGCATTATGCCTACGGTGTTAAATGCAGCCAATGAAATAGCCGTGGATGCCTTTTTAAATGAACGGGTACGTTTTACCGATATTCCGGTCATTATCGAGCGCTGCATGCAACAATTCGAGGTCAGGCCTGCCGACACGCTGGACATTATTTTAGACGTCGATCAGCAGGCCAGAACGGTGTCCAAACAGATCATTCAAAACCATTTTTAATGTCTACACTGTTTTATTTCATCATTACCATCGGTGTCCTGGTTGCTTTCCATGAATTCGGACATTTTTGGGTCGCCCGCAGGGCCGGTGTAAAAGTACTCCGGTTTTCCATCGGCTTCGGCAAGGTTTTATGGTCCTACCAGAAAAATCCTGAAGATACGGAATATGTTGTTTCGGCCATTCCGCTCGGCGGCTATGTCAAGATGGTCGATGAGCGTGAAGGCGAGGTCAAGCCTGAAGATTTGCCTTTTGCGTTCAATCGGCAGCCGTTACCGGCTCGTGCCGCGATAGTCGCAGCGGGGCCCATTTTTAATCTGGTTCTGGCGGCGGCACTGTTTTGGGCGGTGCTGGTAATCGGTGAAACCGGTATCAGACCGATACTCGGGGGCATAGAACCCAGCACTTTGGCCGCTGAGGCGGGTTTTGTTGAAGGTGAAGAAATCATCTCGGTGAATAACCGTTTGACGCCGACCTGGACGGAAGCCCTGGGTGTCATTTTTGCTTCGGCACTGGATAGTGATCAGAGCATCAATGTCAAAGTTAAAAGCCCGGACCAGCAGGAACATTTCAGAACGCTGCATATTGTTGAAAAAGATGCCGAAAATCCGGAAATACTTTATCAACGTCTGGGTTTTAAGCCCTGGTCGCCTAAACTAAAACCGGTTATAGGCCGAGTTTTGCCGGACAGCGCGGCCCTGGCTGCCGGTCTGCAGCAGGGCGACTTGATTTTGTCGGCTGACGGTACGGTAATCGAAGACTGGATGCAATGGGTCGACTATGTAAAAAGCCATCCCGGCGTTGGCATCAGTCTGATTATCGAACGCAACGATGTGCAATTGCCCATTACCATTACCCCGAAAAGTGTGCGGACCGAGCAGAAAACGGAAGGGAAAATTGGCGCTTCGGTTTATGTGCCGGAAGATTTGATGAAGTCGATCACCGTGGAATATGCCTTGTCGCCGTTGGCCGCGATACCGGTTGCACTGGAAAGAACCTATGATTATTCGGTTTCAACCCTGAAAATGATGGGCAAGATGCTGATAGGCAAGGCGTCTGTGGAAAATTTGAGCGGTCCGATTAGTATCGCCCAGTATGCCGATCAGTCTGCCAGTATGGGCATGGCGCCTTTTCTAAAATTTATTGCTTTAGTCAGCGTCAGCTTGGGGGTGTTGAATCTGTTGCCCATTCCGGTGCTGGATGGTGGGCATTTACTGTTTTTTGCTATCGAAGCCATAAAAGGCAGTCCCCTTTCAGAAAAAATACAAATTTTCTTACAAAATATAGGCATTGCCCTGCTGGTATTATTAATGGCCTTGGCAATGGTGATGGATATCGGGCGCCTATTTAATTAATGAGACCGTTTGGGTGCTGAACAAACAGGCATCGACGAGTCACTCACTGACTGTAACTGATCAGGAAAAACTAGAAAAACATGAAAAAAATAACCAAGATTGCTGCGCTGTCATTGTTCGGTCTTACCGCTATTGCTGCAAATGCCGATGAAAACGCGGTTAAGCAGGCCATGGCCAAGTCTATGCCCGACGTGAAAATTGAATCCATCAAACCCTCTGAAATCAACGGCCTTTATGAAGTGACAGTCGGGGGCAGTATTTTTTATGTGTCTGACAATGGCAAGTATCTGATGCAAGGCCGTTTAATTGATATCGAAGCGCGCAAGGATTTGACCGAAGAAAAACTGAGCGGCACCCGCAAACAGGCTCTTGAAAATCTCGGCGTCGACAAGATGATCGTGTTCAAGCCTAAGGAAAGTAACTATAAAGTCACTATTTTCACGGATATAGATTGCGGCTACTGCCGCAAGCTGCATTCTGAAATTGACAAATACATGGCCGAAGGCATTACGATCCAGTATGTGTTTTTCCCAAGAGCCGGAAAGGGCTCGGATTCTTATAACAAAGCCGTATCGGTGTGGTGTGCGGAAGACCGCAATGCAGCTTTGACAGCGGCCAAAAAGGACCAGAAAGTACCGGCTAAAACCTGCGACAATCCGGTCGATGAACACATGAAACTGGGCGCGGAATTTGATGTTACCGGCACGCCTATGATCGTTACCGAAAAAGGTACCATTTATCCAGGCTATTTGCCGGCCAAACAACTGGCGGAAGCTTTGAGAAGCGAAAAAACAGGTAAATAAAATCCGGCGATATTGAGAGGGCGACAGCTTCCGCCCTCTTGTCCAAAAATCTACACCAGCTCTTTAAGCCGGTAAAGCCACTCCAAAGCCTGCCTGGGGCTGACTTCGTCCGGGTTCATGTCGGCAATCAACGTCACCACCGGATGGCATTCTTTAGATGAAAACAAATCCAGCTGATTAACGCCGGCTTCAGCCTGTTGTTCAATATAGGCATTGTTTTCCAGATGTTGTAATTTAGTCTTGGCCTTGTCGATCACCGAACGCGGGACACCAGCCAGGGCAGCCACCTGCAAGCCATAACTCTGATTTGCCGGACCTTCTTTCACTGCATGTAAAAAAATAATCCGGTCGCCGTGTTCCATCGCATCCAGATGCACGTTATGGATAGATTTCTGCTCATCGGCAAGCGTGGTCAGCTCAAAATAATGCGTGGCAAACAAGGTAAATGCCTTGGTTTCCTTAGCCAGATAATCCGCACAGGCCCAAGCAAGGGACAGTCCGTCGAAGGTGCTGGTGCCGCGGCCAATTTCATCCATTAAGATCAGGCTTTTGGATGTGGCGTTATGCAGGATATTCGCTGTTTCCGACATCTCGACCATAAACGTGGAACGGCCGCTGGCGAGATCATCCGATGCGCCAATACGTGTGAAAATTTTATCGATCGGCCCCAGGGTCGCAGCCTTGGCCGGCACATAACAGCCGATATGCGCCATCAGGACAATCAGCGCCGCCTGACGCATGTAAGTCGATTTACCGCCCATGTTAGGTCCGGTGATCACCAGCATTCGGCGTTGGCTAGAAAAAGACAAGTCATTGGCCACAAAAGGCTTATCGGACACCTGTTCGACGACCAGATGGCGTCCGGCTTCGATATCGATTCCTGGTTTTGTGATCAATGTTGGCCGAGCTAAATTCAGTGTGTCGGCGCGTTCGGCGAAATTGACCAGAACATCCAGTTCAGCCAGAGCGGCGGCGCATTCCTGCAGAGGGATTAACGAGTCAGCGATAATACTCAACAGTTCTTCATACAAGGACTTTTCATAGCTTAGCGATTTCTCGCGCGCACTAAGAACCTTGTCTTCGAATGACTTTAATTCCTCGGTAATATAGCGTTCGGCGCCTTTTAGGGTCTGCTTGCGCGTGTAATGCTCGGGCACTTTTTCGGCGTGCAGGCGCGATATTTCGATGTAATAACCATGCACACGGTTGTAGTTGACTTTAAGATTGGTAATGCCGGTCGCGGCTTTTTCCCGATTTTCCATATCGATCAAAAACTGGTCGGCATTCTGGCTTAAGTTGCGCAGCTCATCCAATTCTTGGTTATAGCCGGGAGCAATGACGCCGCCGTCACGGATCAAGACGGGCGGGTTATCGACAATGGCTTTTTCAAGCAGATCTAAAATCGCAGGTTGTTCACCAATTTTAGCGCTTAGCAGTGCAAGTTGCGGGATGTCACTGTGAGCCAGTTCTTGCTGCAAGGCGGGCAGAATTGCCAGAGTATTGCGCAATACCAGCAAATCTCGTGGACGAGCTGATCTTAAAGCGATACGCGAACTGATGCGCTCAATATCGCCCACTTGGCGCAGATGGGTCTGGATCTGGCGATACAAGAAGTCCTTTAACAAGGCGTCGATGCAGGCATAGCGATTGTTAAGCACGGCATGATCGCGCAATGGCCGGTTAATCCAGCGCCGCAGGCAGCGGCTGCCCATGGCCGTTGCGGTGTTGTCGAGCACGCCGAACAACGTGTATTGCAGCTGTCCGGACGGGTGCGTGTCCAGTTCGAGATTGCGCCGACTGGCGGCATCCAGCAAAATACTTTCGTCACTGCTTTCAATGCGAATGCCCTGGATGTGGGGCAGGGCGCTTTGTTGGGTGTCTTTAACATACTGCAGCAGCGCCCCGGCGGCGGCAATGGCGGCAGGCATATCCTCGCAACCGAAGCCCTTCAAATCAAGGGTATTAAATTGCTTTAACACCAGTTGCCTGGCGCTTTCAGTCTCGAAATGCCAGGGCGGTCTGCGGCACAGGCCTTTGCGTTGCTTCAGCGAGGAAGGCAGCGGCCAGTCTTCGCTAAATAACAGTTCTGCAGGGTTAAGACGGCCGATTTCGCTGAGTAACTGATCATGGGAAGCAACCTGTTGCAAAACAAAGCGGCCGCTGGTCAAGTCCAGACTGGCGATGCCGTGTTGCGTTCCCATGCCGGAGCCTTGGAGCGAGCACACTGCGACCAACAAATTATCCTGACGTTCTTCCAGCAGCGCTTCATCTGTCACCGTACCCGGAGTAACAATACGCACAACTTTCCGCTCAACCGGGCCTTTGGACGTTGCCGGATCGCCAATCTGTTCACAAATTGCGACAGACTCGCCATTGCGCAGCAGCCGGGCAAGATAAGCTTCTGCTGCATGATAAGGAATGCCCGCCATTGCAATCGGCAGGCCGGCCGATTGCCCGCGACTGGTTAAGGTTATATCCAGCAATTGCGATGCTTTCTTGGCGTCATCGAAGAACAGTTCGTAAAAGTCACCCATACGATAAAATAACAGGGTGTCGGGGTGGTCGGCCTTGATGCGCAGATATTGCTGCATCATCGGGGTGTGTGGTGCGGGGGAATTCTGTTTTATACTCATGTCTATATTTTATCTGAAGTCGCATAAGGCTACATCATGGATAAACAATTATTTGAACTGGCTGAGCAGTTAGGCCGATGGCTCAAAGCAAGTGAAAAAAAAATTGCAACGGCTGAATCTTGTACGGGAGGGTGGATTGCCGAACTGATAACCGAAGTACCGGGCAGTTCAGCCTGGTTTGATCGGGGCTTTGTGACCTACAGTAATCCGGCAAAAGTGCAAATGCTGGGCGTCAAAAAAGAAACCTTGGATCGTTATGGCGCAGTCAGTGCAGAAGTCGTTAAGGAAATGGCGGAGGGAGCGCTGTCCAATAGCGAAGCAGATGGTGTCTGTGCCGTGACAGGCATAGCGGGTCCTGACGGGGGGACGGCTGAAAAGCCGGTAGGTACCGTTTTTATAGCTTGGCAATGGAAACATCAAAGTTGCAGGATCATAAGGAAGCAATTCCAAGGTGATCGCCATGAAATACGGCGGCAAACGGTCAGAGTCGCGATTGAGGAATTTTTGCACAGCTAAATGAAGGAGCTAGTTTTTTAAGCAAAAAAAAAGCGCCTTAATCGTAAGATAAGGCGCTGAGAGCACTAACAACTAACAACATAATCAAGGAGGTAACAACAACGCCAACATGGACGCTTACTTAAACTTTAGCATAGATAATGCCAACTTATTTGTTGTAGCACTTCTAGTTACTAAATTTAGCGGTATCAATGGCTTGATGTGAAATTCCCGATTTTTGGGGCGAGGGGGGTGGTCTTTCAATGCACCAAATTAAGCCAAAAAGCCCCCTTAGTTCCCCGTTTTTGTGCAGGACTGTCACAATCTGAACGCTGAATCGGCTTTAATGCGCTTTATTTTCGTCTGCTTCTATCCTGTTTGCCGCTGCCCGGTTTAGCCCCGGCGCGCGTGGCGGGTTTCTTATGCCGGTAATCTTTTCTGCCGTTTTTTTTATCGGGTGCGTTTTTTTTAGGTGCGTCCGTGACTTTTAACGAAACCGGTTCATAGCCGGTATCGGCGACGCGGGGGATTTGCCTTTTCAGAAGTTTTTCAATTTCCGCCAGTAAATAAGCTTCTTCAGGGCAAACCAGTGACAGTGCTTCGCCGCTTAATCCTGCTCGGCCGGTACGACCAATACGGTGTATATAATCCTCGGCTACTTGGGGCAGATCAAAATTAACGACATGCGGTAACTGGTCTATGTCCAGGCCGCGGGCCGCGATGTCGGTGGCGACAAGCACGGCCACTTGTCCGCTTTTAAAATGATCCAGCGCCTTGTTGCGTGCGCCTTGCGTTTTATCGCCATGCAGCACGGCGGTGCGAATACCGTCCGTCATCAACTGCTTGCCCAGTCTGTCGGCGCCATGTTTAGTGCGCACAAACACCAGTACTTGTCGCCAATTGCCGCTGCCGATTAAATATGACAGTAATTCACGTTTGTGTTCGCGAGCAATGCCGTAAACCCGTTCTGATATCGTTTCGGCTGTGGTGCCAGTTCGCGCTACCTCAATTTCGACCGGATTATGCAGTACCGTAGCAGCCAGTGCCTTTATTTCATCAGAAAATGTGGCTGAAAACAGCAGGGTTTGCCGCTGTTTGGGTATGCGGGCAATGATTTTACGAATATCCGGCATAAAGCCCATGTCGAGCATCCGGTCGGCCTCATCGAGTACCAGTATTTCCACACTCGATAAATCAATGTTTTTTTGATGTACATGGTCAATCAACCGGCCGGGCGTGGCGACTACGATGTCGCAGCCCTTACGAAGATTGCGGATCTGTGCGTTGATGCTGACTCCGCCGTAGATCGCGGCAGAAAACAGCGGGAGATGTTTTCCGTAAGTGAGTACGCTTTCATAGACTTGCGCCGCCAGTTCTCGTGTTGGCGTCAAAATAAGTGCCCTTACTGGACGCGGCTTTTGTTGTGCGCCCTGTTCACTTAAAAGTTGCAGCAAAGGCAGGGTAAAACCGGCTGTTTTGCCGGTACCGGTTTGTGCGCCGGCCTGCACATCGCGCCCTGCCAGCACAACTGGAATAGCCTGTTGCTGAATGGGGGTAGGGGTCACATAGCCTTGTTCGGCCACGGCTTTAAGCAGTTCGTCGGTTAAACCGAGTTGGTCAAAAGACATTAATAAACCTCTTGGAGAAGATAAAGTAATTTGTGGATTGAGTCTCTTGCAAAAACCCGGAAGTGAATGGAATTATTAAAATTAATAAAAGAGGAATGAGGTGATTTGCATTGACCGGGATGCCGGCGTTCTCTGCCGAATCTGGAGCCCGGCAAGGGCCGGACAGCAACGAGTGGTTCGTTGAATGGCAAGTCTCGCCATTGACGGTTGAACATGAACAATTCCGTGAACAAAAAAACCCGCTAAGTCGGATAACTTGCGGGCTTCGAATGCTTTATGAAAAAGTCTTTCAGTTTTAAATGGAGGCTGCGAGCGGAATCGAACCGCTGTAGATGGCTTTGCAGGCCACTGCATAACCACTTTGCTACGCAGCCAAAAACGTGAAATAAAAAAGCCGCGACGGCCGCGGCTTTTTTAATGAATTCATTGGAGCGGGAAACGAGATTCGAACTCGCGACCCCAACCTTGGCAAGGTTGTGCTCTACCACTGAGCTATTCCCGCGCTTCAATTTATTCGTGCATTATAAAGTTTTTTTTAAGCTTGTCAAACTTTATTTCTGTATTTGTTATTGAACGTCGATGGCTAATGCCCAGCCGGATTGGCCTTTGCATTCGCCTTCCTCGATTTGCACCTTAACGAATGCGTTTTTCTTACCGTAAGCATCCATGAAATCCAGGACTGTTACCGGCGTGCCTTGAGGCAAATGCTTGCAAGCGCCTGTTCTATCATCTTCCTCGGTGTCATCGTAAGCTGCCATCGTGCCGGGTACTGCAACCAGACGGATGGTTGCATCTTTATCATAGGTATTGGGGCTTTTAAGGACATATTTTTGTCCAACAGCGAGGTTTTTCAGCGAAGGTCCGGAAACAGAAGGCTTTGATTCGTCACCGCCGCTCATCATAAGAATCAGCAAAAGAACGACGACGCCCCCAATGATTCCAAAAAACGCTTTTGGATTATTTTCTTTTAAACTCAATATTGAGGAAATCAGATTGCCCGCGGCACCTTTTGCCGCATCAGCTGCCTTATTTGCGCTATCCCCTGCAATTGCAGCTCCTTCTGCAACGATGTTCTCTTCTTCAGTCTTGTTAGCGTTTTCTTCGTTACTCATTTTTCTTCCTCACAATATTGTCGTTTTAGTTATTATATTTTGGATATCTTGCCCAAAAAGCGATCGTTGCTCGCCTGGTTAACTGCCCGCCGCTAAATACCAATGGTCAGCAAAAGCATGTTGCTACGGACTAGATCTTTAATTTTATCCTGCTATAACAATTTTAAAAACCGAAAAATTCATTCAAGCAGCTTCAACTTACCATGATGACAGATCTTTGCAAGTGTCAATGATGATTTGCGTCCGTTTACTGATTAAATAAAGTCGTAACCTTTTTTGGCTGTTTCGACTTTTTCTTTTTCCTTTTCTGCGATCCGGCGACATTCAAACTGCCAGTAGCCCAGGCCAACATTTTTTCGGTTTAATAGGGCGATGGGAAAGTTTTCATTATTCATAAACAGCCGCACGACATCCCCCTCTTTCAAGATAAAGGTATCGGTCATGATATAGCCTTTTTCAAGTTCGTTTTCTTTTTCGATGTAAAACAGGGCTTTTTGTGGTTTATCAGTCTCTTTGTCTTCCATTTGATGATAAGTCACCGCAACGGGCTGTGCCGCCAGTAATTGCAGGCCAAATTCTATTTTTCCGTTTTGTTTGCCGACAATGAGTTTGTTGATAATGCCTAATGAGCGCTTATGCTCCGGCATACCCGTTTTTCTAAAACTGATCAGGCTGCCGACTGACAAAACACCTGTTTTTTGAAATACGCAGGACAGTAGTCTGTCAGTGGCTGACTGGGCTAGAAATTCCAGGTCTTTTGTATCGGTAGATTCGCTGGAGTCTTGAAGTTCATGGGTTGGTTCCAAGCCTATAGATATATAGCGATCCAGTCTGTCACTAAAAAAACTCGCCCCCTGGAGGTCTATGCCGGACCATCTTTGTATAAGATAATCGAGTAATTCGGCAGATGGCTTGTTAGCGTTGTTTTTTAATAGATGCAGCGAACTGAATCTGGACTCGGCTTTGCTGATCCATTTCTCTTTGTTCGCGAGGGCCTTGTACAGTCCGGTGAAGTCAATATAAAGGGTGGCCAGGTCTTTGTTGTTGTCCGCTTCCTGCTGAAAATGAGGGGGTTTATCTTCGTCCGTTAAAATCAGACACTGCCTGGCGAGTCCGGTGATGGGTTCTTGCTTCAGGCTGAGTGTAGCGGCCAGGGATTCTATGAAACTGTAAACCAGGGCAATTTCTTTTTGCATCAGGCCGGTCGGGTCAGCCAGGCTGAGCAGCAGAATTTGCAGGTAGCATTCTTCCGGAGAGCTGGCTTTGTGTAACTGCTCGCTATCATTGGCGACTTTCGCCGACTCTTTTTTTATGGTGACACTGAGTTTATAAAGAGAGTGCAAATCTATCCACACCCAATCCGGTATCGGCATGCCCATGATGAAGTGACTGATGACGATGCTGTTCAGTCCTTTAATGCAGCGCTGTATGGCCAATGCCGCGCTTTTGCCCTGAAACCAGCCGACACTGCGGCGGGTTAGTTCTTTTAGCGCCGTCCAATAGCCAATGGTAAATTCTCTTTCGATGGAGACTAAAACATCTAGAATTTTCTTGTCGGTTTCTTCTTTTGGAAAGCTTGTTTTTGTCAGTTTTGAGCGCAGATAGTCTTCTATAACCAGAACGCTGGGCCTCAGTTCTTCCAGCGCATCCAGGCGCAATTGAAACCCCATCTCTATGGTATTGAATTCTTTTAAGAAGTCGAAGATCAGGCGGGAGGCGAGACCCGGGTTAGCGGTGGGCAGCTCGACTATCCATCGCTGCAGGGCTTTGGCTTCAAATTGCTTTAGCCGCTGGGGGGCTTTCTGCTGGGGTGGAATAACCAGAAAAAAAGAGTTCTTCACAGGTCCACCGGCTTTATCGGATTGCTTGAAACATGAGTAAAGTGTATTTATCCAGCATGATCAGTTGTTATCTCCAGACGGAAGCGATGTAAATATAGAGGAATGGCTGCCCTGTTAGAACAGCCCTATTGAATTTTAGACCATCCTATTTCATCCTGCACCGCCGCCTTTCTTTGTCATCATGCCTTTTGACGGATTATAGCCAATAATGGCCGCTGCCATAAAAATGACAAAGGCAGCAAAGGTATAAATAAAAGCTTCCTGATTAAACTGTCCGTATAGTGCAAATCGGGTTAACTCAACGGCTTGTGAAAAGGGATTATATTGGGCCAGGGTGTGCAGTAAGTCGCTGGATTCTTTAATTTTCCATAAAGGATACAGTGCCGTTGACATAAAAAACATGGGGAAAATTACAAAGTTCATGACGCCGGCAAAGTTTTCCAGCTGCTTGATGAAAGACGACAGCAATAATCCCAATGCGCCCAGCATTAAACCGGACAAAACCAGCGCCGGCAATACCCACAAATAACCTTGCCAGGGTGCTTCAATCTCATAAAACCAGGCTATCGCCAAGAATACATAGACTTGCAAGACTGAGACCGCAGTACCGGCCAGCAACTTGCTCAGCAATAAAAACCAGCGCGGCAATGGACACACCATCAACATGCGCATGCTGCCCATTTCCCGATCGTAAACCATGGAAAATGAGCTCTGCATGCCGTTAAACAGTTGAATCATGCCGCAAAGCCCGGGCGTAATATAAACTTCATAGAGAATGTAAGTTTCGTAAGGAGCTGTTATGGCAATGCCTAATGCCGCTCTAAAGCCTGCGGCAAAGATAAACAGCCAGACCAGGGGCCTGACCAGAGCCGATATAAAGCGTTCGCGTTGCTTGACAAAGCGCAATAATTCCCGGCCGACGATACCCCATAAGGCGCGCCAGTAATGAACTGGATTCATGCTTGCCCTCCTTGCGTCAATTGGTAAAAAGCCTCTTTGATGCTGCTAGTGTTGCTCAATTTCAGGACCTCATTAACCGTTCCATCCGCTTTAATCTTTCCCTGATGCAGCACGATCAGTCGGTCAGCCGGATAAATTTCATCGATTAAATGGCTCGCCCACAGCACCGCTAATTTTTGATCGGTCGCTAACTGGTGAACATGCTCCACGATATCCTGGCGACTCGGAACATCCAGGCCGACGGTAGGTTCATCCAGCAGCAGCAGGGAAGGCTTATGCAATAAGGCCCTGGCAATTTCAACCCGGCGCCGGTGGCCGCCATTCAATTGCCGTACCGGCTCAAAACGGCGCTCATACATATTTAGACGTTCCAACTCTTCGCGAATTCTTTGCGTGGCCAATTTGCGGCCCATGCCGTGTAATGCAGCGTGATAGCGTAGGTTCTGCATGACCGTCAAATCCATATCGAGCGTGGATTGTTGAAAAACCACACCCAGTTTTGCCAGGGCTTTGCGAGTTTGTTGCTTGACATTGAAACCGCACAGCTCAATC
>Ga0208509_1000526_pt1 | contig 13581 bp, 17 predicted proteins | sample LakWasMeta7_HOW4_2_FD_183857 | JGI IMG/M metagenome (GOLD analysis project Ga0208509, IMG submission 183857) | Freshwater sediment methanotrophic microbial communities from Lake Washington under simulated oxygen tension - Sediment Metagenome... | ecosystem: Environmental > Aquatic > Freshwater >...
ATTGCGGCCTTTCCTGAGTGACACAAATTACTTGAGAAACGAATGGGGTGTTAGCTCAGCTGGTAGAGCAGCGGACTTTTAATCCGTTTGTCGTGGGTTCGATCCCCGCACACCCTACCAAGATATATAAGGCTTAGTCAGAAATGGCTAAGCCTTTTTCTTTTAGGGCGACATCCGTATATTTTGGATGTGTCTACACATAATCTGCTGGTGCAGTGTTCGACTCATAGGGGCCGCCATTTAAGACGACTTAGGGAGAAATCTCTAGGTCGTTTTGCTTTTTTGATTTTAAAGCTGTTTCTGGCTTTATGCTGATACTTGAGAAAACATTTATAATCTCTACTCCTTGATAACAATTTAGCTAATTATGGCTGATACAAAAGGGGTGGAACTTTGAAATATTTTGATTCAGGAGAGCGGAATCCGGAGCACACTCTCGCAAGGTGGCTCGAAAACGCGCTTAGTGAGGGTGTCTCTGAACTTAGATTGCAGACGGGTTTTTTCTCTCTTGATGGTATTGGGCTCCTAATCCCTGCGCTAGATCAATGCAAACATAATGACCTCCCCACCAGCATCTTGATTGGCTCTAATGATGCTGGAACGCTTAAGGATGATGTAGTTGGACTTGTTGATGCGATTGGTATCCCGCGTAATGGCGCGCAATTAGGCATTGTGAGTTACGATGGGGCATTCTTTCATCCCAAAACCTACTACATCAAAAGACCAGATGGATCAGAAGCGGCATTCGTCGGGTCAGCGAACTTGACGACTTCTGGACTTGTTCTGCATGTAGAGGCAGGTATTGCTCTAGACACTAGGGATGGTGATGCGCCGGACCACCTTTCCCAAATTGCTGCTGCTATAGATAGTTGGTTCAGTCAGAATCGCGTGGGCATGACCTCCATATCAGGACTTGCTACAGTTGATACTCTTGCTACAAGTGGTGTTCTTGCCGTTACTCGACCGGCAAGATCATCCTCACAAAGTCAGGGTTCTATGGGCGGTAGAACTGCTCGGCCTAGGCTGCAGAACCTTATAGCACTACCAAACGTTCCTACCAATGCCAGCCAGACAAGATCAAACAGTGTGCCTGTAGCCGCTACAGCCTCGGCTGCTCCTGCGACAACCCCCATTCCTGCGACAACTTCCACCGGTCTGCTAGCGCCTTTTGCTAACCAAAATGCTTTCTGGCTAGAAACAGGCGCATTAACAGGCGGATCAAGGAATCAACTGGATCTATCCATGATTACAAAATATGGTGTTATCCATGGGAGTCTTTCCTTATTTGGGGTTAATAGCAATGCAACAGGCACTGTAACTCACGTAACAATCAGGTATCAGGGAAATGACTACTTTGGGAATAGCATCAAGTATCCTTCAACTGCAAGTGGACAGACTAATGGGACTTGGCGTCTCCAATTAAATGGTCTTAATTCATCTGGGCAAAAGCTAACAGTTTTCTGCTCCCGGTTTGTAAATCAGATTTTGTTATTTAAACCTATCGCAGCCAATCATTACGAAATTGTATTAACTCAGCCGCGTTCTGCATTAGCAAGTTTTATTGCAAGCAGTAGTGTTTGGGACTGCAATCGTGGGGCAGGCAGGCATTTTGGTCTTATCTAGTTGTCGCTCTGTAGCGGAAATTGTACAGATTCATCCGAAGCTTGCGCATTCTATCGAAATCGGTCATCCTGGCTCCCAATCGTTATAAAGAAGTTGGCCATGACTTGGGTTATTTCCTGTTTGGTCGTTATCCTGTGTGCTACGATCGTTTGCTGCTTGTAGCCGATTAAATTCAATCTATAAATAAATCTAACCTCTTTAACTGCTGTGTCTTTATGTGCACTATTTGACACGGTTGAGGAAGTGGTGAAACTTCCATTCTCGCATTGTGCTACATTGTATTTCACAAGAGGTTGTGTTACATTGTATTCCACTAAGGGGAGTGTCAAATATGTCAATTAAACCGACTACGACAATACGCATCGACCTTGACGTCAAGAGACGCGCCAGCGAGGTATTCGACGAGATTGGCATCGGAATGTCCGCCGCAATAAATACCTTTCTTAAAGCGGTGGTTCGCGAGGGCACTATGCCATTTGATATAAAAACAGATCATCCAAAACTGCACCCGAAATCCGGAAATGCGACACTCAATCGTGCGTTCATCATCAAGAAGGATGAGTTCTATACGCAGTACGAGGACGTGGCTAAGGAAATGGTGAAGCATCGAGAGCAACTAAAGGGAAAGACCATACTTTGTAACTGTGACGATCCTTTTGAGTCGGCTTTCTTCCGGTTTTTTGTACTTCATTTCAACAAGATCGGGCTCGCGGGGCTAACATCCACTTGCTACGCTGGATCCCCAATAGCGGGACGGGAATATCCACTAGAGGGAGGGACAGGAGCCTATAAGGCGGTAGTAACTGAAGTGCCTGACGAGCCTCTGGTGAGGCCAGACGGTTCACTAGATTTAGAGCCCTTGTTCGCTATGCAAGGCAATTCTCTCGTGCATCTCGCTGGTGACGGTGATTTTCGGTCAGACGAGTGCGAAGCTTTGCTTAAGGAAGCCGACATAGTGGTAACCAATCCACCCTTTAGCCTCTTCCGCGAGTACATTAGCCTGTTAGGGCGTTACGAAAAGAATTTTATTATTCTTGGGAACATGAACGCAGCAACATGTAAGGAGGTTTTCCCGCTCTTTCGTGATAATAAAGTCTGGTACGGAGAATCTATCCGTTCCGGGGATCGAAAATTTTATGTACCCGATGACTATCCGCTAAATGCCGCCGGCTGTGGTATAGACGAGAGAGGGCGTCGCTTCATCCGAGTGACGGGCGTGCGCTGGTTCACCAATTTGGACACTAGCAGGCGGCACGAGCCCATAGCATTAACTCGCAGCTACATACCGGAAGAATATCCACGTTACGAAAACTATGATGCTATCGATGTCGGGCGCACCCAAAATATTCCTGTAGACTATGACGGGGTTATGGGGGTGCCGATCACGTTCCTTGATAAATACAGCCCTGATCAGTTCGAGATTGTTATGCTTGCCAACGGCAACGCACGCACCAACGTATCTTTAAAGACCCTTGCAGAAGTAGGATATCGTCCGCATTATGAAGACAAGGGCGGTGTAGGCATCATCAACGGCCGGCGCGTTTATGCACGAATCCTGATCCGCAGGAAATCCTCATGAGTTGCCAACTGCGCGTACCCTGTGCATATCAGGGCGGCAAACAGCGCGTAGCGGCTCAGATCGTCGATCTTCTTCTCGAGGCCGCTCCAGAGCCGAACTCGCGATTCTACGACTTATGCTGTGGGTCTGGTGCGGTATCCATTGAATTGGTTAACAGAGGTGTCGATCCATCACGCATTTGGATGCTTGACATCAGCTCTTGGGGTTCCTTCTGGTCCGTCATTGGCTCTGGTAAGTTCAACATGGACGCTTTTGATCAGTTTTTGTCCGACTTGCCGAGCGATAAACGCGATTATAAGACGCACATGTCGGCGCTATCGACGCTTCCAGTAGGTGACAATGAAGTAGAGCTTTATCCAGTGCTTCAGGCCTGCTCTTTTGGAGGAAAGCAAATTTGGCGAAATGGAGAACGTTGGGCAAACGCCTGCTTCCGGGACTACTGGGAGCCAACTGCGACTAGCATACGCCGAAGCCATGCCAATCCGATGCAGCCCTCTCCTATCGAGCTGCGTCGCCGAGTCGATGCCCTCGTAAAGGGAATGAGAGGAGTAACTTGTCTCAACACGGACATCATGACAGTCCTCAGTGATCCCTTTCCTAGTAATGCTGTTGTGTATGTAGATCCGCCATATCAAAGCACGACAAGGTATGCGTTCGGCTTCGATCTAAAATCGTTCATAAACCGTTTCCGCGAAGTAAATCAAGCCCCCCTCTTCGTTTCAGAAGGAGTCAAGTTGAGTGACAATGCCTTGATGCTCACATTCGGCGGGGCAAAGGGCGGCATTAGCGGGGTTCGGAAAGGCAAGCACCAAGAATGGTTAAATCGCTTCTAAAATAGCCGAACCTGCTTAGCATTTTTTGTTGATCCGTTCGAACTAGGATGCATTAAACTACTTGAAATTCTCAAGCCCAGATTTTGGGGAACATAGACATGAAGTGGTAATCATCGTGAATCTGAGTATAGGTGACTGCCTGATGCTGACGGCCTGATTTCTATTTACCCGCTTTATCCAGTAAGGAAGATGTCTTAGTCCCAAGTGCATCAGATATTTTTAGCAAATTCATAATAGCTAAGTTGTGCTCACCTCTTTCAATACCACCCATGTAAGAACGATCGATACCCGCTAACTCAGCCAGGGCTTCCTGAGATAAGCCTTTTGCCTGTCTTGCTGCACGAATAGCTGCGCCCAATCCAACAAGAGCAGGGTTCCCAGAGAATGATGGTGATTTTTTAGCCACGCATTCATGCTATAAGTTTGCCGTATTTAGAACCACGGGATAAGACACCCATTCAGGCTAAAGCAAAGGCAATATTTATGTTGTTATGAGCGCACTGGGTATTAGTTTTAATGACGCACTTTAATCATCGTAGGTATCAACACAACACTTTTATGAAAGACTACTCAATGCATCGTACAATTTTTTCCACCCTACTTATTTTGATATTTTCAATTAACTTTGCATTTGCAAATGAGACAAAATCAAATATTAGCAACTCAACATTGATAGATCGAAAGCAGGCAGATAATACGTTTTGGAATGCGTTGGAATCAGATAAAGAACTTAGTAGTGATCCAGTAAAGAAAACAATGGCCCTGTGTGGTATGGAATTAGCTCTGGATGAGACTTTTAATGGTTTCGCAGTGCTTGATTCGGCAGTATTTGAAAATAGGCTAAATACCGCAATGGAAAAAGTTAAAAATGGCATGGAGAAAGAAGACCCAAATGTTACTGGGCCAATTAAGAAATGTTACGCCGAAAATATTGATTTTATAAAAGACGTAAATGAAACCGATAAGAAGCTTAAGAAGATTGAAGCAAAACTCTCAAAATCATCTATACCACTTAATGACATGGATGAATTAAGAGTTGACATTGCCTCAATGAATGGTAAGAAGGTGCGTGTCAAAGGTATTGGATATTATGTGATGAATTTATTTATGATAAAAAAAGACACTACTGACACGAGTCCAATCGTGGTTGATATAGCAAAGCTTCAACGAGATCAAAAGCTAAAAATTATTAAGCAATGTGCTGACATTATGCGTGGTTGTAATGTAGGACTTTATGGGGTGGTGGGGAAGGTAGGTTATGAGAGCGGTATTATTGCTTCAAGGATTGAATGGTAGTTTTTTACATATTTAGATTCTGGATATTCAGATTTTAAGTAAAAAGAACTATTCATTTTCTATTCTAAAAATTCTTAATGCCCGTTGTACCTTAATTGGTCAGCGGGTTTTTTTTACGTCTATCAAATTATCAACAACAAAAGGAGCTTAATGACTAAACAATATCGAAAGCCACAAAACAAAGGCATGCGTAATATAAAGTCAGCAGCCAACCGTACCCTTAAAGCCACCAGTGACGTCGCAGTACAAGGCATTGAAAAAACCGCCAGCTGGATGACTACCGATCATATCGGAGCTTCTGATAGCAGCAACATGATGGAATTGGGGCAAAGCATAAACTTTACAATGGCAAGAATGCGGTTAATGAATAGGCGTGCTAATACACGCTATAACCAGATTTCAGAATCGCAGACTTCAATTTTTTCAATCGTTTGGGGTTGGTTTATTGATCACTTATTCTTTGTTTTTGATCTGCTCTGGGGATTTATAGAACCCATCTTAACTTTGATATTTATAACCATTGTAAAAATAGCACTCATCATTTTAGCCAACGTCATTTTCTTCTACGGGCTATATCTTCTCTTCACTGCCCGATCCACTTAGTTTAACTTTCAAGCAATACCGCATTTAACTTAAATAGATTCACTACCGCACCCGTATGCCATCTGGCTGCGGGTTTTTTTACGTCCAAATTTCCAAGGAGAACACACCATGATGACATTCAAATCAAATGCAGACCTGAATAAGCTGGACACTGACGATCCGGTTTTTCCGGTGATGAAAGAACTGGTCGAGGTGCTGATTGATGCCTACACCTTTCCCGGTCATCCCTACTTACCGGAAGACTACGGCTATCTGGTATTGATAGAAGAAGGGGATGTTGATGCAGTGATTGATTTACCTGAAGTGCAATGCAAATTGCTGGATGTTCTTTGGGAGGGCGCATCTATGCGTAGCTGCTATTTTTATGCGATTTACCTTGCCAATGATGAGTTTGGCATCGGCTTTGTTATTCCAGATGCACCGTGGGTAAAAGGCGAACTGCGTGAACTGCTGAATGAGCTTGTCAGTTATTAAATGATCTGCGGTTTTTTAGCCATCTTATATGAAGTACCTGTTTCATTATCTTAATCAAATATCAACATAAGGAGCATCACCATGACTAACAAAGCAACTATAAACAATAGCAACACCCCCCAAGTATCACGCATCACCAAAATAGCAACATGCCCAACTTGTTCTGGTAAAGCTACACTCACTTATCATTTTGGCTGCACTACAGATAATCAGGTTCATATTTGTATTGTCGCCAACTCTGGGGGTGGTTTCTTTAGTGAAGAATGGGTACCGCTCAAAGGTATTCAGGAAGCACTGGATAAAGCACCACACCCTCTCACTGCATTTCCACTGAAAAAGTTATTCATCGGTAAATCAGTCAATACGCCAGGCTTTTTATTGGCAGTGCTGAAACATGAAGGCTTGGTTAAATTGCTGGAAGGCAAGATACGTGGTTATGAAAAGTTAGACTCCACGCCATTTATGACTGAACTGAATAAGCTAGTTGCCTCTGACGTAGATCTAAAAGTAGAACCAGTTTTACCCATCAAAAAATCTGCACCAACAATCCCACCGAAAAAATCCAAACAGGTATAGCCGCCAAAAATCACTCCGATGTAGTTGAAGTCCGCCGCTCTCAAAAATCAAACACGCATTACACCAAGTACCGCAAGGCCTTTCCCGCTTCGCAATGAAGCAAATCAGTTATACCGAGCTTATACCGACCAAAACTCTAAATTTACACCTGATTTTTTTAAGCAATCAGGGAATTTTTATGGAGCTCATTTCATTTACAGACATACCATCAAAAGGAGAAACATCATGAATCACCAACATTACCTTGAAGCTGTTGAAGTTGTGCTCGCCTGGGATTTGCCAGAAGAAGCATTAACCGATGCTATCAATCATCAAGTCATGCAAAACATGAATTCTGATGAATATGACTGGGATGCTTACCAAAGCAGTTCACTGTCATTCCATCATTAATTTCAGCCACCCTCTCCATACCCCCAAAAAGCTCAGCAACCTAAAAACGATCCGGCACTATGCGGAGGATTTTGCACGTCTGTTGAGAGTGGGGTGGGGTAGCACTTACAAATAATTTTAAGGAGTTAACTCATGACACTATCAACTATTATCCGTCAGCAAGTCAGTGACAAGCAACGCATTCAACATACTGCTGATTTATTTGGTATCCGTTTTCCGCTTAATATCGAGCCTGCTGTTTATTCAATTGCTGGCAATCTTGCGTCTGAATACAATGGGGCTTACTGGGAGTTTTATTCACTAAGCAACGGTGGCTTTTATATGGCACCATGCTCTGATCAATCGTATCAAGTCAGTTGTGATAATGGCTATAAAGGAACGCTATCAGCAGATGCATTAGGCATTACGGCTTGCCTGTATGCTTACAGTCATTTGTCGTTTAGCAGCAATCCGGCTTTTGCTGAAATATGCGCAAATCATTATCACTGGTTACGCGAGTACATGCTGCAACATTCAGAAGCCTCAAAGATACTGGGCGTTATTGATTAATTAGAAAGGGCAATGATGAACAGTAAATATTTACATAAGATTTTAGCTGCCAGTGGGTTGCTATTAATTGCGTTGAATGTATCAGCAGAGGAGGCCAGGATCTACCAACAGGACGGGGCTGGAAGTACGCAATATCACAAGCCTTCAGCTGTAATTCAAAATGATGGTCGGATCATTGAAACTGATTCTGTCGGAAATAAGCTGTATCACAAACAGCAGTATCAGATTAAAGACGGTAAGGTCTACCAGACGGACTCGGTGGGCAATATCCAGTATCACAAACCGAAGGGCGTGATTAAGAAGTAAAGTGTCCACTTTTCCGCAACAGCTTAACAATTTCAGTGTAGGCATTACTGTTATGGTTTAGGTGTTGCGGTAAGTTGATGGTAACAATTTGGTTGGTCGCAATTATAAAATTACGACTTTGGATATTTATTTATAGGGCTGATGATTCTTGTATACTTTAAACCGACTTTTAATTATCAAGCGAATGTAGAAATTATGAGCAACTCTAGAGCTGAAAATAGCTTAGATTACGCAACAAGTTGCAGTGTGGAAGATGCTGTGATGTATCTTCTAGGATACAAGCAAAGTGAAATTCAAGCCATATGGTATCAATCGTCCAATGACCCGTCAGATGGCGAGTGGCTTAGCAGCTTCGGCTTTGATCATTTGAAAGACTCCTTGGAGTTTGCAGAAAGTGAGTTTACAGAAGCCAAATATGATAAATGCCCAGATGAAGTTATTGCTGAAAAACTGGCAAAACTTAATGAATGTATGGCGCTAAATAAGCAAGCTCATGGGTACAGAAGTGCTGTCATTGATGAACTAGCGAAAGGTGCATCTTCTCAACTGCTAATTGATAGCTTAGCCACAAGAAATTTCAGGGACCCTTTCATCACATTGCTCAGCCTTAAAAGATGGGCACACCATGCTTTAAAAATTTCTGTACTTGAAGATCTCGACTCGCCACCTTTAAAATCTGCAGCACCGAAATCTCAAAAGAATATCCCGTCTAGTAATTATCCATGGTGGGAAGTTCATGAAAAAGATACTCCCCCGTCCCCAAATGAGCATTGGTATACAGCTGCAAGGTATTTTGCAAGACAGTACATTGCAGACAATCCGAAACTATCTATAACTAAAGAAAAACTTGCTGCAAAAGTGGCTTCAATAATGACCGAGAACAAAATTGTCCATTCTGGAAATAAGCCATATGTTGCCGGTACCGTCCGAAAAGCATTTGTAAATGTTAATTTTTAAGTAAAAAAACTTAACTTTCAACCTGAGTTTTCTATAAAACTCTTCTGCAAGCCCCCTTCCATATAGCCTCCAGCCAAACTCACAACGCTTATTGCTAGTTCACCAAGTTCATTCAAGATGCTTTCCTGTCACGAGACACAGCATTTTGCTGCTATGGAGAATTAATAATGCAATATGAATCAAAAATTTATAAGTCGGTGGATATGGATCCTGCCATTCTTAGTCAGCTAATCGATAATTATCGACAAGGGGATATTTATGGCTATTTTCTTATTGACGATAAGTTAGTGCCAAAATCATTGGTCGATCGAATCCATTGTCATCTGCGTGGCATTACTTTTGATTATGGCTATGTTTGGTCTGCTGAAGAAGTGTTGGGCGAAGCGTTTTGGTCGTCACTTGATGATTTTGAGCAAAGTGTGACAGGCGCATGTCTACTAATTATTATCGAAAATGGGTACGCCATACCTGTGTTAGAGGAGTTTCAGCATAAACATTAATATCTAAATTGATGGGCTGTATTTAAATTAAATTGCAGCCCAGTAATTGAAAGAAACATTAAATGACAACACAAAGTCAAAGAGTAGCAATTGAAACACCAGTTGCTATATCTACAAAAGTAACAAGTCCTGCAGCTTTGTTAGATTCTTTAAGTAACTCTGATAATTTGTCTGTAAGCGATCAGGAAGAGGCATCTGACGCTAAAAAATCACCACCTTTTTTGAATCTGGAAAATGCCCAACCGTTAGACCCTAGATCATTTCCACATCAGCCTCGTGATGGTAAAGGGACGCTAACTACGATTCCTAATATTGAGCATTTGGTCAACGCTTACAACATATCGGTTCGTTACGATGTTATTAGAAACAAGTTGTGTATCAGCATTCCAGGAAGTTCTGGTACTCCTGATAATGCTGACAATGTAGCGATGGCGCAGATTATCAGTTTGGCTAACCTTAATGGTATGTCTATTGGCCAAATTCCTAGTTTTATTGCTGTTATTGGTGATAAAAATCCACTCAATCCGGTTGCTGATTGGATTACTAGCAAACCTTGGGATGGCACTGATCGCCTCCCTTTATTTTATGCCACTGTAGTTCAGCGTGCAGGTTATCCAGAAGAGCTTAAACAGGCGATCATGTATCGGTGGCCGCTTAGTGCTGTAGCTGCTATTTTCAAGCCTATTGGTTTTAAGGCTAGAGGTGTACTCACCCTTCAAGGTCCACAGGGCATTGGTAAGACAACTTGGATCAGTGCAGCAATCCCTAATGAGATTCTGAGAGAAGGTGTGCTTAAGCTTGATCATCACCTTGATGCAGGTAATAAGGACTCAATAATCACAGCCATTAGTCACTGGATTGTTGAGATTGGTGAACTGGACTCTAGCTTTAAAAAAGACATTGCCCGCTTAAAAGGCTTTTTAACGGCTGATCGTGACAAAGTACGCCGCCCCTATGGCAGGACTGATTCTGAATATCCACGCCGCACAGTGTTCTGCGCTACTGTTAATGAGCATGATTTTTTGGTGGATTCAACTGGCAACTCACGCTGGTGGACCATTCCTGTGACATCAATTAACTATCAACACGGTATTGATATGCAGCAGTTGTTTGCTCAGCTTGCTGTTGATTTTGAGCAAGGCGCGCAATGGTGGTTGACACGTGAAGAAGAGCAATTGCTTGAACTTCACAATAAGGAGCACCGCAATGTCAGTGCAATCCGTGAACGCATTCTTGAAGCCTTGGATTTTGATCATATCAATGACAGTGGTCTGCTTGCCTTTACCCCTACGCAGTTATTGCAAAAACTCGATATTAAAAATCCAACTAATTCTCAAAGCAAGGAATGTGCGTCGGTACTACGCGAGTTTGTTGGCGAATCTAAAAAAATCCAAGGGCAATATAAATGGCGTATTCCATTCAGGAAAGAGGGCTGGGATCCTCTTCTGAAGCCTAAAGCGGCACTCGATGATGAGGATGATGAGTACTAAATTTTGACGCTCAACTGCCTCTACCAACTACTTTTGATTGTCAGTTGGATGCGGTAAATGATCCCTGGGGAGGGGGTGGGTGGGGTAGCAGTTTGGTGAAATTGTTAAAAATATAAAGTGAGCTATAGCAGGCTGATGGGTAACTTTTAGCTGGAACTGGTTTTACAAGTTGCTACCACCTCCACCCCCAATGGCAAATCGCTTGCGGAGTATCTGAATGTGCAGTGGTGGCAGGTGGTGGCAAGTTTTTAATGTATTTATATGACAAATATACAAATTAATTGGAGTTAAAAATGACACAAAATTTAGAAAATAAACCTGGTTTTATGCCTCAGGAAACAATGGAATTACTTGGTGGTTATAAAGCGCCTGTTGCATTTTATGAATTTGTAGAGGGGCAAGTTCAAGATGCTATGCATGAAGTGCAAGAAGGCAAAATCTACACCTTGGAAATGCTGTGTGGTGAGGAGTTCTGGTTGATTTTAGAGACGCCTAACAATCAAAGATTAGCAGGAAGATGCTTTGCTCACATGGTTCATCAAGGTCACTTTCCATTTGAATTCATGCAGTACAAACGTAGCCCGACTAAGCGCTACCAGTTGAAATAAATAAAGTTTTACACCGTGGTAAATCTGCGGCTGTTTTAAAAATTATTTAAATATTTAAGGAGATGGTTATGGCAATTGTTAAGTTAACCCAGCATTTTATTGATAACCAATTAGTGTGTCCGGAAGAGGCGCAACGTACAGAATTTGTGAGTGATGAACGTAGCGGCTTATATGTTGAAGTACGTAGTTCCAGTAATGGGCAGGGCACTTACTACCTTCGTTATAAAGATGTATCCGGTAAATCCTGTCATCAGAGAATTGGTATAACTTCTGATATCAGCCTTGCTGATGCTCGTCGTAAAGTAAAATCGTTGAAAGCTGAAATTGCGTTAGGTGCCGATCCACGTGCGGAAGAAAAAGCCAGAAAAGCGGTCATTACGTTTGATGAGTTTTTTAACGAGCATTACTTGCCCTATGTTAAGCCTCGCAAGAGGAGTTGGGAGCGGGACGAGGAACTCTACCGTTTACGCATCAAGGCTGTATTTGGTGCTAAGCGTTTGAATCAGGTATCACGTTTGCAGATTCAAACTTTTCATTCAAGTTTGATTGCTGAAGGCTTGGCTGCCGCGACTGCGAACCACCATATTAAGCTGATTCGTCATATGTTGAATCTAAGTGTCGAGTGGGAAATGCTGGAAAAGAACCCGGCAAGCCGCATTCATATGTTTGCAGAAGATAACAAAGTGGAGCGTCTTATGACTAATGAGCAGCTTACTAATTTACTTCATGTTCTCAGAACTGATTCACGTCGTTCAGTCTGTCTGATTGCACTGTTCTTACTTGCAACTGGTTGCCGCTTAAATGAGGCATTACGCGCCACGTGGTCGCAGGTGGATCAACAGAAACGTATCTGGCGTATTCCAGCCAGTAATAGTAAAAGTAAACGCATGAGGCCAGTGCCACTTAATGACACTGCATTTGAAGTCATCAATCAACTCAACACGGAAGGGGAGTATGAATATTTATTTATTAACAGTAAGACCAAAGCACCATATACCTGTGTGGCTAATGTCTGGCACAAGTTAAGGGCTAAAGCAGGGATGCCAGGGCTTCGGTTGCATGATTTACGTCACAATGCAGCTTCTAACCTGATCAATTCTGGTAGTAGTCTTTATATCGTTCAGCAGATTTTGGGTCACAGTGTGCCATCTGTCACGCAGCGCTATGCTCACATTTCAGTGAAGTCTTTGAATGATGCCAGTGACAATGCTTCCACGATTATCAAAGAAGCTTCAAAACTAAGTATGCCGGAAGAAAAGGCAGCCTGAGTTTTTGAATCCGGGTGGGGGTGGGTGCAGTTTAGGCCCACCTCGCCGTTTTCTTGTGGCATAGGCAGGTTATTTTTTGGGCTGGATACTCAGCCCATCGCCGAAATTCCAATCCGCCATTATGTTGCTTTATTCTTGGTATTATTTTTATTAACAATATCAAGTTCTAGAATAGAAAATTGTAAGCATGATTTTTAAGACTTAAATTTCATTATTTGAATGATCTTTCACTAAATTTGATTTTCTTTAGTATTTTTATATAAATTATTAAAAACACTTTTTTGTTACGGTAACAGTTTTAAAAAGATAATTCTTTAAACAAACTGGAAATTAAAAAATGAACCGTACTAACCAAAATCATAAATCTAATCAAAGCAACCCAAACAATCCTGCCTATCAGCAAGTAAACAATAATAGGTCGAATCAAGGGAATCCAAATAACCCAACACACCACAGTGGTCGTGTGAACAACAATACTAAAACCAAGTAATATTGCTTAAAGGCCAGACTCACCTCTGGCCTTTCATGG
>Ga0208509_1000532_pt1 | contig 13464 bp, 18 predicted proteins | sample LakWasMeta7_HOW4_2_FD_183857 | JGI IMG/M metagenome (GOLD analysis project Ga0208509, IMG submission 183857) | Freshwater sediment methanotrophic microbial communities from Lake Washington under simulated oxygen tension - Sediment Metagenome... | ecosystem: Environmental > Aquatic > Freshwater >...
TTGCCTATTTTTTGCCCTCTTCCTCATCGTTGAATGTAGCTCGCCCAGAGAAAAACATCTCAGCAAACATCTGCGGCAGTCCTATCGAACGAATCTCGGGTTATTCATCGTCAACAGTGTTGTGATGACCTTATTATCGGTGCCAGCGCTACTGATGTTGGCGGCGCATACCGCTAATAAAGGAGTGTTCAACGTGGTTTCAAGTCCAGGATGCAAAGCGGTACTTTCGTTTTTGGCCATTGATTTATTGTTGTATTTTTTGCATAAAGCCAGTCACACCTTTGATTGCTTATGGATGTTTCATAAGGTGCATCACAACGATCCGTTTTTAAATGTGTCAACGGCATTTCGGCTACATTTTCTGGAAATACTAATCATCAACCTCATGAAAGCGGTATTGATTGTCGTGTTAGGCATTGATGGGGCATTACTGCTTGTCAATGAGACGATCACTACGGTGTTCACTATGCTGCACCACACCAATATTTCATTTCGAGGGGAGCAATTGCTTGGCCGGGTAATGATTACTCCCTATTTGCACCGTGTGCATCATTCAACCCAGCGTCATGAACATGACCGTAATTATGGTGCGGTGTTGTCAATATGGGATCGTTGGTTCGGTACACTAGCAACGCTGAAACCGGTGGCAATCGGTCTTAAGGGCAGCTCACCGCAGGGGCTTATCAAGTTAGTAATATACGGATTAACCAGGACAGACAACGTATCCACTCACCCTGTTGGACTTGAGGACATGATTGCTGAGGCCGCCTATTACAAAGCTGAAAAACGCGGCTTTTATCCGGGCAACGAGCTTCGAGATTGGCTAGAGGCCAAAAGAGAAATTATCAGAGAGGGGTATGCTGAGAAACAGCTCAAAAATAACCTCATACAGAAATGGCTGGAATTTGTTGGTGTCATTAGCAGAGCTTAATATGGAAGTGTAATCAATCTCGGCGTAAACCACCGGAAGCAAAATACTCTGTCAACGTTAGGTTTTTTTCTTACCTAACCAATACGCTAAATGTGGAATTTAGGCTTTCTCTTTTTCACTGTTTTTACGAAATGCCTGACGCCATTCCTTGAGCTGCTCGTCCTCCCGCTGAAGCTGTATAGCCAATCTATTCGGCACTGATCTACTACAACAATTGGATCCGAGTGATCCACTGCTTCGCCTTGCCAGTGTGCTTCCTTGGCAAGGCTGGAATAGGCCTTTGCTAAACATTACAGCCAAAGCTTGGGTCGCCCCGCTAAGCCAATTCGGCTGATGGTAGGCCTATTGATTCTCAAGCAATTGGAAAACTTTAGCGACGAAGCCGTGGTCTTGCAATTCAAGCGCAATCCTTACTATCAGGCGTTCTGCGGTTTCAGTGAATTCAGCTGCCAACTGCCTTGCGACAGCAGCGAATTGGTCCATTTAAACGCATTGGTACCTAGGGCGTCGACCGGCTGTTTCAGCTCAGCATCAGCTTACACGGCAATGCGGCGCTGGAAGAGACCGTTAACATCGACACCACGGTGCAGGATACCCACAGGGCACAAGAAAGAACATCACCTATCCCACCGACGGCAAACTGGCGATCAAAATCATTAATCGCCTGAACAAACTGGCCAAGGCTTAGGGCATTCAAGAACGGCGCACCTACGGCAAAGAAATCAAAGGCCTGCGCCTCAAACTGCGCCATTTTCGCCATGTCAGCCGCCGCGCCAAGGCCAAGAAAGCCTTGAAACGCTTGCGCACTATTGCCCATACCCTGATCCGGGAATTGCGCAGAACCTTGCCGTGCTACGCCCTATTCGAGCGCTACCAGAAAGACTTTCTGTTCTACGAACGCGTGCTCACTCAGCAACCCAAAGACCACGATAAAATCTATTCCCTGCACGAGCCCGAGGTGTATTGCATCGGCAATACCCAAAGAGCATAAAGGGCATAAAGGGCATAAAGGGCATAAAGGGCATAAAGGGCATAAAGGGCAAAGATCATAAGCCCTACGAAACGGCAACAAAGTCTCCATTGCCGAACACCACCGCCAAGTCCAATGTCATCGTTGGCGTGGTTAGCCATCCACACAACCTGCATGACAGCAAGACCCTGCCGGAGGTACTGGCTCATTGCCAAGCAAGTCGCGGCACGATGGTCAAGGCCGGTGTCTGCGATCGAGGCTATCGCGGCCCCAAAACTGTGGGTGAGACGCAAATCATCCTGCCCGCGCTACCTCTTAAACGCGACAATCGCTACCAACAGGACAAAAAGCGCAAACGCTGTCAGCGTCGAGCGGCAATTGAGCCTATCAGTGGACATCCAAAATCAGATTTTCGGTTAGTCAGATACTTCTTGAAAGGCGTGACCGGTGATGTCATCAATGTCTTAATGGCGGCGGTGGCCTGGAACTTCAGCCTCTGGATGAGGCATTTTTTTGCGCTAATTTTAAGTTTTCAAGACACCACTCCACCCTCAAGCGATGCAGTAAAGACTGGCTATTTCGGTGGCACTTTTTCAGGGGCGACTATTTAGTTGTAGTTTCTTGATTTCGTAATCAGTATTTCTTGCACCTATTGGCGTACCTACCGCGTTATACCCATCGTGAAGTCATCGCCTAGAATGAACGAGATATTACGTTTCGCTGGAAATATTTCCAGGCCAATGGAAAAAACCGTTATAAAATCATGGTGTTGAGAATAAATGCAACAACAGCCAAGTAAATCCAAAAGCCAATTTCAAGGTTGGCTTTTGGATTTTGCATCTCGTATTAACTCAGCAAGACAGCTGACCGCGTCATTTATTTGTTCCGTTCTGATCATGCCCAGACCGAAGGTAAAACCATTCTGATTGGTTCCTGCAATTGGATATCGATCCAAGGCATACAGTCCTATGCCAGAAGCATTTGCATGTGCAGCAATTGCTGAAGCCTGAACATTAATCTTAATCAAGGCAGTTAGATGTAATCCGCAATCTGCAGAAATGGGTTCCAACAGATCGCCGCAATGTCGCGAGATAGAGTCGATCAGAAGGTTATGCCGCTCGCCATAAATTTTGCGCATTTTACGGATATGGCGAGCTAAATGACCTTCTGCAATAAAAGCTGCCAATGTCTCCTGTTCCAGAATCGGGCTATGCCAATCGCTAAATCGCTTGGCTGCGACCAAGGCGCTTTTAGCCCATGGCGGCGTGACTATAAATCCGAGGCGTAGTGCTGGAAACAAGCTTTTTGAAAACGTGCCCATATAGAACACTGAACCGTTACGATCCAACGTTTGCAATGCATCAAGAGGCTTGCCGTTATAGCGAAACTCACTGTCATAATCGTCTTCAATAATCACCGCACCATGAGCTTGTGCAAAATTTAACAAAGCAATCCGACGTGCCATCGACATTGTGTAACCAAGCGGGAATTGGTGTGTCGGCGTTACGTAAATTACCTGAGTACTTGGTGGAATCTGCTCGACGATGATGCCCTCTGCATCGACCGCTATGGGTATCACCTGCGCTCCTGCTGCTGCGAAGGTGATGGCAGTTGGCCGATAGCCAGGATCTTCAATAGCAACAGTGGTTTGCCCATAGGTCACCAAAATCCGCGCCAACAGATCCAGCCCTTGTTGAATGCCAGCTGTGACCACGATGTCGTCTGCCTGACAAGCGACAGCACGTGAGATTGATACATGGGCGGCAATCGCTTCCCGAAAAGTTGCTTGGCCTTGCGGATCAGCATAGGCAGTTGCTAGCTTTGATTGTGCCCGCTGAGAACGCATCAACAAGCGTTGCCAGGCTTGAAATGGAAAAGCTGATTTGTCAGAGAGGCCAATTCTAAAATCGTAACGATAGTGCGGCTGCAATGGTGCTGGTAGTGCTGGAGGGTTGCGCCAAAAATCACTAAGACGCGCATCAGCGTTCAACTCAATTGTTGAAGAATCATTAGGCGATAACCTGGACGGGTTGTCGGCAACGAATGCGCCTGCACCCGGATGGATAGCAATATAGCCTTGATTCTGCAACAGCTCATAGACAGCCACCGCCGTGTTGCGTGATACGCCCGCCAAAGCGGCGAATTTGCGCGTTGCCGGTAACCGCACACCCGACTGTAATCGTCCCGTTACAATTGCCGAACGCATTTGTTGATGTACTGCCCGCAGCACATTACGCGAACCTGGCGGCGGTAGGCTAATAGAAAGTTCAAAAATTGGATCCATAATATTTTGACAATGTGGTTCTTTTTTAATACCAATATTGACCTTAGTATTCCATATAATTTCTGAAAATAGTCAACATAAAGAAGCAATTCGCTAAATACGTCCTCTTATGGGAGAGGATAAGATGAAGATTGGATCAATAGTCATTCATTGCTACGAATTTGATCGAATGCTAGCGTTCTGGCGAGATGCATTAGCTTACCGCTTACGGGAACCTGTTTTGCGTTGTTCAAAAAAATTGAGGAAAGCACATGAAAATTAGTATTGAAACAATCGTTAAAGCAGATTTGGCTGCTGTCTGGTCTTGCGTGGATTACTCCGGAAGACATAAATCAATGGAATGCGGTATCAAAGCATTCTTGATAATTTTACGAAGCATGTTGAATCTAAGAAATAGTCCGTTGTCCGTCCAATCAGCATGAATCAACTTGAGAATCCATCACAGCCACTGCGCGAAACAGTGGACACCCTGTACCGCAACGACTCACGCCATATCTTCGCCACACTGGTTCGCTTACTGGGCGATTTCGATGCCGCAGAGGAAGCGCTGCACGATGCTTTCAGGGCAGCGCTGGAGCAATGGCCGCGCGATGGCATGCCTGCCAATCCTCGGGCTTGGCTGGTTTCGGCCGGGCGCTTCAAGGCCATTGATAGCATGCGCAGACGCGCTCGATTTGAGCCATTGCCGGACGCAATGGCAGAACAACCGGCGGCCGGTAGCGATGATGAGATGGATGGTGAAGGCATAGAAGATGATCGGCTTAGGCTGATATTTACCTGCTGCCACCCTGCGCTGTCAGCGGATGCGCAGGTGGCGTTGACCTTGCGCGAAGTGTGCGGTCTTGCGACCGAAGAGATTGCGCGAGCGTTTCTTACCGCCTCGCCCACACTAGCCCAACGTATTGTAAGAGCCAAAGCCAAGATACGCGATGCGCGCATCCCCTATCTGGTGCCCACGCTGGCTGATCTTCCCGAACGATTGGACAGCGTTTTGCGCGTGGTCTATCTGGTGTTCAATGAGGGCTATTCCGCCTCATCGGGTGAGTCACTGACTCGTCATGATCTTTCCGGTGAGGCGATTCGCCTGGGCAGATTGCTGAGCGAATTGCTGCCGGAACCGGAAGTGCTAGGACTGCTGGCTTTGATGCTGCTCCATGAATCGCGGCGTGCCGCTCGAAGTTCATCAACCGGAGATCTTATTTTGCTGGGCGATCAGGACCGTTCGCTGTGGAATCACGATTTTGTCGACGAAGGCTCAGCGCTAGTAGAACAGGCCTTGTTGTCGCGACGGTTTGGGACTTACACCGTGCAAGCCGCCATTGCCGCCGTGCATGCCAATGCAATGAAGCCCGAGGCGACAGACTGGGCGCAAATCGTTGCTCTCTACGGCGTGTTGATGCGCATCGGGCCATCGCCCGTAATCGAGTTGAACCGGGCCGTGGCAGTTGCGATGCGCGACGGTCCCGCTGCCGGATTGGTCCTGATTGACGATATTTTTGCGCGCGGCGACCTGGCGGATTACTACTTGGCCTATTCGGCGCAGGCGGATTTATACCGGCAGCTAGGCAGAACGGACGAAGCTCGAACCGGTTATGAATACGCTCTCAGTCAGACTCGGCAGGCACCTGAGAAGCGCTTTTTGGAGTGCAGGCTGCGCGAACTTGATGTTGGCGTCGGCAATGGATAGAGCTGCTAATCATCATTAACATCATAACCCAAGGAGTTTTGAAATGTCCGAAGCGTCTATTTCCGGTATCGACAATTACCCGCGTAAACGCATACCAGTTCTCGATACAGAAATTAGTTACGTCGATGCCGGTGAAGGCGACCCCATTGTTTTTCTGCACGGTAATCCGACGTCATCTTATCTTTGGCGAAACATCATTCCGTTTCTCATCCCTTATGGTCGATGTCTTGCGCCGGATTTGGTCGGCATGGGGCAATCCGGTAAGGCGCCGACAGCTAGCTATCGCTTTGTGGATCATGCTCGCTATCTCGATGCATGGTTTGATGCCCTAGGCCTGACGCAAAATGTCGTTTTAGTTCTGCACGATTGGGGATCGGCTCTGGGCTTTTACCGCGCTTACCGGCATCCGGAGCAGATTCGATCCATCGCCTATATGGAAGCGATTGTTCAACCCAGAAAATGGGACGATTTTCCCCATGGACGTGACGCCCTGTTCCGCTCGCTACGCTCGCAACAGGGTGAGCAAATGGTTCTGAACGATAATTTTTTCGTGGAAACCGTGCTGCCGAAAAGCATTCTACGAACGCTATCCGAGCAGGAAATGGATGCCTATCGAACGCCGTTTAAAACCACAGAGGCACGGCTGCCCACACTTATCTGGCCGCGCGAATTACCGATTGACGGCGCTCCCGCGGATGTCGCTGAAATCGTCGAGCTTTATGGAGAGTGTTTGTCTCGGAGTTCGGTTCCCAAATTACTGATTGCTGCCGAACCCGGCGCATTACTGACCGGTCGGGCGCTGGAATTTTGTCGCACTTGGCCAAACCAGCATGAGGTATCGGTCAAAGGCATTCACTATATTCAGGAAGATTCTCCGACAGAAATAGGAACGGCACTACAGGACTTTGTGGGTTATCTAAACACCCGGCAAAGCGCTGCACTACCGGAACATTCATAAACATATCCCGTTCGGGTCGCGCAATTGTCTATGCCGGTGCGCATTTTGCTGAAAATTTATACATCACAGATTCGGAGTAAATATGTCGACGATTTATCTGCATAACAAAACCACTATTTTGGCGATCATCGCCGGTATTGCTGCCAGCATCTTTTGTGGAGCAGCACATAGCGAGACCTTTCAAGATATAGAAATTACAGTTCGCGGCACCGGACAACCTGTGCTCATGATTCCCGGTTTGAACAGTGCCGCAGCGGAGTGGGACGAAACCTGCGATCAATTGCAGCCTTCGGGAGTGCAATGCCACATCGTGCAACTACCGGGATTTGTCGGCCAACCCGCCGCCTCGTTGGTGGCATCCGACCGTTTTCTGGACTCAATGCGCGGCCGGCTGCTGGCTTATATTGATGCTAAAACCTGCTTAAACCTGTCGTGCTAGGACACAGTCTGGGCGGTTTTCTGACATTGTAAATGGCGCTAAAAAGTTCTGTGCGCATCGATCGCTTGATCATTGTCGATGCACTGCCGTTTTTTCCGGCTGCGGGAGATCCTAACGCCTCGGTGACCAGCGCGAAAGCCATGGCTGGGCATGCGCGCCGGTATGCTCGGCGCGCCCACAGAGATTTATCAACACCAGCTAAAGGCCAACCTGACTGGAATGACGCGTAGCACTGAGCGGCTGGAACTTCTGGCACAGTGGGGGCTTGCCAGTGACCGCAATACTACCACTCAGGCCATGTACGAAATGTTCAGCACTGATTTGCGCGACGATCTGGACAACATTCACCAACCTACTCTGGTGATGGGCTCCTGGGCCGGCTACGCAAAATTTGGCAGTACTCAGCAGTGTACGTAAGACCTTTGTTGATCAATACCGCAAACTCAAAGATGTGCGTATCGAGCTCAGCGAAAATGGGCAGCACTTCCTGATGTGGGACGACAAGTCGTGGCTGGTTGCGCAAGTCAAGCAATTCATTAGTAGGCTTGGTCGTTGAAAATGTAATAAGGGATAGGCTTTGAACATCGTTATTAAGACAAACGAGCATGACAATTTTGTCTATCTATTTTTACAGCGATTATAAGCGGCTGGCCTAAATCACATGAGTGAATTCGTTGACTATCTACATGAAGTTTTTGAGTTGTTCGGGCCGATCACCGCCCGGATAATGTTTGGCGGTTATGGCATTTATCACAATGAATTGATGTTCGGACTGGTGTCCGACGATACGCTTTATCTGAAGGCCGATATTGAGAATACGCACCATTTTGAGGAGGTCGGGCTCGGCAAGTTTGAGTACAAGAAGGGTAATAAGGTCATGAAAATATCCTACTATCAGGCACCCGCTGAGATTTTTGAAGATCAGGAACGGGCGGCAGTTTGGGCTCATCGTTCCTATGAAGTTGCACGTCGGGCACAAAGAGTGAAGAAGAAAACCAAGTGGCTGCATGCGGAGTCGGTCTAACAATTTATTCCAGAGGCACCGCTTTCGGCGCTTTTTTATGTGTGGCAACAGAAGTGATCGGCTATCTAAGCGATCCAACTGCTAAACAGCCAGTGAAATTGGGGAATTTTATCTTGCCTAATATCAGGCATGTCGAAATTGCTCATCGTCTAACGACTATTTGGTACCAATCAATTTTTCAAACCAGAGGACTTGATGATGAAATACCTATGCCTGATTTGTGCCGAAACTGTCATGGAGCAAATGACGGAAGCTGCTGCGGAAAAGCATTTTGCAGAATACACGGAATTTACCAACGCCATTAGACAGAGCGGCCAGTACCTGGACTGCAACCGGCTTTTACCGGCCAATGCCGCAATCACGGTTCGCGTACGGAACGGCAATATTGCAACGACTGATGGTCCCTTTGTAGAAACCAAAGAGCAGCTCGGTGGCTATTACCTCATCGAGGCCCGAGATTTGAACGAGGCGATTCAGATTGCCTCGCGCATTCCTGGCGCAAAACACGGTTGTGTCGAAGTGCGCCCGGTTGCGGAAGATAATCAGACACTGCAGGCTTTAGGGTTTACTGCGGATCGGTACCCCCCCATAATTTTTAGGAAAAATATTTAGGACCTTGTCGATTTAGACATCGGCCATTCGACTAACAGTGTCAGCACCATTTTTTCACGCACATAACCTTAAACAGGAGCACAACGATGACCACGCACACCAATTTTATACCGGACAACCGCCACACTTTAGCCCCTTACCTGATCGTTAAAGGGGCAGCCGAGGCACTTGAATTCTACAAAAAAGCGTTCGCAGCAACCGAGTTGCAACGCCTCAATACACCCGATGGAAAAATAGCCCACGCCGAATTTAAAATCGGGGATTCGATATTGATGATTGCGGATGAAAATCCGCAATGCGGCGACGATGCCTCGCCTGTCACACTGGGCGGCAGCCCGGTGAAATTGCATCTCTATGTCGCCGATGTCGACACCACTTTTGCCGATGCGCTCAAGGCGGGCGCCAAGGAAACCATGCCGCCAACCAACCAATTCTGGGGCGATCGCATGGGCTCGGTAACCGACCCGTTTGGGCATCTGTGGCTGGTCGGCACCCACTTCGAAGATGTCGATCCCAGCGAATACCAAAGCCGAATGGAGGCGTTGTTTGCGAAGAGTTCGGCGTGATTAGGCAAGTTAATTTTCCGCCACAAATTCATCCATTCTGACATATACAACATCACTGAACGCTAACCCGGAGCATTACCTATGTCATTTCAAGCCTATCTCGACAACATCCAAGCAAAGACCGGTAAGAGTCCGGACGACTTTAAACGGCTCGCGGCGGAAAAAGGCTATACAGAGAATGGCAAGCTTCGAGTGGGTATCAAGGTTGGAGTAATCGTGACCTGGCTTAAAGAAGATTTCGAGCTCGGTCATGGTCACGCCATGGCGATTGTCGCCCTGCTTAAAGGCTCAAAAAGTGAAGACAGCAACTGATGGCTGGTAAAGGGGAAATCATGACTACTAAAATTTTCGTCAATCTACCGGTAAAAGACCTTGATAAATCTATTCGGTTTTTTACCCAACTCGGCTTTTCATTTAATCCGCAATTTGCTGATGAAACTGCCACATGCATGATCGTCAGCGACGACATCTTCGTGATGCTGTTGACAGAAACCAAGTTTAAGACCTTTACGCCGAAAGCAATCTGCGATGCCACAAAAAGCACCGAAGTATTGCTTTGCCTTTCTTCCGAAAGCCGGGACCAAGTCGATGACATAGTGCGCAAGGCAGTTGCTGCTGGTGGTACTACTTATAACGAACCGCAAGATCATGGCTTTATGTACGGGCATGGATTTCAAGACCCGGATGGGCACATCTGGGAACTTGTTTATATGGAGCCAAGTGCCATAAACCAAGGTTAGAGATACTTTCAGGGGCCGCGAATGAAATACCTATTATTGATTTACTTCGAAGAACAAACGTTGACCGAAAACGAACGGGAAGAGTGCTATCTGGAATCGACCCAGCTTGCACATCAGCTGAACGCCAATGGGCAGTATTTATCAGCCAATCCATTGCAGCCAACATCAACAGCAACCAGCGTTCGGGTACGCGAAGGCAAGCGCTTCGTTACCGACGGGCCGTTTGCCGAAACTCGCGAGCAGCTGGGGGGCTATTTTCTAATCGATGTCAATAATCTCGATGAAGCGCTCAGTATCGCCGCAAAAATTCCGATGGCGCGAAAAGGCACAGTCGAGGTGCGTCCGGTCATTGATATTCCGGGCCTGCCGTCTGATGAATAGCGAATACCCGGAGGAATAATGATGAACATAACACCGCAGAAAGAACACGATTGGCTGCAACAACTGGTAGGCGAATGGAGCTATGAATCCGAGTGTGTGATGGAGCCGGGCCAGCCACCGGGGAAGTTCACAGGGTCGGAAAATGTGCGTTCGCTGGGTGGTCTTTGGATACACGCCGAGAGTCATGGCGAAATGCCCGGTGGCGGCACAGCGGTTATGGTGCTCACCTTGGGTTACGATCCGCAACAGCAGCAGTTTACCGGTACTTGGGTGGGCTCCATGATGACCCATTTGTGGGTATACAAAGGTTCGCTGGATGCAGCCGAAAAGGTGTTGACGCTTAATACCGAAGGTCCGAACTGCACCGCTGACAGTACCTTGGCGAAATATAAGGATGTGATTGAGGTTAAAAGCAACAACCAGCGTGTGCTGACGTCCCATATTTTGGGCGAAGACGGCGAATGGCATGCATTCATGACCGCAAATTACCGGCGGAAAGTTTAAGCGGCGGGCCGTCAAACGTTGATTTCAATTTCTTGCCGGAGAAAAAAATGATCAAGACCATTATTATCGTCATCGTTGTACTTATCGCCGCCATTCTCATTTTTGCCGCGACCAAGCCGGATACTTTCCGGGTTGAACGCTCGACTAGCATTAAAGCGGCGCCAGAGAATATTTATCCACTGATTAACGATTTTCACAGTTGGAAAGCTTGGTCGCCCTGGGAAAAAATTGGCCCGGCGGCAAAAACCATGCATGGCGGAGCGGCCGGCGGAGTGGGGGCAATCTACGAATGGGACGGCAACAACGAGGTTGGCACCGGACGCATGGAGATTATCGAATCATCGCCGCCGTCCAAGATTGTCCTCAAAATCGACTTCATTAAACCGTTTGCATGCCACAACATTATCGAGTTCACGCTGGTGCCGCGGGGCGGCTCAACCATTGTTACGCAAGCGATGTACGGACCGAGTCCTTATCTCTCAAAGCTTGTCTGCCTGTTTTTTAGTATGGATAAGATGGTGGGTACAAAATATGAAGAAGGCTTAGCCAACCTGAAAGCTATTGCCGAAAAATAGTTGGGCGTCATACGGAATATTGCCATGCACATAGCCATTCTCACCTTCGAAGGGTTCAATGAACTCGACTCCTTGATCGCCTTAGGCGTACTCAACCGCATCAAGAAACCTGACTGGCGAGTAACGCTCTCATGCCCGGCGCCGTCTGTCACTTCGATGAACGGCGTAACCGTGCATGCACAGTCAACGTTGGCCGAAGCCTGCACGGCAGATGCGGTCATCATCGGAAGCGGCATTCAAACCCGGGAGATCGTACACAACCCAGAACTTATGGCAACGCTCAAGCTAGACCCTGCACGCCAGTTAATCGGTGCCCAATGTTCCGGCACGTTGCTTCTGGCGAAGCTCGGTCTTATTGGTAGCGTTCCAGCGTGTACTGACCTCACAACGAAGCCTTGGGTACAGGAGGCTGGCATCGAGGTTCTCGATCAGCCTTTCTACTCTCATGGTAACGTTGCAACCGCAGGCGGCTGCTTTGCGTCGCAGTATCTTGCCGCTTGGATCCTCGCACGCACCGAGGGCGAAGAGGCCGCGAGAAATGCACTTTACTATGTCGCGCCAGTCGGCGAGAAGGAAGAGTATGTTTCCCGCGCAATGAAGAATATTGCTCCCTATCTGCCGTAGCCGCGTGAGTAATGACGCCCAACCCTGTGCTCAACCGGAGCGCGGTTATCATGCGGTTTATTTTTTCAACTTCCTGTGTCGCGCCGTAAGCGCCCGGTTAGCTCTAGGTTAGACCGCCAGTGCGAAGCATAGTGAAGCCATGCAGGAATGGCACAAGTTTCGGAGAAGTGACATGACAACACCAGCAAAGAACACGATCTGCCTTTGGTACGATGGCAGCGCCGAAGACGCGGCACGGTTTTACGCCGCTACCTTTCCCGACTCGTTTGTCGGCGCAGTGCATCGCGCACCGGGGGACTTTCCGTCCGGAAAGAATGGGGATGTGTTGACGGTCGAGTTTACCGTGATGGGAATTCCCTGCCTCGGGCTCAATGGCGGACCCAAGGTCAAGCACAACTGGGCATTCTCGTTTCAGGTCGCAACCGTTGACCAGGCCGAAACGGATCGTTATTGGAACGCGATTGTCGGCAACGGCGGCCAAGAGAGTGCGTGCGGCTGGTGCCAGGACAAATGGGGATTGTCCTGGCAGATCACACCACTGGCCCTGACGGAAGCGATCACTGATCCCGATCCCGCTGCCGCCAAGCGCGCGTTCGATGCGATGATGACGATGCGAAAGATTGACATCGCCGCGATCGAGGCGGCGCGCCGCGGCTGAGATGCGAGCGGTCTAACATTGCGATCAAGCGGGACGGTCGCTATCGCGACCGCCCTTTAGTTTTACGTTAAGCCTAAAAACAAGGAGGAACCTTGCGGTGACCATCATTATTACCGCCTTTGAACGATCGCCCGATGGCGGCAAGGGATTGGCGCGTGATATGCGCGTTCGCTGGGCGCTTGAGGAAGTGGGTCAACCCTACGAGGTTCGCTTTGTTTCGTTCCGCGCGATGAAGGAATCCGCGCACCTGAGCCTTCATCCTTTTGGCCAGATTCCAACCTATGAGAATGGCGATCTAGCCCTCTTCGAGTCAGGCGCGATCGTCTTCGATATCGCCGAGCGCTATGCCGGTCTATTGCGGGACGAAGCCAATGCCCGGGCACGGGCGATCACATGGATGTTTGCCGCGCTCAACACCGTGGAGCCGGTGATCCTTGAACTCGCAAACGCCAAGTTTCTGGAGGGCGATAAGCCATGGAGTAAGGAACGTCTGCCTCTAGTCGAGAATCGC
>Ga0208509_1000534_pt1 | contig 13428 bp, 8 predicted proteins | sample LakWasMeta7_HOW4_2_FD_183857 | JGI IMG/M metagenome (GOLD analysis project Ga0208509, IMG submission 183857) | Freshwater sediment methanotrophic microbial communities from Lake Washington under simulated oxygen tension - Sediment Metagenome... | ecosystem: Environmental > Aquatic > Freshwater >...
AGATGGCGGAGGCAGGGTCTTCACCTAACAAAATAACAGCAAGGCCTGGCGCTCGTTTGTTAGCTAACAGGCGTTGGTTGATTCTTTCTTTGATTGAGTCTAATAAATTGTCGGCAATCGCTTTGCCATTGATAATTTGAGCAGTCATTGGGTATCAGAATCTAAAAATTCAATTAATTTATAAAATAAAGTGCTATTTTAGCATATAGCGATTGACCTTAATCTTAGTTTTGGTTATATTACTGCCTCTTCGGCGTGTAGCGTAGCCTGGTAGCGCGCCTGCTTTGGGAGCAGGATGTCGGGAGTTCGAATCTCTCCACGCCGACCAAAATTTTTGGGTGTTAGAAGTAAGCTTTACTTTTAACACCCAAATTAAAAGTCAGCCCGAAAAGTTAGTGCTTTATGTTGTAGATGATATAAAGCCTTGTAACCAAAATCTGCCCGTAGCTCAACCGGATAGAGCACCAGCCTTCTAAGCTGGGGGTTACAGGTTCGATTCCTGTCGGGCAGGCCATGTTTTAAAAAAGTCTCTATGGTGGCTGTAGCTCAGTTGGTAGAGTCCAGGATTGTGATTCCTGTTGTCGTGGGTTCGAGCCCCATCAGCCACCCCATATACTAAAAGCCCCGCTAACTGCGGGGCTTTTTTATTGCCTGTTAGTATCATTAAAGTAGCCGAGTATTCTGCAGGCATCTAATATTTTGACTTTAATCTGTATAGAGCGCACGATACGTTAGCTATTGATCACGCTCTTAGATTAAGGGAATGTATGAAGAAGGCAAAAGTTGTCGCTTTAGGAATGTTGGCTCTAGTTGCTATTGGAGTAAGTGTTGTTAATGCTGATATGTTAAATCCAAGGCAACCTGTAACGTTCTTTGGGGGCCATACCCATGACGCAGAAGGTACGCATGGCGCGCCTTCTCATGGTGGAGGCTTGGATAAGTACGGCTGTCATAATAAGTCTGTGCCATATCACTGCCATTAGTGGTTACTTTAGTGCGGTTGTTTTCATAGGCTTATATTTGTTTCGTTGTTGCGGATGTCTTGTGTTCTGCTAATGCCTAGGCCCTAAACTGGCCTCTCAGGCTGCGCACCCCTCTATATTGTCTATGCGCTTTGTGCACATGCCGTCAGGTCAGATTTGACTTTAGCTGGCGGTATCTATACCAAAGCTAGCGTTACTTAATTATGCGCTGGCTGTTAATAGCCATTTTGGTGGTTGAGTAAAGCCAATTTTCTTGCGCGGTAATGCATGGTTTTGTACATCTGGATTTTAAGTGATTGATTAAATGTAAATATTGTAAATTCCTGATGTTGGTATGCCTTTTGCGTACTAGACCCCCGTATTTAAAATAACTATAGGGAGATGTATGCAAAATACAATAAAACCAAAGCTGATGTTGCTGGCCATATTGGCCGCCTATTCAGCGCCGCATATGGCGCAAGCTGGAGACAAGATTACAATTGACAAGGTTGAGGTGGTGAGTACAACGCCGCTGCCATCTGTAGGCGTGCCAGTCAGCCAAATTCCATCTAATGTGCAGACTGTAGATGCTGAAGATTTAGAGCGTACACAATCTCTAGATATTAGCGAATACATGAAGCGTCATATGGGTAGCGTTTATGTGAACGAAGTTCAAAACAATCCGCTACAGCCTGACGTCAACTACCGTGGATTCACCGCATCACCTTTGCTTGGAACACCGCAAGGTCTTTCCATTTACATGGATGGTGTGCGTATGAACCAGCCATTTGGTGATGTGGTCAGCTGGGATTTGATTCCTAAAAATGCGATCAAAGGCATGCAACTGATGCCAGGCTCAAACCCGATGTTTGGGTTGAATACCTTAGGTGGTGCATTGTCGATTCAAACTAAAAACGGACGTGATAACCCGGGTGGTGCGTTACAGACATTGTTTGGTAGTTGGGGCCGTAATGTTACCAATATGGAGTATGGTGGCGTAGCTGATAATATTGATTACTTTGTAGCCGGTACTTTCTTTGATGAAAACGGCTGGCGTGATCATTCTGAATCTAACTCTAAGCAGTTGTTCGGTAAATTGGGCTGGCATGGCGAAAAAACCGACCTGAACCTCACTTACGCTTGGGCTGATACCGACCTGGATGGTAATGGTATGACGCCCCAAAGTATGTTGCGCCGTAACTACGACAGCGTATTTACATGGCCGGATAATACGCAGAATAAATCTAACTTTTTAAACCTGCAATTGGCACATTACTTTACTGATAATGTGTCTCTGACTGGTAACACCTACTACCGCAAGATTAAAACCCGTAGTTATAACGGTGACCTGAATGATGGCGCGTTACCTGAAGAAGTGGGTGGCGTGGGGCAGAACGTTTTGACCGCCGGCTTTGTCTCTGGATGCCCAGTGCAACTTGCTAGCGTGGGTGGTGAGCCCTTGGAAAAATGTACTGGCTTAATTAACCGTAGCGAAGTTAACCAAGAAAACATGGGGATTTTCGGCCAGGTTAATGTAAATAACCAGCTTTGGGGGCGCGCTAACAGTTACAGTATTGGTAGTGGTTTTGACTTCAGCCGTAGCACCTATAAAGCATCTTCTGAATACGGCAGTGTGACTAGTGATCGTGGTATACGCGGCACAGGTTTCTTCCTTGATCCTACTAACGGTATGGGCTTTAATGCGGATAATGAGTTGGATGATGCGCGCGTTAATTTACGCGGCAAGAATTACACTTGGAGCATTTTTGCGACAGACACCTTGGCGGTTACCGACAAGTTACATGTGACTGCCGCAGCACGCTATAACCACATCCGTGTGAAAAATAGTGACCGTCTAGATGGGGATGTCTATCGCGATGATGATGACTCATTAAGTGGTAATCACACATTCAGCCGTGTTAATCCAGCATTAGGCCTGACTTATGCGGTAAGCGATGGCTTGAATGCTTATGCTGGCTACAATGAAGGTAGTCGTGCACCAACTAGTATTGAGCTTGGTTGCGCGAATCCGGATAACGGTTGCCGCTTACCTAATGCCATGGCTGGTGACCCTCCGCTTGATCAAGTGGTCACTAAAACCTGGGAGGCTGGTTTGCGCGGTAAGCTGAATAATGCGGTATCTTGGAATGCGGGCTTGTTCACAGCAACTAACTACGATGACATCCAGTTCATTAGCAGCCCAACCTCTGGCGAAGGCTACTTTAAGAACTTTGGCGAAACCCGCCGTCGTGGGGTTGAGGGTGGCCTGAATGCAGTGGTTGGTAATTTAGGCTTTGGTGCAAACTATACTTTCTTGGATGCGACCTATCAAAGTAACGAAACCTTCATGAGCGAGGCGAACTCTTCAGCTGATGATGGCGAAATCAACGTGAAAAAAGGTAATCGCATTCCATTGGTGCCAAGAAGCGTCTTCAAGTTCTATTCTAATTACCGTGTGACGGACAGGTTCAGCGTAGGCGGCGATCTGCTAGCGATTGCTGGATCGTACGCGCGTGGCAACGAGAACAACAAGCATGAGTCAGGTGGTAGCTTCCTTGGTGGTGGAAAAATTGCTGGCTATAGCACCATTAATTTATCGGCAGCGTTCCAGATTAATAATGAATGGAACCTGTTTGCTCGTGTGAATAACGTGTTGGATAAAGAGTATGCAACGTCAGGCCAGTTGGGCGCGAGTCCGTTTAGTCCAGCAAGCGGTAATTACATGATCGGTGGTTCAAATAACCGTCGCTCCATGACCGTGGGTGAGACGTTCTTGGCGCCAGGTGCGCCACGCTCAGCATGGATCGGTGTACGGTATGAGTTTGGAGGCAAGAAATCAGCTTACGCACCATCTGCAGATTAATACTTAGGTAGATATGATAATGATGTGTCAGTGTTCAGGCCGCCACTTAGCGACCGTAATCACTATTAGCTATCTGTTAATGAGCTTGAAACTGTGACTTTTGTTCGTATGGGTTAGTGCTTTTTGGTTAACCCTCTGCTTTAAAGCCCTGCACTGTGCAGGGCTTTTTTTTGGCTGTTATCACGTGCATGGGGTTCCAAATACGTAATCATTAGTGCTGAATAAACACATAAATTACATATTGGCCAGATGATGCTAGCTTAAGCTGTTTGCGTTAAAGTAGTATCAATTGCATGATAAAAAGGGTATCTTTGCTTTGATGGTCGATCTATATTTTGTGAGGCTTAAGTAGTGCATATTAAGCTAGGTGAGCTGATTTTTGCATGTAATCATTATATTTAATGTGGGGTGTTCGTCATGTTAATTGAAGATATTGAGAATCGAGATCGCTTTCTTTTTATATTTGAATGGCTGATGGCGATTATGTCTAGATACATGTGCGCTATGCAGTTTGGCTTAGTGCACATAGATCATGGAGATAAAAATGAGCTGGGCGATGCTTACGGCGCAAAAGATGCTGCCGAGCAGTTGGTTGCAATGACGAGCCATCTAAAAGCGGCGTTTAGAAGTACAGATTTAGTGGCTAGGATAGGAAGTGATTTCTGGATCATCGTGCCATATACGCCCGCTACTGAGAAGGTTCAGGATAAAGTGCGAAGCATAGTACAGGACACAGCACATGATGGTTTGAAGGTTGTAGGGCAAGATGCGTCAATCTTTTGTTTTCCCACTGAGAATGAAGAGGTAAATCAAAAGCTCAGGGAGCTTAACGGTGTTGAGTTCTTGGCTTACTTAAAAGCACATCGCCATATACTTTCTAGTCAACTTGCAGAGTGATCGTCTGCAAAGTGGCAAATAACAACACTAGGGAACTTCGCCCTTTTTGCTGATGAATTGGCTAGGTGTTTAATCATGATTTTAATCTAAGCTTTCGCTATGCTGCAAGGGCGGTGAAAGTGTTGATACATCAAACTATTCAGGCTATAGTTGCGTTGGTTACAGTTGTTATCTAATTTAGAAAAAAAGGGTTTGTTAATGGCGGCACTACGTCCTGTATTGATGATTATTGATGATGACCCGCTAATCACTGATACCTTACATTTTGTGTTGAGTAAATATTTTGAAGTGTGTGTGGCAGAGTCATATACGCAATTGAAAAGTTTACTGCAACAGTTAGATGCCCCTCCTGCCCTGGCTTTAGTAGACTTGGGTTTGCCGCCAACGCCCCATACCCCTGAAGAAGGCTTTAAAGTTATCAGCGCACTGCTGACACACTCTCCAACGATTAAAATTCATGTGCTTTCAGGTCAAAGTGATGATGTGAACGTGAAGCATGCGCTTGCATTGGGCGCGGTGGATTTTATTGCCAAGCCTTGCGATGTAGAAAAACTTAAAGACATGTTGTTGAATGCGCTCAAGGTACAAGACGTTGAGCTGAATGAAATGCGGGTGGAGCAAGAGCATGGTGGCTTGCTTGGCGATAGCTTACCTATCCAAGCGTTACGTATGCAAATTAGGCAGTTTGCGGACTCTCCCTTCCCAGTTTTAATTGAAGGTGAATCTGGTAGCGGTAAAGAATTGGTGGCTAGTAGCTTTCATTTTGCAAGCCAGCGTTTACTCTATCCTTATCTATCGGTTAATTGTGCTGCGGTTTCACCATTGCTGGCCGAGTCTATCTTGTTTGGTCACGCAAAAGGCGCATTTACAGGCGCAGTGGCTGCACATGCTGGCTATTTTGAAGATGCGGGTGAGGGCACTTTGTTTTTAGACGAGATTGGTGAGTTGCCTTTGGAGCTGCAGGCAAAACTGCTACGTGTATTGGAAAATGGCGAGTATCAGCGTATCGGTGAAACACAAACACGTAAGAGTCGTGCGCGCATCGTGGCTGCGACCAATCGCGATTTAAGGGCAGAGGTGCGTGCCGGTAAATTCAGGTCGGATTTATACCACCGCTTAAGTGTATTTACCGTACATGTGCCACCGTTACGTGAGTTGGCGGATGATAAGCACTTGTTGCGTGATCATTTTATTGAGTTTTATACCAAGCAAATTGATAAAGCGCCATTTAAGCTAGATGCTAAAGCTGAAGTGCGTTGGTTAGATTATGACTTCCCCGGCAATGTGCGCGAGCTAAGAAATATTGTGATACGGTTAATTGCCAAGTACTCCGGTAAAACCGTTAAAGAAAATGAACTGATAGCCGAGTTTGATTTAAGCGAGCAGGCATCAAGTGCTGATTCTTTCAATTTTAACGATGATGCCAGCATGACCGCGCAAGCGCAAAAACATTTACAGCGCCAAGTGAATGTGAGTTTGGATGCTGTGCTTAAGTCTTGGGAGCGCGCGTATATAGATGCAGCAATGAAGATGACGCATGGCAATTTAAGTCAGGCGGCTAAATTGTTAAATGTGAATCGAACAACGCTATATAGCCGCATGAACACACAAGAAGACTAATCGTCACTAGGAAATCACTTGTATTATCCACACTTTGGTTTGCAGCAGCCCCCATTCAAGATTACTCCCAATACAGACTTTTTCTTTTCTGGCGGTAATCGGGGTGCAGTGCTTGATGCTTTAGTGTATGCCATTGGTAATGGTGAAGGCATTATCAAAGTAGTGGGCGAAGTGGGTAGTGGCAAAACCATGCTGTGCCGAATGTTGCAAACGATACTTCCCGAGCGAATCGAGAGTATTTATCTTGCAAACCCCAGTGTAGCGCCTGAAGATGTGTTGCATGCAATTGCTTTTGAACTGCAGCTTGATTTGCCTAAAGATGCGGATCGGTTGAAGGTGATGCAGGCTTTGCAGGCGCACCTGTTAAGCCGTCATGCTGAAGGCCGTCAAGTCGTAATCTTCGTTGAAGAGGCGCAAGGCATGCCATTGGCAACGCTAGAAGAAATTCGCCTGTTATCTAACCTAGAAACCAAGCAGGATAAGCTGTTGCAGATAGTGCTGTTTGGTCAGCCTGAGCTGGATGAAAATCTCAACCAAGAGCAAATCCGCCAATTGCGTGAGCGCATCACGCATCGTTTTAATTTAGGCCCTTTGCACACTAAAGATGTTGGTGAGTATCTGATTTTTAGGTTACGTGCGGCGGGCTATCATGGCCCCCATTTATTTACCGATGCGTCAATTAAAAAACTGTCTCATGCGGCAAAAGGCTTGGTGAGGCGCGTGAATATCTTAGCGGATAAAGCTTTGTTGGCAGCATTTGCTGACAATGTCTATCAAGTAACACCTAAGCATGTAAATGCCGCCATCCAAGATAGTGAGTTCGCAGAAAGCCTATATGGGCAGAAATTTGGCCGTTATAAACAAGTTGCCGTGTGGTTTCTATGTTTGCTGGTGATTATAAGTGGTGTGCTAATCGCAACAATGATTTGGCAGCGCTCATCTGCTCCACCAAGTGGTGCAAAGGTGACGGCTCCAGCAATCCAGTCGGAGCCTACCGCCGTTAAGTCTAGCCTGCCTCAGGTAGCTAAACAATCCGCTGTTGCAGTTACTAATACACAAGTGAAGGTCAATAACTTTTCTGCGCTGACTAATGCTAATGCACCCGTCACATTGAAAGATATCGCTGTGGCTGTTGATAAACCTACTCTAGAAGGCGCAGAGGGGTTGGTGCGTCAGCGTTTGGATGCGATGAGTAAGCTATTGCAGAGCGCAAAGCCAGAAACTGTGTTGTTGCAAATTAAATCAGTGCCTAATGCGGTGTCGACCGATGAGCAGATTGAGGATGCGCAATTGGTTACCGAGCTTGAGGGGTTAAGTCGACAAGTGGAGGTGGATAATATTTATCTTTACCGTATGCGCAAAGCTGATGGCTTATATACAGTAGTGTTGTATGGCGCTTACGCGCAGCGGGCTGATGCACTGGATGCACTCAAAAGCTTGCCGCCATCTATTAAAAACAATCGGCCTTATTTAAGAACCTTGGCTGGAATTAATAAAGATATAGTGCCGCTTAATTAACTTTTTGTAGTGGGTATTTAGTGATATTTATCTGTTTTTAATGATTGTGCGTGTTTGGATTGACGATGCTACGCGGGCGTAGAATTTAATTACGCATGAGTTCGCTGTAAAGTTTGGTGTCCACCTCATTAATAACCTTGATTTACTCCTGTAACTTGTTGTTGCTATTTGTATTTTCTTGCATTTTTTGCGGTATCATGGAAAATGATTAAAAAGTGTACAGATAAAGTTACAGAATGTAGGGGTAACCAAGCCGTGATAAAGAATAAAACAGTATCAACACTGCTATGCATGACCTTGGTTTTGGGGATGTCGGCGTGCTCCCATCAATCCAAAGTGAAGCCATCAACAGGGCATATTGATGGCCAAAATACATCATCGCCATCCCTAACGTCAAAGCCAGTAACGCCTGCAGCATTTGCAGCGATACCTAAGCCAGTTACTAACAGTCCCTACTTACCACCACCTTCACCTAAAGCAAAAGAGCCTGTTTACAGCATTGTTGTTTACGACACACCTGTGAAAGAAGTGCTGTTTGCAATAGCTAGGGACAGCAAGCTCAATATTGATATTCACCCTGCCATTCAAGGGCGCGTGACTTTAAATGCAGTAGACCAAACCTTGCCTGCGATTTTAGAGCGCTTATCTAAGCAACTAGATATTGTCTATAAATTGGAAGGTAATGTTTTATTTATCAAACCAGACACGCCTTACCTAAAGTCTTACGCTGTTAATTATGTCAATATGAATAGAGATACAACAGGTGAAATAAGTGTTAGTAATCAAATTGCATCAAGCTCTACCTCAGTGAGTGGAAGTTCGTCTTCAGGAACTGGGTCTTCCACGACCGGTGGAACTGGAGCCTCAAATACATCAAAGACCAAGGTTGAGAGTGTTTCCAAGAATCACTTTTGGGATACGTTAATTAGTAACATTGAAGCGATTTTAGCAGAGAGCGACAAAGAGATACTTGTAAACCGGTTGGCATCGGATAGTCGACTGCAAGGGTTGTATGATGCAAAGTCACAGGGTAATGGGTCTGCTTCTGTAAACGCTCCTGGCAAAAGTAATGGTGGCGGGGTTGCTGGAGTTGCTGATCAAAATGCGCAGGGTAATGTTGAGGAGAACTCTGAAAAAAATCTAAAAAATTATAAGACTTTATTTGCGGCATCAGTTATTCCTAATAGGGAGACTGGTGTATTAAGTGTGAGAGCCACTCAGAAGCAGCATGAAAGAATTCAAGAGTTCTTAGATAGAGTCCAATCTAGTGCTAAACGTCAAGTTCTAATAGAGGCATCTATAGTGGAAATAACGTTGAATGATAGATATCAATCTGGTGTTGATTGGAGTCGATTAGGAAGTGGCGGGATTTTGGATGGTTTTACATTTCAGCAGGATTTGCTTGGAACAGCCTTAACAGCAGCACCTAGAGTTGCAATTGGTTATAACAAGGCAGGCACCGCGATTGGCGATTTAGCGGCGTCTGTTCGATTGTTGCAAACCTTTGGTACTACAAAGGTGTTATCTAGCCCTAAATTAATGGTTTTGAATAGTCAAACTGCTATTTTGAAAGCTGTATCCAATTTAGTGTATTTTACAGTGCAAACCACCCCAGCATCTTTAAGTGCAACTGGCGGTGTGCTCAGCCCCCCAGTGACTACGACAACACCACAGTCAATACCCGTAGGTATTTGGATGAGTGTCACACCACAAATTAACGAAAATGGTATGGTAACCATCAATGTAAGGCCAACGATATCTCGTAAGACCGGTGAGGCTACAGATCCTAATCCAGATTTGAAGCTTGTCCCTAATAAGGTACCTGTCATCACAGTGCGCGAAATGGAGTCAATGTTGCAGGTGCCAAGTGGAAATACTGTGATTCTAGGTGGTTTAATGCAGGATGAAATTTCTAATGACAGTAATGGTGTGCCCGGATTATCTAAAGTGCCTGGTATCGGGAATGCTTTTAAGGCACGCGATGAGAATGCAACTAAAACAGAGCTGGTGGTTTTTCTTCGACCAACTGTTATTCCGAATGCAAGTTTAGAAAGTGATGAGCTTTCTTCATATAAGCAATATCTGCCTGCACAGCAGTTAGCCAACACATTAGATGCCGAGAGTGAAAGGTAATTAGCAAATGAGTTTGCTAATCAAGGCGCTGGCGACAGCCGAAAAAGATAAGCAGAAGGCTGAAAAGTCCGGGCGTGCCGACACTTTACCTTCTGATGCGTTGTCACTGTCGCCGCTGGAGCTGGAGTCAGATAATGCTGCCGTTGCTACAGGCTCTGATGCGAAAACCGGGGCTAATAATGCTGAACAGTTCACTTTAGCGCCAGATAAACGTGCGCTCAAGGGAATGGATTTGTCTCTGGCTGAAGAGGCTGGTTTGATTAGCGCGGATATCAAATCCAAAGAGGATGCTCCTGCTAAAAACATTGCCCAGCCAGCGAAAGGCGTTACTAAAGCAAAAAGTAAGGCGGATGCGTTTAATGAAGCGGCAATGGCAAGTGTTGCTAACCTAAAAGCGCAGGCTGACGTGGCTAAGGGTAATCAAAAAGCAGCGGCCAGTGTGTTTGTGGCGAATCATGCAACTAAAACTGCGAGTTCACGCACCGCATTGCTTTTGCTGGGTGTGGCTGGGGCCTTGATGATTTTGTTGGGCTTGCAAGGATATAAATACATTAAGACGCTGGGCGCCAATGAAGTGGTGGTTGTAACGCCAGCGCCACCACCAGCGGCTAATGTTGCTGCGGTAGAAAGTGAAGTGAGCCCGGAGTCTGAGGTTGTCGCTGTTAGCCAGCAGGGTGAGGTGGATGACGCAATTGATCATGCCAGTGCTACCGAGGTGGTTGCAACTCAGGCGCAGGATAGTGGCGCAGTGGTCAAGCCAGCATTAGAAAAACATAAGTTGGCAGAGAGTACGATAGATGAACCAATGTCAGCTGGCGAGCCTGCTGCAGGGGATGCGACATTAGTGCGTCAGCAGTCAGCTGCGGTTACCACGCGCAAACCTGCGAAAGTGGAAGAGGCGGTGCGGCGTGAGTCTACGACGACAGAGTCGAGTGAGCCACTAAGGCTAATAAGCAAAGCGCAGGCTGCGGGGGTTGATCCGACATTGCTGGCTGCGTATGAGGCATTTAACCGCGGGGATGATGCTTCAGCGCAGCAGAAGTACCGCCAAGTATTGCAAAGGGATGTCCGTAATGTGGATGCGTTGCTAGGCATGGCAGCTATCGCGCAGCGCCAAGCCCGCAATATGGATGCGCTGGGATGGTATCGTAAGGTAACGGAAATTGAGCCTAGAAACAGCATCGCTCAATCTGCGATGGCAGATTTAGAGGCGAATACAGACGCGGTAGGGGCGGAGAGTAAGATTAAAAGCATGCTGGCACGCCAGCCGGAAGCAGCTAATTTACATGCGGCCTTGGGTAATTTATATGCAGCGCAAAATCAGTGGGCTTCTGCACAGGCCGCTTATTTTAGTGCTAGCCAGTTTGCGCCGATCAGTGCAGATTACGCATTTAACTTGGCGATTAGCTTAGAGCATTTAGGTAAGCCTAAGTTAGCGCTAGTGCAATATCAGCGTGCGCTTGATTTGCTGAATATGACGGGTGCTTCCAGTCCGGATCGTGCTCAGGTAGAGGCAAGGGTTCGTGCGTTGTAGTAATGAGGCTTCAGCATAACTATTCAAGATAGTCTTAGTGCCGATTAAGTAAACGAAAAAACAATAATGAACTTATATAAACAGGCTAAATTAAATGGCTGAACAGCGGCGTAAAATTCGCTTAGGCGAGTTGATGGTGCAGCAGGGCTTGATTAGCCAAGATCAGCTGCGCATTGCGCTTATCGAGCAAGAGCATAACGACTTGCCCTTAGGGCGCCAATTGGTGCGTCTGGGCTTTGTGACTGAGGCAATGGTGCGTGACACCGTTGCGCATACCATCGGTACCGAAAGTGTTGACCTAACAACGGTAGTGGCTGATTTTGAGGCACTACAAATGGTGCCGCAAGATTTTTCACGCCGATACCATTTGTTACCAGTGGCGTACGATGCGCTGACCAGAACCATGGTTGTGGCCATGGCAGATTTATTCAATGTGGTGGCATTGGATCAGTTACGCGCAATGCTAGGCGGCCAGATTCAGTTAAAGCCGGTATTAGCCGCCGAAGCGCAGCTTGAAGAGGTGATTGACCAGTTTTATGGCTATGAGTTATCGGTTGACGGCATTCTTCGCGAGATTGAAACCGGTGAAATTGATTATCAAAGCTTAAGTGCCGATGATAATGAATATACACAACCGGTAGTACGTTTGGTCGGCGCTTTGTTGATGGACGCAGTGAAGCGCGGCGCCTCGGATATCCACTTTGAGCCTGAACAGGCTTTTTTACGCATACGCTATAGAATCGATGGCGTATTACAGCAAATTAGAAGTTTGCATAAAAGTTATTGGGGTGGTTTAGCTGTCCGCTTAAAAGTGGTCAGTGGGCTAGATATCGCAGAAACGCGTGCACCACAAGATGGTCGCTTGAACATGAATTTATGTGGGCGTCCTATTGATTTTAGGGTATCCACACACCCCACCATTCATGGTGAAAATATCGTATTGCGTGTGCTGGACCGTGAGAAGTCTATTATCCCGATGGAACGCATGGGGCTACGCCCAGAAACGCTAGACGAATTACAGTTGATGATGACCCGCCCTGAGGGAATTCTGATTGTAACGGGTCCAACCGGTAGCGGTAAGACCACCACACTCTATTCATTACTCACGCATCAGAACACAGAGGCGGTGAATATCATGACGCTGGAAGACCCTGTGGAGTATCCGGTGACCATGATGCGCCAGACGTCGGTGGCAGAGGTGAATAAGGTAGACTTTGCCAATGGTATCCGTTCAATAATGCGGCAAGACCCCGACATCATTTTAGTCGGCGAGATCCGCGATGCAGATACTGCCATGATGGCATTTCGTGCAGCGATGACCGGGCATCAGGTATTTAGTACGTTACATACCAACTCAGCATTAGGTGCGTTCCCGCGTTTGACCGATATTGGTATTTTGCCTGACATTATGGCCGGCAATATTATTGGCGTGGTGGCACAGCGCTTGGTGCGCGTGCTATGCCCACATTGCAAAGAGAAACATAAGCCAGACGATCTTGAGCGTAAGATTTTGCGACTTAAAGCAAACGACCAAACCCCGATTTACAAGCCCAAAGGATGTAAACATTGTAATCAAACCGGTTACAGGGGCCGTATGGCGATTATTGAATTGCTACGCATAGACACGGATATGGATGCCTTGATTTCGCGGCGCGCACACTTGGATGAATTAAAAAGTGTGGCATTGGATAAAGGCTTTATCACCTTGGCCGAGGATGGCGTACGGCGGATTTTAGAAGGATATACCAGCGTGTCAGAAGTGATGCGGGTGATTGATTTAACCAGCAGGATCAGTACGTAACCTATGCCATCTTTTAGCTATAAAGCCGTTGATAAATTAGGCCGCATTGCCATGGGGCAGGTCGATGCACTCAATGAGGTCGATTTGGAAATGCGGCTTG
>Ga0208509_1000535_pt1 | contig 13418 bp, 11 predicted proteins | sample LakWasMeta7_HOW4_2_FD_183857 | JGI IMG/M metagenome (GOLD analysis project Ga0208509, IMG submission 183857) | Freshwater sediment methanotrophic microbial communities from Lake Washington under simulated oxygen tension - Sediment Metagenome... | ecosystem: Environmental > Aquatic > Freshwater >...
AATGCTAACTAGCCAAAAAAAACTAATTGTATGCGAAAATGCAGCCTATGCTGCAAATATTGCTTGTTAAAACATCGTCCATGGGTGACGTCATTCATAATCTGCCGGTCGTTGCCGACATTCTCACGCATTATCCAGAGGCGCAGTTTGACTGGATGGTTGAAGAAAGTTTCTCCGAAATCCCGAGGCTGCACCCCGGTGTACGGAACATCATCCCTGTTGCGGTCAGGCGCTGGCGCAAGTCCATATTCAGCTGCAACACCTGGCGCGAGATCGGTGACTTAAAAGCCCGTCTTAAACATACCCATTATGATGCGGTCATTGACACACAAGGCTTATTGAAAAGCGCAATCATGGCCAACTTCGCGCAGGGCGAAATCCACGGTATGGATTACCGTTCTGCCCGTGAACCGCTCGCCAGCTTATTTTATCGCCATAAACACCCGGTAGCCCGTAACCGGCATGCCGTGCAGCGCAACCGCACACTTGCAGCATCAGCCTTAAAGTACCCGATTCCGCAATCGCTCCCCGATTATGGTTTAGGCAAGTTATCCCGCCAGCAAAACAATCCTGAACTGCCTGGCCGTTACGTTGTATTTCTGCACGGTACCAGCCGCGACTCGAAACTATGGCCGGTTTCACACTGGGCCACGCTGGCAGAGAAACTCAAACAGTTTAACCTGCAAGTGTTACTGCCATGGTCAAACCCTGATGAAGAGAGCCGTGCCAAAGACATTGCGGCACAAAGCAGCAATGTACAGGTATTGCCCAAGCTGAAATTAACAGCACTTGCCGAGATTTTAGCCGAATCAAAACTGAATATCGGCGTAGACACCGGGCTGATGCACCTGTCTACTGCACTCAACAAACCCAGCATTGCAATTTATACAGATACCGACCCGGAGTTCACCGGCGTACTCCCGGGTATTGAGAACCTGGCAATTAATATCGGCGGCAAAGCGCAGATTCCGGGTGCAGATGAGGTTTTCCAGCTGGCATCAGGCTTTATACAGAACGATGATTAAAGATAATCTATGAAAAAATCCACATTTTTAGTCATTGGCGGCGCAGGATACATTGGATCGCATCTGGTGAAGGCTCTTGTAGAACAGCAGCATCACGTAGTCATCGTTGACAACTTATCAGCAGGTTCGGCATCTGCTGTTCTGGGCGGTAAGCTGATCATTCATGATTTTGACGACCGCGAATTTCTGGATACATTATTCAGCAACCACCAATTCGATGGTGTTTTTCACTTTGCATCACAGATTGTCGTCAGCGAATCCGTCAAGGACCCTGCAAAATACTACAGGGCGAATACCGCAGCGACGCTCACATTGCTGGAAGCCATGCGTGACCACAAAGTAGGGCCTTTAGTGTTTTCATCAACCGCTGCCGTGTACGGCGAGCCTTTATACACGCCTATCAATGAGCAGCACCCGACCAGCCCGCTGAACCCTTACGGCCGCAGCAAACTTATGGTTGAGCAGATGCTTGCGGATTTTGATAGCGCCTATGGCCAGAAATATATCGCGCTGCGTTATTTCAATGCTGCCGGCGCTGACCCGCAGGCTCGCATCGGCGAAAATCATGATCCGGAAACGCACCTGATTCCACTGGCGCTGCAGGCGATTTCCGGCAAGCGCCCGCCACTGCAATTATTCGGTCAGGATTACGAAACCCCGGACGGTACCTGCATCCGCGATTACATACACGTTGATGATCTGGCGAGTGCCCACATACTCGCGATTAACCACCTGAACAATGGCGGTGAATCCGGCATTTACAACTTGGGCAGCAACCACGGCTACAGTGTTAACCAGGTTATTCATGCCGCTGCGCAAGTCGCAGGCAGGGAAGTTCCGCTGACCTATGCCCCAAGGCGGCCAGGCGACCCGGCCAGCCTTGTTGCCGATGCCTCGCTGGCTAAAAAGGTATTGGGATGGCAGCCTGAATACACCGACTTGAATCAGATCATTCAGCACGCCTGGGCGTGGGAACAAGCCCGCAGCTAAGTCTGCAGCGGGTCTGCCATACAATAAAGTCACCGTTTTTAAAACTTTTTCCATTGCTGCTATTGAAAAACTGCAGCATCACCCTCACTTATCGTTCATCCCGAATTTAAATTACCTAACCTACTAGAAAAATCAAAGGATAGTTATGCAGCAAGATCAAGAAAACCAGCAAGCAGAACAGGCAACTCAAGACATCACTCCGGAACAAGATGCGGTAGTCACGCCGGAAACCAGAATCGCCGAACTTGAAGCCGCGCTGGAAGAAGCAAAGGCAAGTGTTCTTTACACGAAAGCGGAAGGTGAGAATATTCGCCGCCGCGCGATGGATGACATCGACAAGGCACGTAAATTTGCACTGGAGAAGTTCTCGAATGAACTGCTCGCGGTTAAAGACAGCCTGGATGCCGCACTGCTGATCGAAGCCGCAGATGTAAAAAGCTACAAAGACGGCGTTGAGCTGACCGCAAAACAATTAACAAACGTGTTTGATAAGTTCAACATTGCCGAAATCAACCCGGCAGGCGAAAAATTCGACCCGAACAAACATCAGGCGATTTCGATGCTGGAAAACAGCGGTGAGCCAAACACTGTCATCAACGTACTGCAAAAAGGCTACACCCTGAACGAGCGCGTATTGCGTCCGGCATTGGTCATGGTGGCTAAATAATTTTAAGCCGCAGATAAACGCAAGCAATCGCGTGTATCAACGAATAAAATTAGGCTCTTGAATTTAAAAAAGCCATCCCCATTTAGGTAACAAGGTTAAGAATTACAGCCCCGTAACATAACGCAGATCAACATATTGATCTGCGTTTATCGGCGGTAAAAAAATTAGATATATATAAGGAAATTAGAACATGGGTAAAATTATCGGTATTGACTTAGGTACAACAAACTCTTGCGTTGCCGTCATGGAAGGCGGCAAGCCGCGCGTGATTGAAAACGCGGAAGGCGCACGCACCACACCTTCTATCATCGCATATCAGGAAGATGGCGAAATCTTGTCTGGCGCACCGGCTAAACGTCAGGCGGTAACCAATCCTAAAAATACGCTTTATGCGGTTAAACGTTTGATCGGCCGCCGTTTTGAAGAAAAAGAAGTGCAGAAAGACATCAACCTGATGCCATACACCATTGCAAAAGCTGACAACGGTGACGCATGGGTGGAAGTACGCGGCCAGAAAATGGCACCGCCGCAAATCTCTGCTGAAGTTTTGCGCAAAATGAAAAAAACTGCAGAAGACTATCTGGGTGAAGAAGTGACAGAAGCCGTGATTACTGTGCCGGCTTACTTTAACGACAGCCAGCGCCAGGCAACTAAAGATGCGGGCCGTATCGCCGGTCTGGAAGTTAAACGTATCATCAACGAGCCTACAGCAGCTGCATTGGCTTTCGGTCTGGATAAGCAAGAAGGCGACCGCAAGATTGCAGTATATGACCTGGGCGGCGGTACATTCGACGTTTCCATCATCGAGATTTCAAACATTGACGGCGAACACCAGTTCGAAGTATTGAGCACCAATGGTGACACATTCCTCGGCGGCGAAGACTTCGACAACCGCTTGATCGACTTTTTAGCGGATGAATTCAAGAAAGAAAACGGCCTGGACCTGCGCAACGACTTACTGGCGAAACAACGCCTGAAAGAAGCTGCAGAAAAAGCCAAAATCGAATTATCAGGCGCTCAGCAAACTGAAGTGAACCTGCCTTACATCACTGCCGACGCAACAGGCCCTAAACACCTGGTGGTAAAAATCACCCGCGCTAAATTAGAATCACTGGTTGATGACCTGATCGAGCGCACAATCGCTCCTTGCCGCACAGCATTGGCAGATGCAAAACTTTCAGCATCAGACATTACCGACGTAATTCTGGTTGGCGGCCAAAGCCGTATGCCTAAAGTACAGGAAAAAGTAAAAGATATCTTCGGTAAAGAGCCACGTAAAGACGTAAACCCTGATGAAGCGGTAGCAGTTGGCGCGGCAATCCAGGGCGGCGTACTGCAAGGCGACGTTAAAGACGTATTGCTGCTGGACGTAACACCATTGTCATTGGGTATTGAAACACTGGGTGGCGTGATGACTAAACTCATCAAGAAAAACACCACGATTCCTACCAAGGCATCACAAGTGTTCTCAACCGCTGAAGACAACCAGAATGCGGTAACGATTCAAGTGCTGCAAGGTGAGCGTGAAATGGCTTCTGCCAACAAATCACTCGGTCAGTTTAACCTGAGCGACATTCCACCGGCACCACGTGGCATGCCGCAGATTGAAGTGACTTTTGACATCGATGCCAACGGTATCCTGCACGTATCTGCAAAAGACAAGGCAACTAACAAAGAAAACAAGATCACCATCAAGGCAAACTCCGGTCTTTCTGAAGAAGAAATCAAGAAGATGGAAGAAGATGCGATCAAGTACGCTGACGAAGACCGCAAACTGCGCGAATTGGTAGATGCACGCAATGCAGCTGACGGCATGGTGCACTCAGTGAAAAAATCACTGACAGAGCACGGTGACAAACTGGACGCAGCCGAGAAAGAAGCGATTGAAGCGGCGATTAAAGATGTTGAAGATGCGCTGAAATCTGATGACAAAGCAACGATTGAAGCAAAAACAGAAGCTTTGACTACAGCCTCACAGAAACTGGGTGAAAAAGTTTATGCTGCCCAGCAAGCTGAAGCCAACACCGAGAGCGCTCAGCCACAAGGCGAGAAAACCGTGGATGGTGATGTAGTAGATGCCGAGTTTGAAGAAGTGAAGAAAGACTAAAAACGTATTAGAGGCACAAGGCTGAGCACAGGACCAAAACCTGCACTCAGCCTTTAGTCTTTAAACTAACCCTTAAAACTCAAGCTGTTAGACTTAAAATAATATGGCAACAAGCAAAAAAGATTACTACGAAGTCCTTGGTATTAATAAGGATGCCTCAGAAGAGGAAATTAAAAAAGCTTATCGCAAACTTGCGATGAAGTACCACCCTGACCGTAACCCGGACAACCCGAAAGCGGAAGAGCAATTCAAGGAAGCTAAAGAAGCCTACGAAATGCTGTCAGACAGCCAGAAACGCGCAGCTTACGACCAATATGGGCATGCCGGCGTAGACCCAAGCATGGGCGGTGGCGGAGCCGGCTTTGGCGGCGCCAATTTCAGTGACGCATTCGGCGACATTTTCGGCGACATTTTCGGTGGTGGTGCCCGTGGCCAGCGCAGCAATGTATACCGTGGCGCAGACTTGCGCTACAACATGGAAATCTCACTGGAAGATGCTGCTAAAGGCACTGAAACCAAGATCCGCATTCCAGTACAGGCCAAATGCGAGCCCTGCAACGGAACTGGCGCAAAATCAGGCAAAACACCGGTTACCTGTACAACGTGCGGTGGCCATGGCCAGGTACGTATGCAGCAAGGCTTTTTCTCTGTGCAGCAGACCTGTCCAAAATGCCATGGCGCTGGACAGATGATCAAAGATGAAGATAAATGCCCTAGCTGCCACGGCGCAGGCCGCACCAAACAGAACAAGACGCTGTCAGTCAAAATTCCGGCAGGTGTGGATGAAGGCGATAGAATCAGGCTCAGTGGTGAAGGTGAAGCTGGCGTAAACGGCGGCCCGACCGGTGACCTGTATGTTGTCGTGCATTTAAAACAACATCAGATATTCCAGCGTGATGGCGGCAACCTGCACTGCGAAATGCCGATCAGTTTCAGCACTGCCGCCCTGGGTGGCGAAATTGAAGTGCCGACACTGGACGGTTCTGCCAAGATGAAAATACCGGCAGAAACACAGACAGGTGCGGTATTCAGGCTACGCAGCAAAGGCATCAAACCGCTACGCTCCAGCGAGCATGGCGACCTGATGGTGCATGTAGTGGTGGAAACCCCGGTTAAACTGACGACTCGCCAAAAAGAACTGCTGCGCGAGTTTGAAGAAAGCACACAGGCCGATGCCGGCAAACACAGTCCAAAAAACAAAAGCTGGGTAGATAAAGCTAAAGACTTTTTTGGCTAAATAAATCAATCACCCTTGCAATAGAAAAAGGCTCGCATTGCGAGCCTTTTTCTTACTATTCTCGTCTAAAATATCAGCATGTCACACATACTGATCATTGAAGATGAACCGGCTATTGCGGAAACATTAATTTACGCATTCAAGGAAATGGGTATTGAGGCCACTCACAAACTATTAGGTGGCGACGCGCTGATTGAGCTTAGCAAGAACACCTATGACTTTGTATTGCTGGATGTTGGCCTACCGGATATTTCCGGCTTTGATGTATGCAAAAAAATCCGTGAGACTTCACAAATACCACTCCTGTTTTTGACTGCTCGCAACCATGAAATAGACCGCATTGTCGGCCTGGAAATTGGTGCGGACGACTACGTCACTAAACCATTCAGCCCGCGTGAAGTCGTAACTCGCGTAAAAACAATTCTGCGGCGCATTGAAACCCATCGCGTTCCGGCCAAAAATGCCACCCTTTTTTCGGTGGATGAACTAGCAAACCGCATTCAATACCATGGTACGTTACTCGATCTGACCCGCTATGAGTTTTTGCTACTTAAAACCTTGATTGCTCAACCTCAGCGTATATTCTCGCGCAATCAACTCATGGATATGATTTGGGTAAATGCCGAAGATACGCTGGAACGTACAGTAGATGCACATATCAAGACACTTCGTGCCAAGTTACGCAACATTGATGCGAATAGCGAAGTCATCATCACCCATCGCGGCATCGGCTACAGTTTGCAGAATTAACCATTCATGAAAATCAGTCTGAAAATATTTTTGGGTTACTTCTTACTCGTAGGTTTAGCGGCATGGTTCGTACTGGCAGTTTTTGTAGATGAAGTAAAACCCGGTGTGCGCCAAGCGATGGAGGACACGCTGGTAGATACTGCAAACGTACTTGCTGAACTTGCCGCAAACGATGTTAAAACCGGCAATATACAATCTGGTAACTTTGCAAAAAGTTTAGCGCAATATCAGGCACGTGCATCTAAGGCAGACATTTGGGGAGTAAAAAAGCATACTGCCGATTACCGTGTTTACATCACTGATGACAAAGGTATTGTCATCCTCGACACTTCCAACACGGCACTGGGTCAAGACTATTCGCGCTGGAACGATGTTTACCTCACTCTGCACGGCAAATACGGAGCCCGTTCCAGCCCGATCATTGCCGGTGATGAGCATAGCGACACCATCATGTATATTGCTGCTCCGATTAAGGATAGCGACAAAATTATCGGCTCGCTTACCGTTGCCAAGCCCAACCGCACCCTGCTACCATTTATTGAGCGCGCCCAAAGAAAAATCATCCTGTGGGGTGCATTATTGTTTACGCTGTCACTCGCTATCGGCATTCTGTTTACCTGGCGCTTTACCCGCGCAATTCACCGCCTGCGCGATTATGCACTGGCAGTATCACTGGGTAAAAAATCAGCAAAACCGGAATCAAGCAATGATGAACTGGCTGAACTCGCCGACGCAATGCAGGCCATGCGCAATGAACTTGATGGCAAGCAATATGTTCAGGACTCAATTCAGCATCTGACGCACGAATTAAAAAGCCCGATAACCGCCATCCAGGCGGCACTGGAACTTATTTCCCCCAGTATGCCAGCAGAAACTCAGGCGCATTTTCTGGCACAAATCCAGGCTCAGTCAGGCCGCGTGCAGACCATCATTCAAAACATGCTAGGTCTTGCCGCACTTGAACATCGGCAGCAACTTGAACATTTAGCCGAGGTTGATATAGCTGATTTAGTACACACACAGATGACACATCTCGATGACAAAGCCAAGCAAAGAAAAGTCCAGCTCCAGCTAGTTGCAGATACAAGCCCAAAAATTAAAGCCGAAGCATTTTTACTAGGGCAGGCCATCTATAACGTGCTTGAGAATGCACTGGATTTCAGCCCCGAAAATTCCCTTATTAATATCAATATCAGGCAAGAAAAGAATGATGTCGTCATCAATATACGCGACCAAGGCCCGGGAATTCCTGCCTATGCAACAGATAAAGTTTTCAATAAGTTTTATTCCCTTCCCCGCCCTGCCACTGGTCAAAAGAGCACCGGTCTGGGTCTGAACTTTGTACAGGAAGCACTCAAATTACATGGCGGCAACATCCAGCTTAGAAATCACCCTGATGGCGGTGCGATTGCAATCATCTCGCTACCCAATCAATAATCGCTTCACACTCACTTCACACAAGCGCATCAACACTTCACGTTAGCCTATTAATCTGCAAGCTCTAAAACCTATTAGGAGCTTGTCATGAATCGGCCATTTATATTAAAAGTATTTGGAACCATCCTGCTAACCCTGCTGATGTCCTGGGCAGTAAGTTACATAAACTCACTTATTTTAGAACGGCAAAACAGGCAGCAGCAAATGAAGCAGGATATTGCTCAGAGCTCAGCCGGAAGACAAACCATCGTTGGGCCTGTACTGGCAGTGCCTTATATCGAGGAATACATAGAATATATCGAAGAGAAAACCAGTGATGGCCAGGAAATAAAAAAACCTGTCACCAGGCGCGATGCAAACACCTTGTACTACCTACCTGAAAATCTTGAATTAAACGGTGGATTTTCGAATGAATATAAAAAATTAGGCATCTACAAAGCCCTGATGTATCAGTTGGTTGGCAATATTAAAGGCGATTTTCGCCTTCCAGCAAATTTCAATATCAGCCCATTGCATACAGATGGGAGAATCTCCTTTCAGCCAGCCTATGTCAGTTTAGGCATCAGCGACACGCGCGGCATTCATGGCAAGCCGGATTTCACATGGAACAAACAAGCATTTGAGTTTGAACAAGGCAGCAGCATTTCTGCGCTAGGTAACGGTATTCATGCAAACATTGGCGACATTTCAAATGTCACAGAGCAAATCATCCCTTTTGAGTTAAAGCTGAACCTGCGCGGCATGGAAAACTTTAATTTCACACCGCTTGCAGAGAACAATAAAATCCGACTTCAATCCAGCTGGCAGCACCCGCATTTTAAAGGCAGCTTCCTGCCGGATGCAGCCACCCAAAAAATCACACCCGCAGGATTTGAAGCACAATGGGCAATATCATCGCTTTCCAGCAGTAATCAGGCAACGTTAAACAATCTATTATCGCAACGCTGGAACGCAAACCCATCAGCAAGTAGCACAGTTAATTCAGTTAACGCCCTGGAGTCACTCTCAATGGACTTTATTGAGCCGATCAATGTTTACAGTCAGGCTGACCGTGCAACTAAATATGGTTTGCTATTCATCGGCTTAACTTTTGCAGGATTCTTTATTTTTGAATTATTAAAGCAGTTACGCATCCATCCGGCGCAATACACGCTGGTCGGCTTATCCATGGCACTGTTCTATTTGCTGCTTATTTCATTGTCCGAACATATCGGTTTTGCCTTTGCATACCTTGTTGCAAGCTTAGCCTGCATCACACTGCTCGGTTACTACCTAAGCAATATACTGAAAAGCAAAGCTCACGGCCTCATGTTTTCAGGTTTACTGACGGCTTTATACTGTGCGTTATATGGAATACTGGATTCTGAAGATAATGCCCTGCTGATGGGCTCGCTGCTTGTGTTCGGCTTGCTTGCACTCACCATGATCATCACTAGAAAAGTTGACTGGTACCAGATTAGCAGTAGAGATGCCATGCCACAACATCATAGCCACCCTGGAATATAAAATACCATGCTAAAAACCATTCAGTTTTTGGCAGTCATTCTCGCTCTTGGGATGCTTATCCCAGAGCGCGGATTGATACCGGTAAAGAACGCCACGAATAAGGACTGGAATACAAACAGTTTTTGGCATGCGCCCTGGGGGAAATCCGGCGTACATAAAGGCATCGACATCTTTGCCAGACTTGACACTCCTGTACTATCAAGTGCTGGCGGCTTAGTAATATATACCGGCAATATCAGCATGGGAGGTAATGTAGTGGCTGTGCTTGGGCCTAAATGGCGAATTCATTATTATGCGCACCTTGCAAGCGTTGATACCAAAACATTAAGCTGGACCTCGCGCGGCGAAGCCATTGGCACAGTAGGCAATTCTGGAAACGCTGCAGGAAAAGCGCCGCATCTGCACTACAGTGGTACTCACGCTCATACCTTATCCATGGCGATACTCGACTAAAGCTCAAGGTTGGAAAAAGATTTTTTTCATCAACCCTTCAGCAGGATTTGCTGAATAATAATTTTGTATGTGCTTTATTGCAAAGACTCATTGTGCCAGAGCTTATTCTTATGGACTAATACGCCCCTTGTAAGGTTGTTGTAAGCAATTTTCTATATAAAGTAGTTCCGAGAGATCGAACATTAAAGAAATAGAAAATGCCTATTGATATTCCTGTACACCATCAACACCCAGACACTATCAACTTACCTTTAAAAAAACTGACAGCAGCTTTTGCCGGCAGCTGTCTGATATTTTTTTCTACTTTTTCCATGGCAGCCCCATGCAGTAACGATGCACCGCCACCATTGCTGACCGAAGAAATGGCTTTAAATCGCCTGCTGCAATGCAACCTTGATATCGTTGACAGCAAACGCAGCATTACTGAAAGCGAAGCAAACCTGACGATTGCCGGACAGATGCAGAACCCCAACCTGACAATAGGCATTGGCAGCATCAGCCCCAAGCTTGGCGTTGGCTCAGGCCCTTACTTTGATAAAACCATTGATAACTCGGTACGTTACGAACAGCTGATTGAACGCGGCAACAAACGTGACCTGCGCAAAAAGAGCGCCCAAGGCCAGATCGCAGCAGCCAATGAAGATGTGCTGGATACCGAACGCCAGCAAAGTATCGCGCTGCTAAGGGCAATGGTTGACTTGGCAGCCGTGGATGAGCGTATCAACCTGCTCTCCCAGGTTGTTGCCTTATACGAAGAAACCTTGCAGGCCAACAGCATTCGCACTGAAAAAGGCGACCTGCCGCCAATCGACATCCAGAGACAAAAGATTGATGCCAATCGCGCCCGAATTGAATTGCGCCAGGCACAGACTGAGGAAAAATCGGCACAGATTGCACTTGCAAAGCTATTGGCCTGGGAAACAAAAGCAAACTCACTAAAAGTGGATGCGGCGATTTTAGACATTGCACCATTGAATGCCGGCAGTTTTGATTTATCGAACCGCGCGGACATTAAAGCCGCAAAACTGCGGGTAGAAAGTGCAGCCAGCCGGCAGGATCTGGCACAGGCCCTGCGCAAGTCAGACATTACCGCAGGGGTGCAATACGACCACTGGCCGACCAGCAATGCCAACACTAACGGAACCGGCGACACCATAAGTTTTACAATCGGGCTCCCGTTAACTGTCAACCACAGTTATGAAGGCGAAATAGCGCGCGCAAACAGTGACTATGAAGCAGCCGGGGAGGCGCTGGCGCATACAGAGGCTAACGCCAGATCTGAATGGGATCGTATCAATGCCGATGTTGCCAGCGCTGAGAGCAATCTGGATATTCTGCAGAAAGAACAGCTGCCGCGTGCAGAAGAGGTGGCCGCCACCGTAGAGCATGGCTATAAAAAAGGTGCGCTTAGCTTGCTTGAGTTGCTGGATGCAAGACGCATGCTGCGCCAGACACGGCTGGATACCTTAAACGCACGTGCCAGCCTTGCACGCGCTGTGCTGACCCGCAACCAATCCATTTCTTTCAATACCGCCAATTAACACTTTAATTCAAGTGAACATGATGACTTCTAACCTACCTGCAAAACACTATATAACGCACGGCTTGATTGCTGTTGCACTTGCATCGGCATTAAGTGCCTGCGACAAAGCACCGGAAGCAGAGCCCGCGCCTGCCGACACGCCGGCCATTTCAGAGAATTCTGTCCAATTTGCGCAAGACTCGCAAATAAAACAGCGCTTAATCACGGCTGCTGTCGTTTCATCCAAAGAAAATGCATTGAGCCTGCCGGCACGACTGACCTGGGATGAAGACCACACTGCGCGCATTACCTCACCAGTCGCCGGGCATCTGACAGATGTCATGGCACAGGTTGGCGCACAAGTTAAAGCCAATCAGGCACTGGCTCACCTAAGTTCCCCGGACCTGGGTGCAGCGCAGGCAGATGTCGAGCGTGCAAAATCAGACCTGATACAGGCTGAACGCAACCTTGCCCGCAATAAGGATCTGGCATCGGCAGGCATCATTGCCGGAAAAGACCTGGAACAGGCGCAATCTGATTTAAGCCGCATAAGGGCAGAAGCCCAGCGCGCGGAAATCCGGCTTAAATCCTTAGGGGCCAGCGTTAACGTTGACCAGCGCTTCACAATCAAAAGCCCGATTAACGGCATAGTGGTGGCGCGTAACACCAACCCCGGCATGGAATGGCGTCCGGATACTGCGAATCAGCCATTATTCATCGTGAGTGACCCCGGTTACCTGTGGTGCTGGATAGATGCGCCGGAGCAGGCAATAGGCTCCTTACACCAGGGCATGAAAGTAAAGCTTCACTCCAATGCCTGGCCAAATGAATCATTTGAAGGTGAAATCGACTTTATTGAAGATGCGCTTGACCCGGCTAGCCACACCCTGAAAGCCCGTGCAAAAGTGCGTAACACTGCATTGAAATTAAAATCAGAAATGTATGTGACTGCGGAGTTCGACGATACGGTGAAAGAAACGATGGACATACCGGTAAAAGCCGTATTTCTGAAAGATGCTTCAAAAATGGTGTTTGTTAAAATTGCCGACGGCACATTTACCCGCAAAGCGATTACACCGGTTGCGACCAGCGATGCATGGGTATCTATCACGGAAGGCCTGAATAAGGGCGATCAGGTTGTCGTGGATGGCGCACTCTATCTGGAAAAAATGATAGAAGAAAACCGTACGCCACAACCTGTGCAGCAGGCACCAAAAACCGGGCAGAAGAATGCAGCCAGCCATGACAGCGCATCAGTGAAGTAAGGGTACGAATCATGATTAACCGCATTGTTAAATTCGCATTGACCCAGCCGGTGTTTGTGGTGCTGGGCCTGGTACTTTTTGTGCTAGGCGGCGTAATTGCCTTCATCAACCTGCCGATTGAGGCATTCCCGGACGTTTCCGACACACAAGTCAACATTGTTGCCCAGTATCCAGGCCGCGCGGCCGAAGAAGTGGAAAAACAGGTCACGATCCCGATCGAGGTCGCCATGTCCGGCATGCCCAATATGGTGCGCATGTTCACACATACGCAATTTGGCCTGTCATACATGATGATTACCTTCAATGACAAGCCCAGCGATAAAGAAGCGCGCCAGCAGGTGTTCGAGCGCCTGCGCGGCATCGACCTGCCGGAAGGTGTTGAGCCGGATGTAGCGCCGCTTGCGACCTCAATCGGCGAGATATACCGCTACCGTGTGCAGGGTGACCACCTCAATTCAC
>Ga0208509_1000540_pt1 | contig 13266 bp, 13 predicted proteins | sample LakWasMeta7_HOW4_2_FD_183857 | JGI IMG/M metagenome (GOLD analysis project Ga0208509, IMG submission 183857) | Freshwater sediment methanotrophic microbial communities from Lake Washington under simulated oxygen tension - Sediment Metagenome... | ecosystem: Environmental > Aquatic > Freshwater >...
TTAATGGTGACCGAGCCCTTGCTCAAAAATGGCGCACCCAAAACACTGCGCGCTGCTGTTGTGGAGCCATTCAAAGAGTTTATCGGCCGCAATGGCATTAAATCGGCACTGCTCATTCTGGCATTTATCTTTTTATACAAACTGGGTGACAGCATGGCCACCGCGCTTGCCACCCCGTTTTATCTGGATATGGGCTACAGCAAAACCGAAATCGGCCTGATTGCAAAGAACGCCGGGCTCTGGCCCAGTGTCATCGGCGGCCTGCTCGGTGGCGCATGGATGATAAAGCTCGGCATTAACCGCTCACTGTGGATATTCGGCGCAGTGCAAATGGTCGCCATTCTGGGCTTTGCCTGGCTGGCCACAGCCTCTCACAACATTCCGCTATTGGGCCTGGTGATCGGTGTTGAAGCCTTTGGCGTGGGTTTAGGGACAGCCGCTTTTGTGGCCTACATTGCACACACCACTCACCCGCTCTACACCGCCACCCAATTTGCGCTATTCACCAGCCTGGCTGCCGTACCGCGCACCTTTGCCAATGCGGCTACGGGTTACATGGTGGAGAATCTGGGCTGGTTCAGTTTTTTCATGCTATGTTTTGCCCTGGCAGTACCGGGCATGCTGTTGCTGATCAAAATTGCGCCGTGGAATGAGATCAATCAGAATGGCATCAAACAAAACTGATACCAATGCAATGTAAGGCTTTAAAAGTTACAGCGACTTATCTCCATATTCAAGGAGATCCATCATGCCGCTCAACCGCAAACTGTTATTTACCCTGGCCTTAATCGGCCTCACATCACAAAACACTCTAGCCGCTGAATGCAGCGCAAAAAGCGGCAAAGCTGTTGTACCCCTGCTTGAGCTTTACACTTCCGAAGGCTGCAGCAGCTGCCCGCCAGCCGACCAATGGCTGAGCAGCCTCAAGCCAGGCGCAGACAAATTGACGCCGCTTGCCTTTCATGTGGATTATTGGGATTACATCGGCTGGAAAGACCAGTTTGCCAAAACCGCCTATAGCGAGCGACAGCGAAAGATTGCAGCAGCGGGTGGTGCCGGCTTTGTTTACACGCCGCAATTCACTTTTAACGGCAGAAACTTCAGGAGCTGGAATGATGCCCGCCTTAAACAAGGCATGGAAAGCAGCAGCAACGAAGCTGCACACGCAGAACTTGCGCTGAACCTGAGCAGCGAGGCGAATGGTGAAGTTCTGCTTAAAATCTCCGCACAGAGCGCCTATCCGGATGATGCCAGGCAGGCCGATATCTTCATCGCCATTTATGAAAATAAATTAAGCAGCCAGGTCAAAGCCGGTGAAAACAATGGCCGGGAATTAAAACATGATTACGTGGTACGTGAGTTTCTAGGGCCTTATCAGTTTGATAGTAAAAATGCATTTACTAAAGCCATCACTTTGAAACCGGAGTGGAAAGGCCGCAATGCCGGCGCCGCGATATTTGCACAGAACCGGCGTAACGGCAATGTATTACAAAGCCTGCAGTTACCTCTATGCATCTAGAATAAAGTGCATCCGGAATTACATTAAAAGGCCCGGCTCTAAAGCACCACCTCGGATATCAGGCCGTTTTCTACCCAGCCTGCCAGATACTGTGCGGCAGTTAACATGGCTTCATCTGCACTCAGCTCAATCTCAAGATCGGCACATATTTCAGCAAAACTTGCACCCTTCATGGCCATTTGCAATGCAGCCGATTCAGCTTCGGTCAAGGAACGGAATTGCGGATTCAGCTCACTGCGCCAGATCAGCCATGTTGTATAGTGATCATGCTCGCTCGGCGCGGGCGGCACTTCTTCCGCATCCAACGCTTTCCATACGGCAATCGTATTCCAGTGCAAGGGTACCAACTGCAAAGCAGGCTGAAAACTGAATTGCAGCGCACCCCAATCACCCGTTGGAATGGCTGCCAGATCCTGTAATTTTAATTCAGCAACATCTTCTGCATCAAAAGCAAGCGCCAGTGCCCACTCAAAGTTAGCCATTTCTGCCGCAATCGGATGCTGCGGCAATGTAAACAGCAAATGCAGTTGCAGCTTATCGCCATACCAGCGGATATTACGATACACAGATGGATAATCACTGATGTAGGCACGGGCTACAGTGTTAAACAAATCATCGCCCAGCAACATCTTCAGCTTGGGGTATGCCGCTGACAGCGCCTCTATCAGGCGCAGCCTGTAAGCATCGAAATAGATGCCGAGGCGCTTTTCTACACTCACCTTGCCATCGTCTACAATAAAACGGGTAAACGCTGCCCCGTTTGCATTATTCATCAGGTAAGCCTGAAATCCGGATTGCAATTGCTCCAGTTCACTCATCGCGCACTCCTGCGTTTCAAATCATACGGCGAGGATAGATAAGGTGCGGCTATATCACGCGCTATCTGCAGTTCCCGCACCAGTTCATCCAGGGCCGGAATGTTGTCGTCACGCTCTATCATGGTTGAGACCGGACCACACAGAGACAGGGCATAATCATACAACTCCCACACCGGATCAATGACCGGTGCATCATGGGTATCAATAATGTAGTCGCCATGATTATGATGGCCTGCCAGATGTATCTGCTGTACACGATGGGCAGGAACATTATCAAAAAATGTCCTGGCATCATATCCATGGTTATAGCTGCTGACATAAACATTGTTCACATCCAGCAACAGCAGGCAGTCGGATTTTTCGCAGATCATTGAAACGAACTCCCACTCGGTCATGGTGGAATTCACATAGCTCGCATAAGTTGAGGCGTTTTCCAGCAGAATGCGCCGCCCCAGAAAATCCTGAACCATGCTTACACGCTCCGCAACGTGGTTGGCTGTTTCTTCGGTATAAGGCAATGGCAGTAAATCATGCAGATTCTTGCCATGTATGCCTGTCCAGCAAACGTGATCCGAAACCCATGCCGGTTGCACACGTTCTATCAGCTTTCGCAGATCACGCAGGTAATTCATATCCAGAGGCGCTTTTGAACCGATAGAGAGAGAAACTCCGTGCATTACAATCGGGTAATCTGCGCGAATACGATCTAAAAAGTGCAAGGGCTTGCCACCGGGCACCATGTAATTTTCCGAGATGATCTCAAACCAGTCCACATCCGGTTTGCTATCGAGAATCTGATGATAATGGTCTGTACGCAAGCCTAAACCGAATCCTAAATTCTCTAATCCGGAATCTGCCTGCTGATTAACATTTGCATTTGAACTGTTCATGGTCGGCCGCCGTATGAAAAGGGCACACCACTGGCATGCCCTATTTAGACATGATGCTATTAAATGATAGTACCGTGTTTAGAAGTACAATCTTCAGAGCTGATAGTTAAGAAACCATGACCCTTACATGCATTTTGACCCTTACAGGCATTCTCGGCAGTTTTACATGCGCCAGTACCTTTGCATGAATTCACACCCAGACATGAAACAGTATCGCCGCTAGAAGCTGTTTTTGAACCACTGCCTGCACAGCCAGCCAGCACAAGCGCTGCCGCACCAACAGCCAGTAATGCACCTTTACCTAATTTTGATGTTTCAATAGACATAGTATTTCCTTCTCGTATTGTTATAAAAAGCCACCCCCGTACTACAGGCGGCATATTCACATGACATATGATGCAGAGTGCTCATTGCGCATCACACAGCCATTAGTCGAGATGTTCTATTGAACCTTACAAACGATCGTTAAATTACTTGGCGTACTCAATAATCAAAGGCGCATGGTCGCTAAAGCGCTCATCTTTATAAACACTGGTTGCGACAGCTTTTTGTGCAAACTCCGGCGTCGCAATCTGGTAATCGATACGCCAACCCACATTCTTTGCCCAGGCCTGGCCGCGATTGCTCCACCAGGTGTAACAGGCATCTGTAGTATCCGGATGCAGTTTGCGGTAAACATCCACCCAACCTACCTGATCAAACAGCGTTGTCAACCATGCGCGCTCTTCAGGCAGGAAACCGGAATTCTTTTTGTTACCTTTCCAGTTTTTTAGATCAGCCTCTTTGTGTGCAATATTCCAGTCACCGCAGATCACCACATCGCGCCCGCTTGCTTTTAACGCCTGCAACTGCGGCATAAAACGCTCCATGACACTGAACTTGAATGCCTGCCGCTCCTCACCACTGGAACCGGACGGCAAATACAGCGAAACTACACTTAAATTACCGAATCTTGCTTCGATATAGCGGCCTTCACTGTCAATATCCTGCATGCCATGCGCATGGCCTAGAGTTGAATTCCCCAACCCCTCAATGACAGCATCCGGCTGTTTTTTTGAATAAATACCAACGCCGCTGTAGCCTTTTTTCTCCGCATAGTGAAAATAGCCGTAATAGCCTTCCGGGTTCAGCATCTCGGCTGTCATGTCAGTCACCTGCGCCTTGATTTCCTGCATGCAGATAAGGTCAGCATCCTGTTTTTTTAGCCAAGCATACAAGCCTTTATTGGTTGCAGAGCGGATGCCATTTAAATTTAACGATATAATCTTCAAAACTTCATTCCTGATAACAGTAGATAGATAACATGACCCAGCAAACAGACCAATTCAGACAAGAGTTTATCGCATTTGCGATTAAAAAAGAGGTTTTACGTTTCGGCGAGTTCAAAACCAAAGCCGGCCGCCTGAGCCCGTATTTCTTTAACGCCGGCTTATTTAATGACGGCGAGAGTTTAATGAAATTAGGTGAGTTCTATGCTGAGGCGATCCAGAATTCCGGCATTGAATTTGACATGCTGTTCGGGCCAGCCTACAAAGGCATTACATTAGCGGCAAGTATTGCCATTGCTTTTGCCAAAAATGGTCGCAATATCCCTTACGCATACAACCGCAAAGAGGCCAAAGACCATGGTGAAGGCGGCGTGATTGTGGGCAGCCCGCTGCAAGGTAGAGTTCTCATCATAGATGACGTAATTTCGGCAGGCACGTCGGTGCGCGAATCCGTAGAACTCATCAGCGCCAATGGCGCCAGGGCCTGCGGCGTCGCCATTGCGATCGACAGGCAAGAGAAAGGCCTGGGAGAACTTTCTGCGGTGCAGGAAGTCGTAAAAAGCAACCAGATTCCTGTATGCGCGATTGCAAATCTGGATGATTTACTGAGCTATTTGAAAGCACATCAGGATCTGGTGCAAAACTTGCATGCAGTTGAGGCATATCGCCAAAAATATGGCGTCATTTAAACTTACATGCACAGTAGGAATGTTGACTGTGCATGCATAATAAAGGTGCTTAGATTCATGATGCTGCAATTACAGAGATCAATATCCAGAAAACCGGATGACTTTATTTCGATGCGGCTGGCCATCGTCGCTTCATTGCTTTCAGCATTATGTTTCACACAGCATGCCCAAGCCGAAGGTAGCGGCCGCATTGTCAAATGGAAAGACGAAAAAGGTGTAACGCATTACGGGGACTCGATTCCACCACAATATGCCGATCGTGATAATAGCCTGATGAACAAGCAGGGCATCACCGTTCAGCAAAACAAAGCAAATGTCCCTCATGTGGACAAAGTAGCGGAATTAGCCAAGTTAGAGCAAGACAAAAAAGACAAGGCTTTACTTGGCACATTTACAAATGCCAATGAAATTGACCTGACGCGCGACCGCAATCTGGAACCCGAACTGCTTGCCCTTAAAAACCTGCAGCAGGACAGAGTCATCGCGCAGAAAAAAGTCGACCAGTCAGACCTGGCTGCCGGCAACTTCAGCAAAACAAAGAAACCTGTTCCGGCAAATATCAAGGACGAACTGAAAGCCAACAAAGATGCGGTGACCAAAATTGACCAGCGCATCGGCGAACGTCAGCAGACCATCGATAACATACACAAACGTTTTGAAGAAGACAAAAAACGCTACCTCGCACTCAGGGGGCAAAGCGCTGTTACACCATCCAGCAGCGCGAATCGATAACACGGCTGCTATTAAACAATTGAGCCATGATTACAGGGATGCAATCATGGCTCATTGATTTACTGAAAATCAGCAATAATGCCTGCTGTTAAGCACCCAGCTTTTTCTTCAGCATCTCATTCACTTGCGCAGGGTTAGCCTTGCCTTTCGAAGCTTTCATAGCCTGACCTACCAGCGCATTAAATGCCTTTTCTTTACCGGCTTTGAATTCCTCGACCATTGCGGCATTGGCAGCCAGCACTTCATCGATAATCGCTTCAATCGCGCCGGTATCTGAAACCTGCTTGAGGCCTTTTGCTTCAATGATGGCATCCACCTCACCCTCACCGGCCCACATGGCTTCAAATACCTGTTTCGCAGCATTATTTGAAATAGTGTTATCTGCAATACGTTTCAGCAAGCTCGCCAATTGCACAGCATTGACCGGTGACGCCGTAATGGCTTTTTCTTCTGCATTCAATTTTGCAGAAACCGCGCCCATCACCCAGTTTGCAGCCGGTTTGGCATCAGCGCCTGCCTTGACGGCGGCAACAAAGTAATCTGCAACATCACGGCTGGCCGTGAGCGTTGCCGCATCATAGGCGGTCAGGCCATAGTCCGACTCAAAACGCGCTTTCATCGCTTCAGGCAATTCCGGCATTTCTGCCCTTACACGTGCCTTATCCGCCTCGGTAACTTCCAGCGGCAGCAAATCAGGATCGGGGAAGTAACGGTAATCGTTCGCTTCCTCTTTACTGCGCATCGCACGCGTTTCACCGGTATCCGGGTTAAACAGCACCGTGGCCTGCTGGATCGTACCGCCATCTTCCAGCGTTTCAATCTGCCAGCGCGTTTCAAACTCGATTGCCTGCTGCATGAACTTGAATGAGTTCAGATTTTTGATCTCGCGGCGCGTACCGAGCTTGTCAGTACCTTTCGGACGTACCGATACGTTCACGTCGCAGCGGAAACTGCCTTCCTGCATATTGCCGTCACAGATGCCGATCCATTGCACGAGTTCATGCAGTTTCTTGGCATAAGCCACCGCCTCTGCCGCAGAGCGCATATCCGGCTCTGTCACGATTTCCAGCAACGGCGTGCCGGCACGGTTAAGATCAATACCGCTCATGCCTTCCACAGCGCCATGCACAGATTTACCGGCATCCTCTTCAAGGTGAGCACGCGTAATGTTGATCACTTTTTCATAAGCCGGGTTTTTACCCACTGCCGGTACCTGTATCGTGACAGCGCCCTTGCCGACAACCGGCAGCTCGTACTGGCTGATCTGGTAGCCTTTCGGCAGATCCGGATAAAAATAGTTTTTACGTGCAAACACAGAGCGCGGCGTAATCTCGGCATTGACGGCCAAGCCGAATTTAATCGCACAGTTGACGGCTTCTTTATTCAACACCGGCAGCACGCCAGGCAAGGCAATACTGACTTCACATGCCTGGGTATTAGGTTCCGAGCCAAACGCGGTAGACGCGCCTGAAAATATCTTTGTTTTTGTTTGCAGCTGGGTGTGAGTTTCCAGCCCGATTACGACTTCCCATTCCATATTATTTAGTTCCTTGCGGCGTTGGCAGGTCTGGCATTCTTGCATGCCAGTCTGTTACTTGTTGATATTGGTGCGCCACATTCAGCATGCGTGCTTCATCAAAATAATTACCGATAATCTGCAAACCTACCGGCAGTGCCTTGCCATCGCTACCGGTACTGAAACCCGCCGGTATACTCATACCGGGCAAACCTGCCAGGTTAGTAGAAATCGTATAAATATCCTGCAGGTACATCGCAACCGGATCATCCACTTTCTCGCCGGCTTTAAATGCAGTCGACGGCGCAGCCGGGCCCATGATCACATCACAATGCTTGAAGGCTTCTTCAAAGTCCTGTGCAATCAGGCGGCGGATCTGCTGCGCTTTCAGGTAGTAGGCATCATAGTAGCCTGCGCTCAGCACATACGTACCGATCAGGATACGGCGTTTAACTTCCGCCCCGAAACCTTCTGCACGGCTCTTGCAATACATATCCATCAAATCGGTATATTCTGCTGCGCGATGGCCGTAGCGCACGCCGTCATAACGCGACAGGTTGCTTGAAGCCTCAGCTGGCGCCAGCACGTAATACACAGGAATAGACAGGCCCGTGTTCGGCAGTGAAATCTCAACGATTTCCGCACCCAGTTTTTTGTATTCGGCGATTGCAGATTCAATGACTTGCCCTACACCTGCATCCAGGCCTTCAGCAAAGAACTCTTTCGGCAAACCAACACGCAAGCCCTGCAAAGGCTTGTTCAGATCACGCATGTAATCTTCTTTGTCACGATTGAGGCTAGTGGAGTCGCGCTCATCAAAGCCTGCCATCACATTCATCATGAGCGCACAGTCTTCAGCCGACTTAGCCATTGGGCCTGCCTGGTCAAGGCTGGAAGCAAAAGCGATCATGCCGTAACGCGACACCACGCCGTAGGTCGGTTTCAAGCCGGTTAAGCCACACAGCGATGCCGGCTGGCGGATCGAGCCGCCGGTATCAGTACCGGTAGCCGCCGCACATAGACGTGCTGCCACTGCAGCCGCGCTGCCGCCGCTGCTGCCGCCCGGTACGCGCGTGAAATCCCATGGATTTTTCACGCCGCCGAAGTAGCTGGTCTCGTTGGACGAACCCATGGCGAATTCATCCATATTGGTTTTACCCAGGTTCACCGCACCGGCCGCATCAAACTGCGTAATCACCTGCGCATCGTATGGCGCGACAAAATTCGCCAGCATTTTAGAACCGCAGGTGGTTTTCCAGCCGTTGGCACAGAAAATATCTTTCTGTGCGATAGGGATACCGGTCAACGGACCTGCATTGCCGGCAGCAATAATCGCGTCTGCCGCCTGTGCCTGCGCCAGTGTTTTTTGCTGGTCCAATGCGATGTAAGCATTGATTTCAGGATTGAATGTATCGATGCGATTGAGGAATGCCTGTGTCAGTTCAACACTGGAAACTTCTTTTTTAGCCAGCATCTGGCCTAATGTTTTTAAGCTACTGTTAATCATGTGCTATTACTCTATTACTTTAGGTACAAGATAAAGACCGCTATCAACGGCGCGTTCAGCTGAGCCGTTACCAAGCGCAGGTGCAATTTTCTGGAAGGCCTCACGCTGATTGGTTTTAGTCACCACGTCTTCACGCAGGCGCTGCACGACATCCTGGGAATGTGACATCGGGACGATGCCTTCAGTATTCACGGCCTGCATTTGCTCGATAAGACCCAGAATGCCGGTAAGTTTTGTAAGTGTTGCGGCGGCTTCACCTTCGCTGACTTCAATGCGCGCGAGGTGCGCTATTTTTTTTATATCTTCAATACTGAGTGCCATGCTTCGATCGTCCGAAAGATAGTTAAGAGCAATTCGATTACTTCAGAACCAAATTATTCAATTTAAAAAATTTTGTTAAAAACCTGCATGGCCAAACTAAGTATGAATTCACCTTAATTTTTCCAATGCATCTTAATTTTCAACAGGATATGCGGTATTATACCCTGATTTAAGCGGAGCCTTAATCACTCAAACTGATTAAGCCGGCAACCAGCTATCACACACAGTATTAACATCAGGAAAAACATAATGTTCGGTTCTATCAGAAGCTACTTCTCAAATGACCTTGCTATCGATTTAGGTACAGCAAACACTCTTATTTATTCACGTGGCAAAGGCATTGTTCTCGACGAACCTTCTGTGGTTGCCATTCGTCTTGAAGGTGGCCCAAACGGTAAAAAAATCCTATTGGCAGTGGGCGCCGAAGCCAAAGGCATGCTCGGCCGTTCACCGGCTAACATTCAGGCGATTCGCCCGATGAAAGACGGCGTGATCGCCGACTTCACCATTACCGAGCAAATGCTCAAATACTTTATCCGCCGCGTGCATGACTCACGCTGGTTCGCACCAAGCCCGCGCATCATCATCTGTGTTCCGGTTGGCTCCACTCAGGTTGAGCGCCGTGCAATTAAAGAATCAGCCGAGCGCGCAGGTGCCAAACAGGTATTCCTGATTGAAGAGCCTATGGCTGCTGCGATTGGCGCCGGCATGCCGGTTGCCGAGGCAACCGGCTCCATGGTGGTAGATATCGGCGGCGGCACGACCGAAGTTGGTGTGATTTCACTGGGCGGTATTGTTTACGCCAAATCAGAACGTGTCGGCGGTGATAAATTTGACCAGGCCATTATTGATTACATCCGCCGCAATTACGGCATGCAGATTTCAGAACCTACTGCTGAAGCGATCAAGAAAAAAATCGGCTCTGCGTTCCCTGGCTCAACCGTACTTGAGATGGAAGTGACCGGCCGCAACCTGGCTGAAGGTCTGCCGCGCAAATTTACGATTTCAAGCAACGAGATTCTGGAAGCGCTTACTGAACCGCTGAATGCAATCGTAGGTGCTGTAAAATCAGCGCTGGAACAGACACCGCCGGAACTGGGTGCGGACATTGCCGAAAAAGGCATGGTACTGACCGGTGGCGGCGCATTGCTGCGCGACCTCGACAGATTGCTGATCGAAGAAACCGGCCTGCCGGTAATTGTTGCTGAAGACCCGCTCACCTGTGTTGCCCGCGGCTGCGGACGCGCACTGGACGAAATGGATAAATTAGGTAGCGTGTTCGCATACGAATAATTAAACCAGCCAATACCATAACCAGCTTTTGATTATTTGATCGTCAAACTTTAGGCCGTATGCATACGGCCTAAAGTTTATAAACTAACAGCAAAAACGAGATTTTATAAACTCAATAATGATGCGCGGCATTCATCAGAACTTCGACCAGCAGCAAGCCCCGGCTTTTTTCGCCAGGGGCCCCAGCCCACTCGCCCAACTCACGTTTTTCACCGCACTTTCATTAGCACTGATGGCCACCGACTCACGCCTGCAGTACCTGGCTGACGTACGTGAAAACCTGATGACGCTGCTGCACCCTTTACAAGTCATCGCAAATGCACCTTCGCAGCTTTACGAGAACACGAACGAGTATTTTTCGACGCATCACCACCTGCTTGCCGAAAACGCGCTCTTGAAAAAACAGGCGCTCACACAAGGCATCGCACTGCAGCGCCTGGATATCCTGAACCTGGAAAACGCCAATTTACGTAATTTACTGCAAGCAAAGCAGTCTTTGACCGAAACCAGCATCCTGGCAGAAATCATACATGTGGGACGCGACTCTTTTACTAAAAAGATCATCGTCAATCGCGGCAAGAACCATCATGTCATTACCGGTGCCGCAGCAGTAGATGCAAAAGGCGTGATAGGCCAGGTCACCCGCACCTACCCATCCAGCAGCGAGATCACTCTGATTACCGATAAATCGCTGGCAATACCGGTACAGATAGAGCGCAACGGATTACGGGCAATCGCATTTGGCCATGGCCGCGACAATACGCTAGACTTGCCTTACCTGCCTGCCAACGTTGACATTAAACGCGGCGACAGGCTCGTCACCTCAGGTATTGATGGCGTTTATCCTGCCGGACTGGCTGTTGCGACAGTAATAGAAATGAGAACCACGCAGGACTCCCCATTTGCACACATTATCTGTACCCCAACCGGAGGTATTGAAAGTGACCGGCAATTACTGCTGGTGAGTATTCCTGAAGTCAAACAGGAAACCGCTACAGCGCCCCTTGCTACTGAAAAAAACAAACTATCTACAGCACCAACAACAACGCCTGCTGCTGTAGCTGCACCTGCCGCCACGGGCACCAAGCCAGCCCCTAGCCCGAAGCCGGCGACTGCAGGGCAACCCGCACCAACCCCTTCAGCGAATGTTGAGAACCAGCCGCATGCGCGACAATAAGCTCCGATTCATTTACCTGTCTCTTTTTGCAGCGTTTATCTGCATACTGTTCCCATGGTCCGGCATCGCCATGACGCTACGCCCCGACTTCATGCTGCTCGTCATCCTGTTCTGGCTGCTGCGTGCGCCGAATCAATGCAGTGTCGGTACAGCCTGGTTCATGGGCTTATGGGTCGATTTAGCGACTGGCGGCATTTTCGGGCAATATGCGCTCGCCTACACCATCACCACTTTCTTTGCTGTCATTTACCAGCGCCGCCTGGTCCTGTTCAGCAGCACACAGCAATTGGTTTATGTTTTTTCACTGCTTTTCCTGTCGCAGCTGATTTTACTCATACTCAAAGCATTTTCAGGCCATGAATTCCTGGGCTGGTCGTATTTCCTGCCAAGCGTTACCGGCGTCCTGCTTTGGCAGATTGCAGTCAGTTTTGGCCTGAATACCGGCAGACATTCTCACGGCAGCTGATTAGAATATGGGTGCCGAATTAAAAAATTACCTGCATGAGCAGCATTATTTCAGGTTCCGGCTAGGCGTTGCCGCGCTTGTCGTATTTTGCCTGTTTGCCCTGCTGGCTTTCCGGTTCTCTTATCTGCAAATCAAGCAGTACAACCATTATCAGACACTTGCTGAAAATAACCGTATTTCACTGGTGCCGATTATTCCCAACCGCGGCCTGATCCTGGATAAAAATGGCGCCATACTTGCACACAACTTTTTTGCTTACACGCTGGAAATCACACCGGCAAAAGTAAAGAACCTGGAAGAAACCATCGCCGACATCGGCACGCTGGTCGAAATCAGTTCGCTGGACCGCAAACGTTTCAAGAAATTCCGCGAGCAAAGCCACAATTTTGAAAGCATCCCGATACGTACGCATCTCAATGAGATCGAGGCCGCTAAATTCGCGGTGAATCATTACCGCTTTCCCGGTGTAGAAATAAAATCAAGGCTGTTCAGGCATTATCCGCTGGGTAAGCAGGGTTCGCATATGATCGGTTATATTGGCCGCATTAACGACAAAGACCTGAAGAACCTGGAAGAGTCCGGCGACCTTTCCAACTACAAAGGCTCTGACCACATCGGCAAAAGCGGGCTGGAACAGTTTTATGAAAAACAGCTGCACGGCACTACAGGTTTCCAGCAGGTCGAGATTGATGCGGATGGCCACGCGGTTCGCGTACTCTCAAGCACACCGCCGATTCCGGGCGACAACATCATTCTAGCTGCCGACAGCAAACTGCAGGAAATCGCCGAGACTGCGTTTGGCGCACACCGCGGTGCGCTGGTTGCGATTAATCCTAAAACCGGCGAAGTGTTGAGTTACGTCAGCCAGCCCACATTCGACCCCAATTTATTTGTAGACGGCATTGATAGTGAAAACTGGAAAGCCCTGAATGAATCACTGGATAAACCCCTGATCAACAGGCCACTGCGCGGTGTTTACCCACCCGGCTCAACCTTCAAGCCATTTGTGGCACTAGCCGGTCTGGAAGCAGGCAAGCGTGCGCCGCCATTCTCGATCCATGACCCTGGGT
>Ga0208509_1000541_pt1 | contig 13244 bp, 13 predicted proteins | sample LakWasMeta7_HOW4_2_FD_183857 | JGI IMG/M metagenome (GOLD analysis project Ga0208509, IMG submission 183857) | Freshwater sediment methanotrophic microbial communities from Lake Washington under simulated oxygen tension - Sediment Metagenome... | ecosystem: Environmental > Aquatic > Freshwater >...
CCCTCCGCGGAAACGTTGCTGCACACCCAGCTTTATCAGCGTTTTCCAGTAGTACATTCAGTGTTACACCCGCATTCACTGAATGCGACGCTGGTTTCACGGGTGTTTAAAACTGAAATTGTCTTGGAAAATTACGAGTTACTAAAAGCCTTATCCGGTATTAGCACACATGAAAGCCGGGTGGTCATTCCTATTTTCGCCAACGACCAAAATATCCCTCGCTTGGCGGAACAAGTGGCTGGTTATCTGGATCAGCAGCACCCCCATGCCTATATTATTGATGGGCATGGGCTTTACACCTGGGGCAACTCAGTGCAAGAAACACTACGTCATCTTGAGGCGTTGGACTTTTTATTTGAATGTGAATTAAAACTACATGGAGTTAAATAATTATGACCGCACTAACCGTTTATCCTGATCAACAACCCCAACAAGGCAAACGCTACACTGATTTTGCCGACATTCATCAACAGCTTGCCGCAATCAGCGTACAGATTGAACGCTGGACAGCAAATACTCCTTTGGCCGCCGACGCTGACCAAGCCGGCGTGATTGCCGCTTATGCCGATTCGGTAGAGCGCTTGCAAAAACAATACAGCTTTCAATCGGTGGATGTGGTCAAGTTAACTGCCGATAATCCTGACAAGGCGGCGTTCCGGCAGAAATTTTTGTCTGAACATACCCATGACGATTTTGAAGTACGCTTTTTTGTTGAAGGCCGCGGTTTGTTTTATTTGCACGTTGACGGTCAAGTGTTCGCAATACTCTGTGAGCAAGGCGATTTAATCAGCGTGCCCGGCAACACCACACACTGGTTTGATATGGGTGAGAATCCACAATTCACCTGCATTCGGCTATTTACCAAACCCGATGGCTGGGTTGCCGACTTTACCGGCAGCGATATTGCCACAACCTTTCCGACGCTCGATCAATACGTGGCCGAACTAGCATGATCAAAGCCATCGTTACCGATATTGAGGGGACGACTTCATCGTTATCCTTTGTTAAAGACGTATTGTTTCCTTACGCCCGCGCTAACTTGGCAGGCTACATTCATCGACATGCGGATGAGCCGCAACTGCAAACGCTATTAAATGATGCGCGCGCGGAAGCCGGGGCAGAGCTGACTATTGAGCAACTTATTGCCCAGTTTATCCAGTGGATTGATGAAGATAAAAAAGTGACGCCGTTAAAATCGTTGCAGGGCCTGATCTGGGAAGCCGGTTATCAGCAAGGTGACTTCAAAGGTCATATTTACCCGGATGCTGCCGAGTATCTTAAAACCTGGAAAGCTCAGGGGCTGGATTTGTATGTGTATTCTTCCGGCTCGGTGTATGCGCAAAAACTGCTGTTTGCGCATACCGGCTATGGCGATTTAACGCCGCTATTTTCAGGTTACTTCGACACCCATATCGGCGGTAAAAAAGAGCCGCAGTCTTACCGCAATATTGCCGAGAAAATCGCTGTACCTGCTGCACAGTTGCTGTTTTTGTCTGACATCAAAGAAGAGCTGGACGCCGCGCATGAAGCGGGATTTAACACTTACTGGTTAATCCGTGATGGCGTTATTGTTGATCAAGCGGAACATCGGCAAGTGAACAGTTTTGAACAAATCAATTACCTATGAAATTTAAAGCAAGGGTGGGCACGATGGCCCACCCGGCCGAGCTATCTAATATCCCACAGTCCCATCATGCCAATGTCTTCATGTTCCAATATATGGCAATGGAACATGGTTAAGCCGGTAAAGTCTTTAATCGGCACCAGCAATTTTACGCTTCCGCCTTTGGGCACGATAACGGTATCTTTCCAAGCTGGTGCGGTGGTGTAAAAAGCCTTATAAGCAGCGTCGCCGCCAGAAATGGAAATGACTTGCGCTGGATTGACGTGGTAATGAAACGGATGATCCATCATGCTTTGGTTGATGATTTCCCATACTTCATAAGTGTTCACGTCGGAATACGCGGTGTACGCAGTGGTTTCTGAAAAGGCGATGCCGTTAATAGTGGCTGACATCATATCGCCCCCCATCATCATTCCGCCCATCATGCCCATGCTTAGCACAAACTGCCGGGTTGGCGTACCTGCAGGCACGCTCAGTCTAACTGCATTGGCATTAATAGTTGCTGGAATGCTGTTGGTTACTGCGGTGCCGGTGACATTAACGGTCAGCAGGGTGATTTGCTGGCTGCTGCCTGACCCCATCATCATCATGCCCATGCCTCGGTCATAAGGGTTAGATAGCAGTTTGTAATAGCCTTTAGTTGTGCTGGCTTTGACCAGCACATCGATGCGCTCACCGGGCGATAATAAAATCGAACTCTGCGCATAAGGCTTATTGAGCAGGCCGCCATCGGTGCCGATTACTTGTAAAGTGTGGTTGCCCAGGCTCAGTTTATAAAAGCGCGCGTTGCTGGCGTTGACGATTTTCCAGCGTTGCACCTGCCCTGGCTTCATTGTCAGTAAAGGATTCACTTTACCATTAACCATCGTGACATTGCCTTCCTTGCCATTCATAAAGTCGTTCATCGTATGGCTGGCTGGCGCGCTGCCTTCAAGGCTAATATCTTTTAACACCATGAGATGTGTTTCATAGCCAGCCAATGCGGTATTTTCATCCGCAACCTCTAGCGCGCCAGCCATGCCGCTCCATACTTGCTCAGCAGTATTACCATGTCGATGCGGATGATAAAAATTGAAGTTACCGCCAGGATGCAGTGATAAATCGTAGTCAAAATCAAACGATTCCCCAGTCATAAAGCTAAGCATGGTGTTATCGCCATTGCCTTCTGGTGATACATGCAGGCCGTGAGTATGTAAGTTAGTAAAGTCGCGACCATCACCCATCATGTTAACGCCGGTATAGGGCAGGGAATTTTTGAAATGCACTTTTAGATGGTCGCCTTTTTTAACTTTAATAGTGGGGCCTGGAAAGTTGCCGTTATAAGTCAGTAAGTTGGCAGTGATGCCGTTAACATTGATAGGTGCTGATTTTGCTTCCAGGTTGACTTCCACAATGCCGGGAGAGCTGGAAAGATTGGGCATAATCGCCGGATCTTGAAAGGCTACGCCACGTGGCGGGTCAATAACGGTAGTCGATGTGCAACCCATCATGCAGCCCATTCCGCCACCCATCATGCCCATGCTGAGCGCTTGGGATGAAAGAAAAGTCGTCGCTAAGCCAACGAAAACTGCAGTAAATACTGGTTTATTTATTTTCATGCGTAATCCTTATTGAGATAAGTATCTGAACAGGTACTGATATAACTTGCATGCAGAGCCCACAATTTGTGGAATTTCTAAAAGGAGTTATTACGTGTGCAGTGTGCTTTGGATTTAGTTGAATGTAGAAATTTGACTAACAAGTTGCTGCCGTTCGGGGCTAGTCGCCACGATCGGCAGTAACAATATTAAAGGCGCTTAATTTGTAAAAGAGGCTGCTTTAGACGATTTGCTTACGGCGCATCAAGCCTAAAAGGCCTAGCAACGCGCTATTAAATAGCCAAACAGAGGCAGGGACAGGAACGGCTGCCACATTGTCGATGGCAGCCACGTTGCCGACCAGATTCAATGTCAGTTGCTGATTTTGGCGTGTGCTACTGGCACCTATATCAGCATCAGACAGATTGATAAGGTATTGAGCACTGAAAGTGCCAACGGTGCTGGTTAGCAAGGACGCATTAAAAATGTTGCTACTACCTTGGGCAAGGCTTAGAAAACTAGCCAGGCCATCGTTAAATACGCTGGTATTGCCACTACCGACAACAGAATCCAGGTCCAAGCTTATGCGATTGCTATCGGCCAGATTGAAGATGCTAAATGCCAAGTTCGTTGCGGCGCTGTTTTGAAATACAGTGCCAAAATCTAATGTCAGGCTGTTTAGATCGGAGCTGCCGTTAAAGGATGCATCGGCATGAAGTAGATAGGTGTAATTAGCCGTAACAGAACCAGCCCAGGTTAAAGCTGCATTAGCAGAGCCAGCAGACAAAGTGCTGGTGCCGCTGATATTAGAACTCAGGTTTGAGCTCAGGTTGATGCCGCTAACGTTGCTGCTGCCAACATAGTTGTTAAGACTGCCCGCTGCTACGGATTGTGCGGTTGTGTTGGTGGTTTGAGCGCCTGATGTGCCAGTGGTAGGAGCACAGCTACTGCCCATGCCCATAGAAAGACTGCAGGAGGTATTGGCCGCAATAGTACCGAAGGTTTGGGTGGTAATACCTGTGGCTGCAAAAGTAGAGCCTCCTGAAGCAGGAACGGTAGCATTGAAGTTTGCCGTCCTCGATGGTCCCATGCTTTTCGACGCAGTCCCACTAACCGTGGCTGTGCGAGTTGAATTTAGCTGCAATGTGGCCCCAGTTAAAACACCTGTCGCAGCATTAAACTGCCCAAGAGTCGGCGTTGTACCGCTTAGCGTGGAGTTAGTGCTTGAAGTTGCCGTTGTGGCGAGATTGGTATCTGCTTGCGCCTTGGTTAAGTTAAAGGCGGTGGAAGTATTGGTTTGGGTTAAAGCCGCCTGACCCATGCTGCTAATGCCTAACAATGTTGCGGTAGCTGTTAATTGGAATAATTTTTTGTAGTGCTTCATAGAGTTCCTTTTATATTTGTTATTCGAGTTATCGATTAAGCTTGGATGTGGCATGGTCGATGCAATTTAAAAGCAAATAACATGCCGACGCCTGCAATTGATTATTGCTAAGACAGCTTCAAATCGTCGATTGCTATATATTCAGTGCTTTGAGATTCTGAAATAGATGCAAGCGCGAACCGTATGAGTGGGGTTTTCGGTTGTGTCTCAACAGCCGAATAAGAAAGGAATTTAATTAAACTGTGTTATTTGACATATTGCATACTGCTTTTTCTGGTTTTTAGGGGTAAGCGGCCTGATTGTTTTTGAATAAGGCTGGTAATTAGCCCAATTTTCTCTGCCTAATTAAACCCAAAGCGGCCAAAGCACCACTAAACAGCCAGATTGCAGCGGGTACTGGAACCGGAGCGGTATCAATAGGGCTCATATGCCAGGCAAGTGTGTAATCCCATGAGAAATTGTTAGTCTCGCCGGATTTAACCAGCAATTCATAGCTATGCCCGATAAGTAAACTGACCCAGAGATTTTCTGTGTTATCGATAGTGCTTGCTGAAAATGCCGTAGTAGTTTGCGTGGTGGTGTCGAATAACTCCAGGTTCAGGTCGTGTAAGGTGGTGGTTAGGCTGGAATTGTTAGATACACCAAGGTTCCACACCAATGATGCAGATAAATTTAAATCTTCATCAGCATTGAACTTATAGGTGGCGGTACGGTTGCTGTTGTTACTTCCTCCGAAGGATGGATCGTAATCGAAGCCGTTCAAAGCAATTGCGCCATTGTTACTGCCACCATCTTGCAGACTGTTTTGCTCGCCTGCAGCAATGATCTGATAGCTATGCAAAACATTAAGCTGGCCGGCGCCAACACGATCATCCAGACCATTACTGGTTTGATGGCCGCTGCTGCGATAATCAATGATATTGGCGGATGTCGAGGTGTTATCAGTGGCTCGGTCAGCGCCCGCTAACAGCGCGGCTTTGATGGTCTCGGCGCGTTCTGCGTTATAGACAGTGCCTACACCTGTGATGTTGGTTGATTCTTTTGAAATTGCCAATCCGCCGTTATGGCCAGTTTCAACGAGCAGTGCCGCAGCGGCAGCAACAATAGGCGTGGCCGCGCTGGTGGTGGTTTGGGGAGCGACCAGATCGGGACGTGTTCGTCCTGCCACATAAACTGAATCGACGGCGTCGGAGCCTTTGTCATGTGCGCCGTCGGTTCTGCCTACCGCGATTACGTTATAAGCACTGCCTAGTAACGGAGAATTGCTGCTGCTATTAGCCATGCCAACAATTTGGATAAACTCATTTCGCTGCACTTGCCTATCTACCAGGCGCAGAATATTGCCGGTGTCGACTGTTGTGTTACCGTTGCCGACCCAGCTGTGATTGGCAATCCGGCTGCCGTTAGCGGGCGCTGACACGATATTACTTGAGATGCTGCTAAGCCATTCGTTGGCTTCATAACTGGTGATATTGCTAATGCCGCCAGCGATGGAGTCGTTACCGTAAAAGCGTGAGCCAACGCCGGTTGCATGGCCCGAAGCAGAAGTGCTGGCAGTGCCTGGAAAACTGAAGGTTTTGCCGGTAAATTGCGAGTTGCCGGTATCCGGTGCATAAGCAAAATTATCCCCACCATCTTCGGCTTGAGTTACTTTGACATTTGCGCCCGTTGGCGTGTTTGCTCCAAGCAGGTTTACCAGGTCTGTGTACCCGATATCGTTTTTGTAATTCGCTGAGGCATCTGCAGCCCAATATAAAGCTGGTATTACGCAGAGCCAGAGTTTTTTAGTTTGTTTCATTGTTATTTTCTCAATAGGGGGCTGGTTGTTTTTTGGTTGCTGGCTTAAATCAGTATCGAATCGGCGCGCAGAGAAAAGGCTATCGTTACTCAGGTGGAGCGAGTAATTAATTGTAGCCCGTAAAACTCAGCATATAGGGTGCCAAAGTTTATTAATTGTTTTTTATCAATGGGTTGAGTGTTGATCGGTTTTTTATCTGGCTTAATGTTCAATTAAACGGTGTTATTTAACGCATTTTTTATGGGAGCTTGATATTCCAGAGAGTTTTATTTCGTGCTGAAAGTCTCTTTTAAGAAAGTCCAAATAGTTTTGCTAAGGCGGCAAAAGCTAACAAAGGGCTATGAAAACGGTTAAAATGCAGGGCTTCAAGATGATCTTGCCAATAAAGTAACGGGTTTAAAACGTCTATGCCAACTAAATATAAGACTGATGACTTGCGGATTTCCGCCACCAAAGAGGTCATTCCACCTGTTCGAGTACATCAAGAACTGCCAGTCACTGAGGCTGCCGCACAAACTACGTTACACGCCAGACAAGATATTCATAATATTTTGACCGGGCAGGATGATCGATTACTGGTAGTGGTTGGGCCGTGTTCCATTCACGATACCAAGGCCGCGCATGAATATGCCGAGTTGTTGAAGGCAATCAAGACTGAGCTGCAAGACGATCTGCTGATAGTGATGCGCGTGTATTTTGAAAAGCCGCGCACGACGGTAGGTTGGAAAGGCTTAATCAACGATCCGGATCTGGATGCCAGCTTTAATATCAACAAAGGCTTACGCATTGCCAGACAGTTGCTGGTGGATTTGAATTCAGCCGGAATGCCCGCGGCCACCGAATATCTGGATTTGATTACGCCGCAATATGTGTCTGACCTGATTGCCTGGGGTGCTGTCGGTGCCAGAACTACTGAAAGCCAAGTGCATCGTGAGTTGGCGTCCGGATTATCTTGTCCCGTGGGCTTTAAAAATGCCACTGATGGCTCGGTCAAAATTGCCATTGATGCGATGGGCGCGGCGATGAGCCCGCACCATTTCTTATCGCTAACCAAAGCGGGTCACTCGGCTATTTTTTCCACCACCGGTAACGAAGACGTGCATATCATTTTGCGCGGTGGCCATGATCGTCCCAATTACGACGCGGTAAGCGTCGAACATGTTGGCGAAGAAATGCAAAAAGCCGGCTTAAGAGCAAACATCATGATTGATTTAAGCCATGCTAATAGCTTAAAGCAATGTCAGCGTCAGTTGATTGTCGGCGAAGATGTCGCTGAACAAATAGCCAATGGCGACCAGCGCATTATGGGTGTTATGGTTGAAAGCCATCTTAAAGCGGGCAATCAGGCCGTAGTAGCCGGACAGCCACTGGTTTATGGCCAGAGTATTACCGATGCCTGTTTAAGCTGGGAGGATACCGTTCCATTGTTAAAGAAATTTGCCGTGGCCGTGCAACAGCGCCGCGCCATCGTTAAAAAGTCAGGAGTTTGATAGATGCTTGTTTATGTAAATGGCGAAACCAAAGAATTCGCTGAGAACAACACAGTCGCCGATGTCGTTGAGAGCCTAGGGTTAACGGGTAAAAAAATCGCTGTGGAGTTGAATAAGGAAATATTGCCGTTTGATCAATACCAAGCCAACACATTAAGCGCGGGCGACCGGTTGGAAATTGTTCATGCGATCGGTGGCGGCCAAGATGATTCTTTCGTGCTGGCAGGTGTGTCGTATCAGTCGAGATTATTGGTTGGCACCGGCAAATATAAAGATATGGAAGAAACCCGGTTGGCCATTGAAGCCAGCGGCGCACAAATTGTCACCGTGGCTATTCGCCGAACCAATATTGGCCAAAATCCCGGTGAGCCGAATTTGTTGGAAGTGATTTCCCCTGATAAATACACCATTCTGCCTAATACCGCTGGCTGTTACACCGCAGATGAAGCAGTTAGGACTTGTCGTCTAGCCAGAGAATTATTGGGCGGACACAAACTGGTCAAATTGGAAGTGTTAGCCGATCAAAAGACCTTATTTCCAGACGTTGCAGAAACCTATGTTGCCGCTGAATTATTGGTAAAAGAAGGTTTTGACGTGATGGTTTACACCAACGACGATCCGATTGCCGCCAAACGCCTGGAAGAAATCGGCTGTGTAGCAGTGATGCCGCTGGCCGCACCCATTGGTTCAGGATTAGGTATACGCAATCCCTACAATATCTTGACCATTGTTGAAAACGCCAAGGTGCCTATTTTGGTGGATGCGGGTGTCGGTACGGCTTCCGATGCCGCGATTGCTATGGAATTAGGTTGCGATGGCGTGTTGATGAATACCGCTATTGCCGATGCTAAAAACCCGATATTGATGGCATCGGCGATGCGCAAAGGTATTGAGGCAGGCAGAGAGGCATTCTTGGCTGGACGTATGCCAAGAAAACGTTTTGCATCAGCATCATCACCAATAGACGGTTTGTTTTTTTAATTTCAATATCTTCAGCTTTTAGTCGTTCGTGGTGAGTTAACGAGCTGCGAACGACCTATCATGTGTTTCTTATGTCTTCCGAAATAACTACGCCAGCAACTATTCCTGCCAGAATCCGCAGCTTTATTCGCCGTCAGGGCCGATTAACCCAAGGTCAGCAACATGCTTTGTCTCATCATTGGGACAAATATTGCCTTGATCCTCAGGCCACTTATGACTTCGCCGAAGTGTTTGGGCGCGTGGCGCCGATCATCGTTGAGATTGGTTTCGGTAACGGCGATAGTCTGGCCAAAATGGCGGCGGCGAATCCTGACACCGACTACATCGGCATCGAAGTACACCGGCCGGGCGTTGGCCATTTAATGATGTTGCTGGATCTGCAAGGCCTGACTAATGTCAGAATTTATTGTCACGATGCTATCGATATTCTTGAACACAAACTGCCGGATACGAGTCTAGCTGGCGTGCATTTGTTTTTTCCGGACCCTTGGCCGAAAAAGAAACATCACAAACGGCGTATCGTGCGACCGTCGTTTATTGCGCTCTTGCTTAAGAAATTGAAAGTCGGCGGTTATTTTCATGCGGCTACCGATTGGGAGAATTACGCCGAAAATATGCTGGAAGTACTGTCGGCAGACGCCGGATTACTCAACAGCAGCGAAACTGGCGACTATTGCCCGCGCCCGGAATACCGCCCACTGACAAAATTTGAGCAGCGCGGCCTGCGCTTGGGGCACGGTGTTTGGGATCTGATTTTTACCAAGCGGTAGGGTTTATTGCCAACCTTCTGCGCTTAGCCTTTCTAGCTAAATGCTAGTGGTCAAAATTTCAGCTGTTTATTGGTAACTCGGGGGGCGGTTTTTTTTGGATAGTATTCTCGGTGGTGAACTGGTGCTTACGACCCCCTCCTGACATTCGAAGCTTTGCGCTCAATGTCGGCAGGGATTCAATTAGCTGCCATACAACATAGAGCTAACCGGGCGCGGACCGGAAAGCCGGAAAACAAAACCGTACTATAACCGCGCTCCCGTTGAGCGTAATGTTAGCTATTTAACTTTACACTGCCCAGTTATTCCGTTGATCAGGGTTAATCGAGCTATTATTTCGGGTGAGGCTCGCGTAGTGTACGAATTACATCGGAAAGTCTTTTTCTCTGCCCAAGCTAAAGCAGACTTTCCTTGTTTATCTATGACCAGAGGGTTTGCCCCGCTATCCAATAATTGTCGCACAGTCTCGGCGTGGTTGTTATATGCAGCGGCGATCAATGCAGTCCATCCTATATTGTCGTCTGGGACGATATTGGGATCTGCTTTGTAATCAAGCAGATATTTTACAATTTCCGTCAGTCCGTAAGTCGATGCAAACATCAAAGCCGTGCGCCCAAGATTATTTTTTCGATTCGGATCGGCACCCGCTTTGAGCAAGGTCAAGACGGCTAAACCATGTCTTTCAGCAGATGCAATCATCACAGGAGTCCATCCATCTAATCCAGGAATGGAGCATTCAAGTCAACAGCCTTTGCGATCATGGCGTTAAGTACATCCATATTTCCAATAGATGCTGCTGTGAAGAGTGCAAATGAAGAATCCGCAGCACGCTCAAGAACATTGAAATCCATAAATGAATCTTTGCATTTTTGGTCTTCCGGCTTTTCTATGCACTGCTTTCTGATAATGTCGCAGAAAGCTTGTTTAGCAATTAGCCCCTTTTCTGATCCTCGCGGGAATGGGAAGTTTGCCATTTCCTCAATATCGGATGCCATGCAAGATGTATAGAGAACATGCGGTAGAAAAGCCTTGTCCATGCTATCCGCTAGGGAATTTCCATTGATGGTTGTGAAAAACAATACGGTGAGTAGTATTCGTTTCATTTTGCCAATATCCCCTTACTCCGCCTAACTTATAAGCATTTATACGTTGTGCGCAGCATGACGTATAAATGTTGTTGAACTTAACCGCCCACCGAATGGCAGGACATGTCAGCTGTTCTTTATTATAAGGGGACTGTATTTACTTGCTTCGTGGTTGTCGATACAAAGGGCGTTTCCTGTACCGCTTTTAATGTGCTCAAACTCAGCATTTTTAATAGGTTATTGACTCATTCTTCCTAAAAACTACCTGTGAATAGGAGTTTGATAACTAATACTGCTAGCGCTATAAGAGACAAAATAATTAACCAAATTAGGCCCATTATTATAATTGATGTTGCAAGCACCCCTAAAAAAAGGCCTAAAATTGACCAGCGTACAGCTCCGCCTAGTCCTGCATCTTCGAATCCCCAATAGGCACCAATGCAGGCACCAATCAAAGCTCCGGTCACATACACCCAATTGGGTACATCATCCAAGAACTCCTCTATTGGAGTTCGGCCTCGAACGTATCTCCATGAGTCACTGTTCCGTTCATTTGGCTCTGCCATAATCACACCAATAAATGTTAGAACTTAATGGAAATAGGATATTCGCTTTTGAACAGGTGGTGTTATAAGTCACCCAAATCTAGTATAAATTTAAATAACACACCACATATAGCTTGGCTAGATTTTAAAGAAATTTAAGCCGTAATGGCAATATAGATGAATGAATGGAATATACATAGTGCCGTAATTGATACTAAATTAGCATAATTACGACACTGGTTATTTAGCCCTGTTTGGCTAATCAGGCAGCTATATTAAGGGCTATTCTTTAACGTAAATAGCAAAGTACGTGATTTCTGGGCTACCAAATCCCAAGCATCCTTTACTTTCAGCCTGAAAAACAGAATGCAACTTATATCCAGACTGCGATTGGGTTGTGAAATGATTTGCTAGATCGATAATGGCCTTGTCTGAAAACGAGGCACCAATTGGTTCGATTTTATATTGCATAGTTATTCTCCTTATATTAATCAAGGCAAATCAATACCACCATTCCCGGGGCGACACCGATAAAGCCTTTTTATGGTTAAAGTAATGCCTTGTATAAAGCCTTTATTTCTTAATGCTAATTCAGCGTAATGCGAACAACTTGGTTCGAAAACGCAGCGATTTCCCAGTTTTGGTGAGATACTTCTACGGTACCAATAGAGGGCTTTTACTACAAAATGTAGCCAAAGCGGACTCTCAGGAATACCCATAGCTCGAATAGCATCATCGCTATCAGTTGATCCCTTAATCATTCGCTCAACCATGGGTATTTGAATGGGATCTATATCGCATTCAAATGTATTTCCACCTAACTCGATTTTTTTCATGTTGTGAAATAATGTTTAATTTTATATGAAGCGCTTCATTCACGACTGAATCGAACCTTTGCATATGAGCATCCAACAGGCTTTCTTCAAATTATATACATCCTATATTCTGTCCCAAGATCACAAACGCTCCATTTATTTAATAGCATAAAAACCATTAGGATTCTACTGAGTATTTTGATCATCATTATCGATTAGCGAAATTTGAGCAACTGATTCATTTGCAGTTTGTTGGGGCTTTGTGGAATCGGTCTGAGATGAACGATCAATTTTTGAATTTGTCGTTATCAACAACTATTTTCTGCTTGTTCGATTCAACTGGGCGCACTACCGGTATCTCAAATCGTCCCCAGCGATTAAGTTTTTGCTCTAGTCGGCCTAGTGTAAAAACAAAAAACTTTTAAATCATAATGTTAAGGAAATTTGGCAATGCTAAATTTTGTTCACGTCATCAGCTCAAAAAAGCTGATAGCGTTGGATAGCAGTGAAAAAAACCAAGTTTGAGCCAAAGAAAGTTGGGGTCTGGTCTTGCAATCAAGCATCTTTGGCTAAACTGAAAGACAGGTATGCATTCTATGGCTGACAGCCAAAGTCGAAACATCTGTGGCCGCTAATGGCCGTTATGAGGAGCTCAGCTCGGCCAACTTTAGAGTGTTTTGACTATCTAAGTTCTGTTCAAATGCTCACTCAAGTTCTGTTACGAGCAATCAATGCTCACCACGAATGATGTTGTGTTGCTGTTCCATTCCTTCGGTTAAGTTATAACCTTCGTTATTGAATAGGTCGCCCATAAAAAACAGACGCATATCTATAATCCAGGCAATTTGTTTAAGCTCATTGTTTTTTATAACAATGGTTGAAAGCTTGTAGTTATCATCAATAATCTGATCCACGGTTGTTTTCGGGTTGAGAGGGTCTTCTTTTAGCGCGCCCGAAACAATACGCTGAGCAGATTCCATCGTCAGTGACGGAGGATTGATGGTGGAAAGCTCGGCGTTTTTATCATTTTTAAGCGACTGCGCATCAAAGTGACCAATGTCATAGCCAAGCTTAAATGTCAGGCCGATTAAAATAACGCCACCCCAAACAGACAGGCCAATTTTTAATCGTCTTCGAACACGAGGATTTTTCAGTCTTTTTATAATTACGCTAATTTT
>Ga0208509_1000542_pt1 | contig 13232 bp, 14 predicted proteins | sample LakWasMeta7_HOW4_2_FD_183857 | JGI IMG/M metagenome (GOLD analysis project Ga0208509, IMG submission 183857) | Freshwater sediment methanotrophic microbial communities from Lake Washington under simulated oxygen tension - Sediment Metagenome... | ecosystem: Environmental > Aquatic > Freshwater >...
AGCCCGCCAAAAAACACCAGCCGCCCGCGATCATTGCCAAATCGCCGACCATGCAGAAAATACTGCAAGCCATCGAAGTGATTGCGCCCACCCTGGCCACCGTATTGATTCAGGGCCAAACCGGCGTCGGCAAGGAACTGATTGCACGGGCCATCCATGCGATGAGCGACCGCTGCCAGAAGCCGTTTATCCCGATCAACTGCGGCGCCATTCCGGAAAGCCTGATCGAAAGCGCCTTGTTCGGCCATGAAAAGGGCGCCTTTACCGGCGCCATTGAAGTGCACCAGGGCTATTTTGAAAGGGCCGAGGGCGGCACCCTGTTTCTGGACGAAGTCGACACCCTATCGCCGGCCGCACAAACCCGGTTGCTGCGCGTGCTTCAGGAAGGCGAACTGGAAAGGGTGGGCGGCAAGCAAACCCTGTCGGTAGATGTCAGGATTATCTCGGCGACCAATCAAAATCTGGAAGAACTGGTCAGCCAGGAACAATTCCGCAACGACTTGTACTACCGCCTCAATGTGGTCCGGCTCAGCATTCCGCCTTTGGCCGAACGCCCGGAAGATTTGCCTTTTCTGGTGCAATTGATTGTGCAGCGCTTGAGCAAGAAATATAACAAGACGGTTGAATCGGTCAGCCGCGAGGTCATGCAGAAAATTCGCGCCTACCCCTGGCCCGGCAACGTGCGTGAACTGGAAAACATGCTTGAACGCAGTCTTTTATTTACCACAGGAAAAGAAATGACCGAACTGGACCTGCCGCTGCCGCCCAAGTCCAATGGCCCAGACGAATGGAAAGACATAAAGGAACAGGCCCTGGCCCGGGTTGAACGCGCGTTTCTTGAAAACGCCTTGAAGCAACATCAGGGCGACATCAAGAAAGTCGCCGAAAGCATGGACATCACCACCCGCGCGGTGTACAACAAGCTGAAAAAGTATGAAATCAGCTCAACGGAATATCGTAATAAAACGGGATGATCTGCTTTATTCAGGATGCAGAGTGGGCAGAAAAGCGTTGCATACCTTGGCTTGGTTAAGGCCACGTAGGAAAAAAAACGACAACCATCTTAAAAAACACCGAAGACTACCCAGCTACATTAGCTTGATACAAGACAAATCCGCATTGCGTTCAAATGATTGGATGGCATCGGCTCTGTTTCTGAGTAGTATTTGAATTTGCCGATTTGAACAATTGCCGCGCCTAATCCAAATGACTTTTGGCGGATGTCCGTATAATGCGCTTTTGTCGTAGAAGTCAGAATCCTTGCTTACCAAAATGAAACCGTTCGTTTTGGCGTATTCCCACACCTCATTGTCGGACGCGCTACCCAATCCCACACGGTCAACATGGGCGGAATCGGGAAAAACATCGGCCAAAACATCGACCAGCTTCGGCGACAAGTTTTCATCAAATAACAGCCTCACGAACTGATAACCAATGAATGTTTTTCCCGATCGGCGGCATAGGCAAAGCAGGCTCTAATATCGTCCTGGGTCAAATAATCAAAATCTTCGAGTATTTCCTGCTCGGTCATGCCAGAAGCAAAGCATTCGAGAATGTCATAAACAGTAATCCGCAAGCCTCGGATGCACGGCTTTCCGCTACGCTTGCCGGGTTCTATGGTAATGATGTTGTGATAATCAATAGTCATGGCCTTTCTCAATTTGTCAAAGTGAACGAGTTCGACTGTGCTTGTTAAAAAGTAGCTCCGATTAGCGATAGCGTAATCGGAGGAACATGCCATCTTACATGCGTGCGATTACGCTGCGCTCGCACCTACGGTCCTATCTATACACCTCGCGTCGATGCCCCACACGAATAATTTGAATTAGCAGCTCATTTCCTTGTACTTCGTACACCAGACGGTAATCACCGGATCGAACCCGGAAAGTGTATTTTGCACCCTGTAATTTTTTCACCCCGGCAGGAAACGGGTTTTGACTGAGCGATTCCGCTAGCGCCAGCAATTTGATAATAGCTTCTTTGGGTAACTGTCGCAGTTCGCGCTCTGCACTGGATTTCCAAACCAGTCTATATGAGGCCATCGCGCCGTAATCCAGCTAGCAGTTCATTATGACTTACGGTTGGCTCGTCCCGCCGTTCGGCTGCGATAGCCAAGTCACTTAAATCTTCCAAAAGCTCTTCAAACTCAGCCAGCGGAATAACGACTGACACCCTTTTTCCCGCACTGTCGGTAATGTATTGAGGATTTAATTGATCCATATTTATCTCCGGTTTTGTAAGAGATACAACGTATGCCGATTGTTACACGCGACCGGCCATTTTCAAAGTTGCGGGCAGCCCGCATAAAGTACTCGATACGCATGGAATAAGCAGGACTAAACTCCATGTTAGTAAGAACGCGGTTAATTGACAACAGAGTGAGCAATATAAATCCATCAGTCGAAACCGTACCACTTCTTCGTCTGCAAAATAAAAAACCCTCGCCTGGACAAGTCCGGGCGAGGGTTGGTTTGGTTGGCCCCGATGTTGGCGGATTGCTAAAGCGACTTGTTAGAGCACGAAGTGAACCGCCTTACGAGCTTCCAGCATCCATGCTGTCGTAACGCGAATCCTCATTACAGATTAAATGTTGGGTTACAAACAGCATGTAACCCAACCTACCTAGCTGAAAAAATATGAACTCAGCTCAACGGATTATCGCAACAAAACCGAATAACACCGCTTTGCTAAGGGCTTCGCCTTTTAAAGGCAGCGAGGCGTAGGGTGGGCAAACAGCTGTATCGTTTGCCCACCATTTACCGATAAATGCGGTGGGCAGAAAAACGCTGCCCACCCTACCTGACTCAGAGATGTTGTATTACATCCATCCTATGATGAAGTATTCGCACAATCAGAATGTAATCATCTTCTATGGTATAGATGATTAAATGCTTGCCATGAGCATGTATGCGAACAGGCTTGTCAAACTCGATACGTTCAGGACAAGCAAGCGGATTTTCCGCCAGAAATAAAAAAGCCTCATTTATAGCTTTCAGCTATTGATTGACCAAAATTTTGACTTCCGTAAACATAAATATCAATCAGATCTTCATCCGCTAATACGGTTTTTAACTTGCATTAATGTTTGCCAGTCTAGCCTGAGCTTCTTTTAGAAGGTCAGCCATTGATTGTTCACTAATGCCACTTTTAAAACCTTCTGTTATAGCTTCCTGCAAGAGCCGGTGTTGCTCACGGTTTTTCTGGTCTTGCCTAATCAAATCCCGGACATAGTCGCTGGTACTGGAGTATCTGCCGGCCTGAATTTGTGTTAGAACCCAATCTCGCATGGTATCCGGCAATGAAATGTTCATGGTTGCCATTATGTTGCCTCAGAATAATAAACAAAGGAATGATGGCAAATAATGGCAAATTTTGTCAATTTTCATACAAACAGCACTTGTATCGTAACCGAACACCCTGTAGACCATACCGCTTAAGACTTAGTGAGTAGGATAAGCATTGCGCATCGTCTAGCGAGAACGCCGTTAATTGGTAACAGAGCGAGAAATAAAAATTCATCCGGCGAAGCTGCCCCGCTTCTTCGTCTGCAAAATAAAAAACCCTCGCCTGGACAAGTCCGGACGAGGGTCGGTTTGGTTGGCTCCGATGTTGGCGGATTGTCAAAACGAATCCGCCTTACGGGTTGCAGGTTACGAACTTAAGGTCCAACAGTAATTGTAGTAGCGCAGTCAATCGTCCCACTCGCAATGGATTGAGAGCCAACAGTATAATTACCTGAGCCAGTCACTTTACTTATCTGACCAATAGGGTTCCAAGTTGACGGAACACTATTTATTTTTGTACCAATATAACTCGGTACCGCGCATCCCGCCTGGACGGTGCAACTCTGAAAGAGAGTATTAGCGGTATATGAATAACTACCATTGGTGCAAGTATATGCAACAGAGGCAGGGCAAGAAGACCCGAAAGGCACAGACACTTGCGAATAAGCCTGAACTGTTTGACCGCTGGCAACATCGGGCCCGCCTATCCATGGTGATGGGCAACTTGCACCCGGATCCACAGTACAACTTTTAATAGTGGCTGATCCACTCAAGTTCCCACCTGTACAGGTGCGAGTTTCGGCAACGGTAGAACAATCGCCACCATAAGGCACCGATGAAGCGGTATAAGCTGTGACGGAGTCACCATTAATAACAAATTCAGACCCCCAAGGTGTTGTACACTGCCCTTCCTGTAGTACTTCGCAACTCTCATAAATCGCGTCACTGGGATCAGACAAGAGACCATCCGAACACGTGCGTTCGACACCAATTGGGCAAGTTTCATTGAAAGCAACATACCTGCTTGCATACGCTGTGACTGGAGCGCCATCAGACACGCTGGCACCCCAAGGCGTTACACAACTGCTGTGGCCTGCAAGTGTTTCGGTAAAATCAGATATCCACTCACAAACGCTAGCATCGCTCGCGCTAGCACTAGGTTTTGTGCACTTCGCAAAGACAGCTGGATCATTGTCCGCCGGGTGCTCATTACTGCCCCCTATAATATCTACGCTGGTGATAGGTGTTGATGCTGCGGAATAGGCTGAAGCACAGACGTAACCGGTCGCTACACTTCCACTCGAATTATTATTAAGATAACAACTCCCCGTCTCTGGTATATAGAGCCTCAGATTTGTGCGCTGATCAATGACATTGCCGATAAAAGACTGGGCAGTCCCGGGGTCGCCCACGTAAGTCGCACCTGGCAGCACAGCATTCGGCGTGGCTTCATTCAATGGCCTGATAATTTCTCTGGGCGCCAAAGCTATGCTGTGACCATCTGCTGTTGTGCCCGCTATTTTATTGCACTCGGCTTTTGCGGTGTTACCCGTTGCTCTCTGAATAATCAAAAAGTTATGGTTGGTATAAGAACGGTTAATACCTTCTGATATCTGCTCGTTAGAACCATTTCGATGAATTTTTCTTGCCGCGTAAAAGCGCTTGGTTACACCAAAAAGGTAGTTCTCATTCAATACCTCACTGCCCGAGGTATTCAGCAAAGGACTAGTGCTTGGTGACGTCGTGTCCTCAAGAAAACAAAGCTGTTCTCTCACCTGTCCCCCTCCGGTTTGATCAATAACCCCTAATAACCCTACATCGCCATATTCGCCACCGGGCCCCACATTTCTGGCATTAATTTGAGCGTCGGATACGAGAGAATCAGCATAGCAATTATTAGCGCCGTCATCCGTTGCATTACAGTTGCCCGCAAAAACACATTCGTAAGGCATCTGCATTAGTGTCGTCCCTGTAATTTGACCTTTATAGCAGGCATGAACCTCACTAGAGGTCCATGCTACATTGATATGAGCCAAACCGTTGCCGCTGGTTGAGTACACGGTACCGGCAATGCGCAGGGGTACGCCGCCAAAATGGTTTTGAATATATGTGCAAAGGCCTGTGTCGCTGCACAAATAAACAGCAATGATACCGTTCCCAAAACTAGTCGAATAAAAATGCGTCGCCGGTGAAGATGTAGTAATCGGCGTAAGCTGTGCCGTGGAGCCGCCCTCCAAAGTAACCGTTATTGTCGATGGTAACGTCCCATCATTGTTGGGTGTCGCAGTTACGGTGCCTGGCAATGGCGTAGGCGTATTAGCATCGACATTCTCCGAAGCCACATCTTCCGAGGCATTTTGTCTCGGGCTAGGGATTGCCATGGGTGCTGAAGGGTCATTTTCGCTTGCATATAACGCGCTTTTGGCTGGATCTATCCAGGCCATTTCGGTGACGACATTGACTATTTCGTCCGGATCAGTACTGTCGCCATCGCCATTAGCATCCCAGCCGACAACAACTGATATATTTTTGCGATTTAGCCCATCGCCGGTAATCGTCCAGGTTCTAGTGAAGCTAGCATTGGTACCAGTATGCGAATCTGAAGCTGTAAGAGGACTAGTATCGGCAACACCGTCACCATCTAGATCTTCATAACCATTTTTCGTTACATTATTCCTAAGCTCTTCTATCTTCTGCTCGGCAAGCGTTCTGGCTTCTGAACGTATTTTGCTCTCGCCACTACTTGACATGAAGTTGCTTTGTAAAGACGCGACGGCAAGCAAGCCTACAGCCACCACGACCGTCGTGATCAGGACTTCAATCAGGCCGATACCTTTTTGTGTGTTCGATGTTAAACGTTTCATAACGAAAGCCTTTTGATGAAAAACCATGAATACTTACCAATCCCGCCATGAACCACTGACAACGGCTGTTAAATTGTCTAATGGCGCTTCCGAATCAGATGCAAAGGGCCAATAAACCAGGGATATGCTGCCGGTACCACTAACTATCGGCTGCGTTGATGGTGTTTCTGTAGCCACGTCGGTGCCTTCCACAATATTGGCACCAATAATCTGAGGCGACCCCGGGATCGTATATTTGCCCGTCACATACAGTAAGCCATAAATGGTCACTCCCCCAGTGATCGATAAATCACCATTAACAATGACTATAGCAGGCGCATCCGGCGTGCCTATTTGTCCATTTCCTCCCAATGAGTGATCATGGTCAGCCTCTTCTACCCAAATAAGCCCTGACTGGGGGGGATCGCTAATTGCATCACCCATGGATGTATAGGCTTGATCGCCTGCCAGTGCTGCAAGTTCTTCTCGTGAACTTACGCCAAAGAAATTTTTAAAATAATCCAAACCAATCAATGTGCCCAAGGAAGGGTCGTCATCAATGATATCCAAGCCATTGCCTAGATCTTTATTTGACACTTCCTGGGTATTTGCCGGATCAGCACCAGTTGTCGGTGCAGCAATGAGCTCATCTTTTGTCAATGTACCTGATGCGCCATCTTTGATGAAGGTTTCCATGGCCGAGGAACTCCCTATCTTGACTTTTCCACCCGACCAGATCGTCGTATTAGTGTAGCGGTTGATAATCCGAGCATTGCCTGTTACCGCGACATTACCTTGCGCGACAAGGGGTTGCTTAGGCCCTCCATTCTTAAGTAATTCGATAGGACCAACGCACTGAGTTATTGTTCGGGTTCCCAGGTTGTCATCGCTAAAGCCTTGTGCGGTAATCATCCCGTTTTTCATATCGGGTGTAGCGCCTGCCGGTACGCACCGAGTACCTGTTGCAACATTAAAAGTTAATGTTGCGCTTGTGGTTTGATTGCCATCGGCTGATGTCAAATTGGGAATGTTTGGAGTATTGCCAACCGCTACAAAATCGAGCCTACAATCCCGGGGAGAAGCGGGGGTACAACCTGATACAAGAGGCTCTGCTGCATTAGTAACTTGATCAAAGCCGCCATTGTCAAAATAATCAACGCCAAAATCCATGGCATAGTTGGCTGCGGCAACGGCCTGGGTGGCACGATAATTATCGGCGGCTATCTTGGTTTCATTCAGTACCGTTTTTGAGGTGGTTAACGTTATTAGCGTGATACCAATTAATAAGACCAGCGCCGTCAACAAGCTGGCAGCGCCGCGCTGGTTGTTAATGTTCGATTGTTTTAGGGTGTTCATGTTGGCGCACCTTGAAGTTAGCAGGTTACGGTTGCTTAAAAATACGGTCGTTTCTGACTTTGACGGAATTGATAAGGGTTTTGGTAACAGTATTATCACCAAATAGACTTCCTGTCAGAGTGATAACGATTTCACGAGTTTCGACAGCATTTGTTTCCGAGGGCAACTCTACTGCCGTTAGATCTGAACAAGGTTTGTCATAAGATAGCGTTGTTTGGGTATTCAGACATTTATATCCCTTATAAAGATCAGTACCAGCAGCAGGAACATAAATATCAAATGTTAAGCTGGTAATGGCAATTTGGTCGCCGGCGATGTTTTCTTCCCAGCTTCCATTTGTGCAATCTGCAGGTGAGGTAGCGGTACCTGTAAGGCGCATATTGATCGTGTTGCCATTACGTCTAAAACCATAATATTCATTTGAATCAACATTGCCGTTACCATTAGCATCATAGGTATAAAGAATGCAGTCAGCGGTGTCTGAAGAGAGAAGGGGAGTTGTAGGTGCGGCGAAATTCCGCCTTTGTATATTAGTTTCATTGCCTGTAATAGCTGTGAACAGATTAGCTCTGCTATCCGCTCCAGCTACAGCACCGCCCCAGTAACCGGCTCGCCTGATGTCATTCGTCATCAATGCCATGACCGATTCCAGATCATGGTTTAATCGGGCTGATTTTATGGTATCTGAACTGCCTCTGATTGTGGCGATATAAATGCCAATGGTTGCCGCCACAATGATTAAACCAATGACAAAGGCAATCAGTAATTCTATGAGTGTGAAACCGGATTGTTTTTTCATATAAAACCTCTTTAGCATTGCTGCCCTACCGGGCATGTAGGATAGCCCGAGATTGCAGTTGCATCACTATTAGTGCACATTGATACTCTTCCTGTGTCACTCACAGTCACTCTAAGCTTATAATTTGGCGTGCTTAGGCAGGCAAATCCAGCATTCGCTGTTCCACGCCTAAACCAAAATGTAGTAATGAGGTTTCCAGAAAAAGAAGCACTCGCTAAATTGACGTTTTGAAATTGTCCACCGCTAATTTCCTTCAAAGCGCAATCCCCAGCTGTGCCGCATGCACATGTTGTTGCTGCATCATCTAAACCATAGCACCATGGATTTCCGCCCGCCGCTAAAACAAACGACATACGTAAATCTTGACTACGTTTGATAGCTTCAGTGCGGGCAAACAGCATATCGGATTTCAGCCCTTCAGCCGCCTCTTTCAACCGATTGCGCTCTATCAACTTCTGATAAGAAGGCACGGCCAGTGCAGCGATAATGCCAATGATGGCAATCACTATCATGGCCTCAACCAAAGTAACTCCGGCGTTCCTTTTTTTGTTCATGTCTAACCCCACTTTGATGCATGATTTCATTATAGGTCACTTATTCTCTTAACTGGATTACCGCTTATCGGTTGAATTGAGGCGTTAATCGCTTTACCTTCATGGTCTGAGTAAATATAGACGCTTATGCTATGCTTAGACGAAAAATAACTTCAAACAGGTGTCGCCATGAAACCATTTAAACGAACTGCCGGATTTACTCTGATTGAATTGATGATAGTGGTTGCTGTTATCGGTATTTTAGCGGCGATTGCCATTCCTTCTTATCAGGATTATGTGACTCGGGCCAAGCGTGCGGATGGCAAGGCGGGAATTTTGCGAGCGGGGTTGGCACAAGAAAAGTGGCGCGCTAACAACACAAGTTATAGTACAGCCGTCGCTGGATGCGGTGCACTTTCACCAGATGGACATTACAATATTACCTGTACTGCTGGCACGAATACTTACACGATTACCGCCACACCCACTTTCACTGATCTAAAATGCACGACGCTTACTATCAATGAACAAGGAACAAAATCCGCGACTGGAAGCGATACTACAAGTTGTTGGAGGAAATAATTCTTGCCTTTGCAGCTCTGATATTTACTACGCACAAGGCAATAGACAGTTACGCAGTAATCGTTTTCCCAATCTCCGATTTGCTTGATCAGCGCTTGTAACGCTCTTGGAAATCTTCTATCAAAATGGCTCTTGCGGGAAATTCATGCAAAATCTTTTTATCCTACGTTATTAGCTGAGTATTGATTTGCTTGGCTAATGCCACAAACTCGTAATCATAAACCGAGCACACACTCCGACTTGTTAGAGTCAGTACTTGCGCCGATGAAATCTCAAACTCATTTTGCCTGGTTCTCACGCGGAGCGTGGGAACCCATTCCGACGATTGAACTCTAGTCATTCCCGCAGGATCGAGTAAAGAATAGCAGCGTCGTTCCGGCATGGATTCACTCCGGGCTGTCCTGCCCGGAGTCCTTCGGATAAATGCAAATCTGTTCCAGACAGATTTGTGCCGGAACCCACGACTTCAGGGATGAAGGAGGTAGAGAAACGCAGGAGCAGTTGCCGAGAAACCATGGATGACAAGCCAAGTCCACATCCTTGGGCACTAGATTCCGGCATCGCGGCGGCTATAATGCGGCTTTAATATTATCAAGGGGGCATCTAAGTGCTCCCATATTCTGCAAAACACTGATTCATGAATAAGCCAAAATTATCGCTTTTTGCCGATAGCTTTCCCTGCTTCCGCATTGTTTCTTCGGCGCTACTACGGTAGCGCATATAATCACAATTAATTTGTAAACACGAGGCAACGCAAAATGACGACCATTACATTTGATACGCATGGTTTTGTTAAAAAACTCAAAGCCGTTGGTTTTACTGAGGAACAGGCCGAAGTGTTTGCCACAGAACAAGCCAGACTGATAGAAGATAAATTGACTACCAAAAATGATCTCATGGAGATTGAAGCCCATTTGCAACGTGATATAAAACAGGCTGAGCTGCAATTGACCGCCAAGATGGCCGATAACAAAGCGGAGATGATTCGCTGGGTGGTTGGCGTTGGCATGCTGCTGCAAATTACTTTGATTACTGCATTGTTACTACGCCTTTTGCCAGCTTGACACTCAAGAAATTAGGCGTGTAAGTCGGGTTACGCTGCCGCTACCAAACAGTAGGCGGCTTGGCCTACCGCTGCCGATGAACAAAAATTTAACATCCTTGGACAGCGCAAGATAGCATCCCGGCGGCTATGAGGCGGCTTTTTATTATAGGCGTGCCTAAGAACACCGCCATACCCTCCACTACATGGATTCATGAACAAGCCAAAATTATCGCTTTTAGCCGATAGCCCGCTGGTTATCTGGAGCTTCATTACGCTGTTGATTGTTTCGGCGTATTTTCCCTCTTTGACCGGCCCGTTGGTTTTCGACGACCAACTCAATATTACCGAAAATCCGGACGTCGCCATTCATGATCTGTCCTATCAATCCTTAAAAACGGCGCTGATGTCCAACGACAGCGGCCAATTAAAACGCGTGCTGCCTGCGCTGTCGTTTGGCATCAATCATTATTTTGCCGGTGGTTTTACGCATACTTTTGTTTTTAAGGTGACCAATCTGGTCATTCATCTGCTTAACAGCGCTTTGGTGTTCTGGCTGGCTTACTTGCTGTGGCCGAAGTTTTTTATTGGCGCTCAACTTCACGAAAAAAATACGAAACGATTAACGATCACTGCGGCCGCTGTTGCACTGGTTTGGGCCCTGCATCCGATCCAGGTCACTACCGTGGCTTATGTCGTGCAGCGGATGACCAGTATGGCGGGGACATTCATGTTCCTGGGCTTGTGTATTTTTGTCGTGGGCCGACTGCGGCTTGAGCGAGGCATATCGAACGGCCTTATCTGGATGTGGGCCGGCGTGATTGGCGGCACTGTTTTAGGCTTGCTGTGCAAAGAGAATGCGGCGTTGTTGCCTTTATATGCAGGGGTGATTGAATTCACTTTGTTTTCCGGCGTTATCGGTCCAGAACAACCTTCTGCCGGACAAGAAAAAACCCGCCGGAATTTAACGGTTTTTTATCTGTTGACGCTGGTCTTACCGGTGCTTGCCGCGCTGATTTACTGGTTTGTTTATCCTGGCGGCGTTTTGGATGGCTTTGCCGGACGGACTTTTTCACTTGCAGAAAGGTTATTAACCGAGGCGAGGGTTTTATGGTTTTATCTGTACATGCTCTTTGTGCCGGATATTACGGTCATGGGCCTGTTCCATGATGACCTGTCGATCAGCAAAGACTGGCTGACACCCTGGACAACCGTATTTGCAGTTTTGGCCTGGATCATTGTGGCGTTGTTGGCCGTTCTGCTCAGAAAGCAGGTGCCGGCGTTTTCGTTTGCTGTGTTGTGGTATCTGGCCGGACACAGTATGGAATCCACATTCATACCGCTGCAGATTATTTTTGAACACCGGAATTATGTGCCGAGTTTCGGGCCGATCATGCTGGCGGTATTTGGTGTTTTATTTTTATTGGATCAGGTCCGACTGAAGTCCCGCGTGCTGCCGTTTTTATATGGCGCGTTGGGCTTGATTGGTGTTGCAGGGCTTTATTACGGCACATTGTCGAACGCTGAAAATTGGCGTACCGAAAATGGTTTTATCGCCAGCATCGCCAAGAATCACCCGCTTTCACCGAGCAGCCAATATTTGTATGGCGAGGTGCTTTATAAGAAATTGAAAGATCCTTTTCAGGCTTATCCTTATTACTATAGAGCTGCCCAGCTCGAACCCGATGAAGCCGGCTTTTTAGTCAGCGTCGCCATGGTGACGCCGGCCGATGTCTTTCCATCGCTAAAGCAAAGCCAAAAAGCGGAACTCATTGATCCGCAACATATTGCCGATTTGCTTAAAAACAAGCCGGTGAGCGCCTGGGGTTTAAGGGCGTTGGATGTGGCTGGACGCTGTGTAAAAGCCAAGCATATCTCTTGTTCGGACCACCTTGCCATGGTCCGAGACTGGATGAAGGCGCTTATTGCCAACAAAGGCATGGATATCAGTCAAAAAAGGCACTTTATCAATGAGTTGTTTGATATTGAGATGCAAAATGGCCTGTTTAACGAAGCGTTAAAGACTATTACTGATGCCAAAGCAGCGGATACCGGTTTTTCCCGTTTTTATTTAATGCACGCAGATGCTTTAGCCGCACTCGGTTATTTGCCACAGGCAGTCCTTGTGCTGGATGAGGCCGAGCGCAAATTTGCACAAAATGATCCCAAATTGAAGGCTGATGTAGAACGTTTGCGCCGCGGTGTTTTGAACATGGCTGCGGGTAAAAATACGATGTCCGGCGTATCAACGCTGATCAAGTAAGCCGGATGGCTGCGCGCACTCGATCACATCAGGGCCGGGTTTATAATTTTGACAAATTGATAGCCCCATCATACAGTAAACAACACGATTAACAGCACTAATAAGACCATGAGTATCATTACAGCGAATGAGCTAAAAACAAAAGGTATCGCCTCTTTAGAAGAGGGTTTAAAAGATGATCTTGAAGCAGTGATTACTTTACGAGGGAAAGAGCGCTTTGTGGTAATGACGATGGAGCAATATCAGTATTTAAGGGAAATGGAGCTGGAAGCCGCTTGGGCACAAGCGCGTGAAGATATTGATAATGGGCGTTTTCATACAGATATTGATCGGCATATAAAAGCAGTTACCAACGCCATTGAATCATGAGCTTTAAGATTTTATTTTCTGATGGTTATGAAAAGAAGGCTTGTCAGTTTTTTAAGAAACATCCTGATCTTATAGAAAAATACGCCAAGACCTTGCGCGTGCTACAAGCCAATCCACAGCACCCATCATTACGTTTACACCCACTAAAAGGCAAACTGAAA
>Ga0208509_1000543_pt1 | contig 13224 bp, 7 predicted proteins | sample LakWasMeta7_HOW4_2_FD_183857 | JGI IMG/M metagenome (GOLD analysis project Ga0208509, IMG submission 183857) | Freshwater sediment methanotrophic microbial communities from Lake Washington under simulated oxygen tension - Sediment Metagenome... | ecosystem: Environmental > Aquatic > Freshwater >...
GACAAAATCGGTTTGATCGGCCCTAACGGCGCGGGCAAATCGACGTTATTAAAACTGCTGCTTAAACAATTGGAACCCGATAGCGGCAGCGTCGATCAAGGCACCAAGCTGGAAATTGCCTATTTCGACCAACTGCGCGATCAACTCGATCCGGAAATATCAGTGGCCGATACCGTGGCTGATGGCAACGACTTTGTCGACATCGCCGGTAACCGACGTCATGTCATGTCTTATTTGGGCGACTTCTTATTCGCCCCGGCCAGAGCGCGGTCACCGGTAAAAAGTTTATCGGGCGGCGAAAAAAACCGCTTATTGCTGGCGCGTTTATTCACCAAACCTGCCAACTTGATCGTGATGGATGAGCCCACCAATGACCTTGATTTAGAAACCCTCGAATTGCTGGAAGAAAAATTGGTCAACTACGATGGCACCTTGTTATTAGTCAGCCATGACCGCGCCTTTTTGGATAACGTCGTCACCAGCGTATTTGTGCTTGAAGGCAATGGCGAAGTACAAGAATTTATCGGCGGTTATACCGATTGGATGGCTTACAGTGAAGCTGTCAAAAAAACCGAAGCCGCGAAAAAGCCAGTCGCGGAAAAATCGACTAAACCGACCACGTTTGTCGCGCCTACCACGCCAAAGAAAAAACTCAGCTTTAAAGAACAACAAGAGCTGGAGAAATTGCCTGCATTGATTGACCAACTGGAAACCCGGCAAGCCGAGTTAACCCTGCAGATAAGTAACGCGAATTTCTACAAACAGGATCAAGCGCTAATAGCAAAAACCTTGGACGAATTAAAACAAACGGAAGAAAAGTTGGAGCAAACCTTTAAGCGCTGGGACGAGCTGGAAGCCCAGACAAGCTAATAGCTAAAAGTTGTAGGAGCAGGCCTTGCCTCACTACCATTAAGTTAAGCCGTTCGTGGTGAGCTTGTCGAACCATGAGGAGGGCTTAGGATTTCCCCATTCATCCTTCGACAGGCTCAGGACGAACGGAAAAATCCTTAACTTAATGACAGTGGCCTTGCCTGCGAACGATTAAGGGGGAACCTCAACCGTTCTAAGTTATCGCGGGCACGGCCCGCTCCTACCTTGTTGACCTGGGGAAATGCACATGGGCCAAGAAATCAGCAACATTGAATTCTCAGCTGAAGACTATGCAGTTTTCAAGGCTCATTTGCGGCAGGAAACAGCATTGCTCGGCAAGATGCTTAATTCCGGTAATTTCGATGATCAAGCCCATGTCACCGGATTTGAACTCGAAGCTTGGCTACTAGATCACAACCATTTTCCTGCACCTATCAACACGACTTTCCTTGAGCGCATTAACAACCCGCTGGTGGTGCCGGAATTGTCGCGTTTTAACATCGAACTCAACGGCACTCCGCAGAGTTTGCAAGGCTTTGCTTTAAGTCGTCTGGAAGCAGAACTGAGCAATACCTGGCGGCGTTGCCTGTACGTAGCACATGAGCTGGAAGCCACGCTGATCATGATCGGTACACTGCCTACCTTGCGCAATGCCGATTTATGTCTGGCCAATATTTCACCGTTCAAGCGCTATGTCGCATTGAATGAACAAGTCCTCAAGGCTCGCGGCGGTCGACCAATCCAGCTGGATATTCACGGCCGCGAGCGCTTAACAGTGCTTCACGATGATGTTATGTTGGAAGCGGCAACCACCTCGTTCCAAGTCCATCTGCAAGCGCCGGCCAAACAATTTCAGCGCTATTTCAATGCTTCATTACTGCTGTCCGCGCCGCTGGTTGCGATTGCTGCCAATTCGCCGTTTTTGTTCGAAAAATCATTGTGGGATGAAACGCGTATTCCGGTATTCGAACAAGTCGCGAACACTGGCGATGACGCCCAGTCAGGTGCGCAACGAGTGAGTTTTGGTTCGGGATATATCTCAACCAGCCCCGAAGAATGCTTTCAAGAAAATCTGGCGAGCTATCCGGTGCTGTTGCCGATTAATTTCCACGGTGAAGCCAGTGAACTACAACATCTGCGCTTCCACAACGGGACCATCTGGCGTTGGAATCGCCCGTTGATTGGTTTTGATGCCGGCGGCACAGCGCATTTGCGCGTCGAGCACCGCGTTATGCCTGCAGGCCCCAGCATTACCGATATGATTGCAAATGCGGCTTTGTATCTGGGGGCCACCTGTTTTTTGGCAAACATGACGGCGCCGCCGGAAGCAAATTTATCTTTCGAAACCGCGCGCGACAATTTTTATCTGGCTGCGCGGCATGGGCTGGATGCTCAGCTACAGTGGCTGGACGGCAAGCAATATAAAGTTCGCGATTTGTTACTTGACGAATTGTTGCCCATGGCGGCGGAAGGCTTGAAAATGCTAGGAATTGCACAGGAAGACAGTCATCGCTATCTTGCCATTCTACGTTCACGAGCGCGTACCGGCCAAAACGGGGCTGCCTGGCAACGGGCTTATGTTGATGCCCATGGCCGTGATTTTTTTCGTCTCACTGCCGCCTACCTGGAACATCAATATAGCGGCATGCCGGTACACGAATGGAATATTTAAAATTGGAAACACCATGCTGAAAATAATCGATCATTACCCTGACGGCTTTTTGGATATTGACGCCCGACATCTGCACAGCATCTTGCCGCAACCCACACTGATGCACTTAGCCGGACGTCAGCAGCCCGCTCTGTTTGTAGCCATCTTGTTGCATGGCAATGAAGACACCGGTCTGAAAGCCATTCAGCAAGTATTAAAAAAATATGCCGAACGCGAACTGCCGCGCGCCTTATCCATTTTTGTCGGCAATGTCACCGCGGCTCGCGAAGGCTTGCGCAGGCTGGACGGCCAACCGGATTTCAACCGTATCTGGCCAGGCACCGAACACGATGCGCCGGAACAACAAGCGATGGCCCAGGCAGTAACCAACGAAATGCAGCAGCGCGGCGTATTTGCCAGTATCGACATACACAACAACACCGGCCTTAATCCGAATTACGCCTGCGTCAACACGCTTGATCAGCGCTTTCTGCACCTGGCAACCTTGTTTTCACGTATCGCCGTGTACTTCATTCGCCCTAAAGGCACACAGTCCGCGGCATTTGCTAAACTGTGCCCCGCCATCGCAATTGAATGCAGTAAGCCCGGCAACCCTGAAGGCGTGGCGCGTGCCGTCGACTTAGTTGATGCCTGCCTGCACCTAACCGACTTCCCCACGCATCCGGTCGCTGCGCACGATCTTGATTTATTCCACACCATCGGACTGGTCAAAATCCCCGATCACATTAGCTTTCAATTTGGCATCGGCGATGTTGATTTCTGTCTTGAATCAGCCATTGACCATCTTAATTTCACAGAAGTTCCGGCTGGCACTTGCTTCGGCACAACTCGGCAAGCCAGCGTACCGCTACAAGTGCTTGATGAGGTGGGCAATTGTGTCGCGGAACGCTTTTTTGAAGTCCGCAACGGCCAGTTGCTGACTCGCTGCAACGTGGTCCCGGCAATGCTGACCCTGGACGAACGCATAATCCTGCAAGATTGTTTGTGTTACCTAATGGAACGCCTACCGTTACCGACCGCGTGACAGGCCGCCAGGTTTGCAACCAAAGCCGAAATCGATTATCCTACGCGCCCTCTCAAGCCATTGAGAGGATTGTGGAGAGGTGGCCGAGCGGCTGAAGGCGCACGCCTGGAAAGTGTGTATACGGCAACGTATCAAGGGTTCGAATCCCTTTCTCTCCGCCAAACAAACAATTAAAAAAAAGCCGGAAAACCAATAAAATCAGGTTTTCCGGCTTTTTTTATGCCCGTTATTTAGCTATGAATCAGCAACAAATCAAACAACTTGAAACCGAACTTTGGGCCAGCGCCGATAATCTACGGGCCAATTCCAAACTGACCGCAGCGGAATATAAAGATCCCGTTTTGGGTTTGATCTTGCTGCGTTACGCACAAAACCGCTATGAGCAAGCCAAGATTGCGATAGAGGCTTCTTTGCCGGAAACTCCTCGCGGAAAAGTAAGGCCTACAAAAGAACATTTTTTGGCGGCCGGGGCCATGCTGGTTCCTGAACTTTCGCAATACGACTATCTGGCCAATCTGCCCGAAGGCGTGGGCATTTGCGAAGCCTTAAATACCGCCATGCGCTTGATTGAAGAGGAATACACCGATCTGGCCGGCATCCTGCCGAAGAATTATCAGGAAATGGATCCGGATTTGTTGCGCGAATTGATTCGGGTATTCAATAAAGATGCCGTCAAAAACCTGACCGGCGACGTCTTTGGCCGCATTTACGAATATTTCTTGATGAAGTTTTCCATGAGCGGCGCGGGCGCACAGGAAGGCGGCGAATTCTTCACCCCGCCATCCTTGGTGCAGCTGATCGTTAATTTGATTCAACCGGACCACGGCATTATTCACGATCCGGCTTGTGGTTCCGGCGGCATGTTTGTGCAAACCGGTCACTTTATCGAAGAGCATGGCGGCAAAAGTGTTAACGAAGCCATCAAATGCTACGGCACCGAATTAAAGTCCAACAACACCAAGTTGGCGAAGATGAATCTGGCCATTCACGGCATTGAAGGCAAAGTCATCGAAAGCAACAGCTTTTACACCGACCCGCACGACTTGGTTGGCAAGTGCGACTTTGTGATGGCCAATCCGCCGTTTAACGTCAACAAAGTCGATAAAGACAAAGATTACGTTAAAACCGACCCGCGGCTGTTTAAAGACGTCGGCATTCCCAAAGCCGACAACGGCAACTATTTGTGGATACAGTATTTTTACCATTACCTTAACGCCACCGGCCGCGCGGGCTTTGTTATGGCCAGTTCCGCCACCGATGCGGGCAACACTGAAAAAGCCATCCGCCAAAAACTCATCGAAACCGGCGCGGTGGATTGTATCGTCTCGGTGGGCAATAACTTTTTCTATACCCGCTCCTTGCCTTGTCATGTCTGGTTTCTGGATCGCGGCAAATGCGAACAAAACCGCGACAAAATACTGATGATCGACGCGCGCAACACCTTTCGCAAAGTCACTACCACCATCAATGACTATTCGCCCGGCCAGTTGCTGACCTTCAGCGCCATCATGAATGCCTATCGCGGCGACTTGCTGGCCATCGACAAATGCACCACGCAACTGCAAGCCCAAGCCATTGAGCAAGTCAGCGAATTGGCGGCAGCGGTGAATGCCTTGCGCCAGCAATGTGACCAGATTGTCGCCAATAACCCCGCGTTGGATTTTAGCGCCGCACGACTTGAATTAGGGCAAATTGTCAGCGTGGCCGCTAGTGCGGATTACACCGCCTGCCATGACTTGGTAAACACCTTTGAAAACCCAGTCACCAGTCTGTCTAGCTTGCTGGAAACGTTCAAAACCCAACTGGATGCCGCCAAAAAAGCCCTGGATAAAAAAGACAACGCCGGCAAAAAACAACTGGACGAACAAGGCAAACTGCTGCGCGAATTAACCGCCGCCATCACCGCTTATCAAAACCAATACGGCAAAAGCCAAGTTGGCGAGCCGATACAAGATTACAAACAGGCACTGAAAGACTGGCATCATTTGTTGCAATACTTTCCCGACGGCCACTATGCCGATGTCGAAGGCTTATGCAAAATTGTCGATCTGGCCGAAGTGGCAGAAAACGACTACAGCCTGACGCCGGGACGCTATGTGGGCTACAGCATTCAGGTGGATGAGGATTTTGATTATCGAGGGCGGTTGGATGAAATTCGGGCGGAATTAGCAAGATTAAACTCTGACGCCAACTCCTTAATAATCCAGATTCAAGGTGTGAGTTTATGAGTCAATACAAAACTATAAAACTCAGAGATGTAGCTGATGTTTTTAGCGGATATGCATTTAATGCTACGGATATGAATTCAATATCTGGCATCCCACTTATAAAAATTAAAAATGTAAACCATAAAAAAGTTTCTAAACAATGTGATTCTTTTTTAAATGTTGAGGCTTTAAAAAGACAATTCGAAAAGTTTTTTTTAAGATCTGATGACTTTTTAATAGCTATGACAGGACAAGGAAGTGTTGGCCGCATTGGTAAAATGAGAGGAAACAGCGGTAGATATTTAGTTAACCAACGAGTCGGCATTATTAGAACGAAGCTAGATTTAGCTGACCCCGAGTACCTCTATCAATGTTTAGCTAGAGATGAAATTGAACAGGTATATTTTAATCTTGCTATGGGCGCTGGTCAGCCTAATTTAAGTCCAAATGATATTGGTAATCTCAGCATCCCTTTCCCACCGCTCAGAACTCAACAAAAAATCGCCGACATCCTATCCGCCTACGACGACTTGATTGAAAACAACTTAAAACGCATCAAGCTGCTGGAAGAAATGGCGCAAATCACCTACGAAGAATGGTTTGTACGCCTGAAATTCCCCGGCCACGAAACCACGCCGATAGATTCAGAAACGGGGTTGCCGGTGGGGTGGAGCGAAGCGGAAATATCAGCAATCAGTTTTATTAATGCCAATTCAATAAAAGCAAAAGAGGCACCTGAATCAATTAAATACATTGATATTGCTTCGGCTGATACGGGTTTTTACCAAGAACCACAGACCATGAGTTATGCGGAAGCTCCAAGTCGAGCGCGTAGAAAGGTAAATTTTGGCGATACTATTTTTTCGACAGTAAGACCTAACCGCAAAACCTATAGCCTTATTTTGGAAAATGACCCAATGCTGGTCGCGTCAACGGGTTTTGCTGTGCTAACACCAAAAATTGAAGAAACTTTTCCATTTGTTTATTTAACTGTTGCGAATCAAACCTTCGTAGATAAAGCCGTTGCAGTTGCAGGTGGTGCGGCTTATCCAGCAATAAATCAAAATGACTTTGAAAAAATAAAAATAGTTAAACCTGACGATGCTTTAATTAAACTTTTTTCAGAAAAGGTAATTAACAACTTTACTGCTAAGCACACGCTCACAAAACAAAACCAACTCCTCAAAGAAGCCCGCGACATTCTGTTGCCCCGCCTAATGACCGGCATGATTGATGTTGAGCAGTTAGTTCTACCGGAATTGTTCAGCAACATGCCATTGACAAGCTCTCAACAAGAGCCAAAAACCGAATGAGCCATCAATATTCAAATTCTTTGCTAAGCCAAAACGCCTTGGAATGTAAGCCGCTATGATGAAACCTTGGATAGCCAAAGCCATCTCTTATTTACAAAGCAGTCTGTCGCCTGTGCCGCAGGAGTTGAACGAGCTGGACTGGAAATCCAATCTTTCACCGAAAAAAGATAAGTTGTGCCAGCACTTGTGCGCCTTTGCCAATTTGCCCGGCGGCGGCTTTCTGGTGTTTGGGCTGGAAGATGCAACTGGCAAACCGGTCGGTATCGATAAAACGGTTGCAGACGATATTGTCGAACGCTTAGCCAATCTGTGTCGTGCTGGGGTAGAACCCTTGGTGAGCATGGATCACGCTATTGAACTGTTTGATGATTGTCCGCTGCTGTTTGTGTATATCAAGGAGAGCGCAGTTAAACCGGTACATTTGGCCCATAAGAGCATCGAGGACAGTTTTATACGCAGCGGCGGCACAACGCGATCAGCTTCGAGATTGGATATAGCAGCCTTACTGTTGAATAGTAAAACGCCGGTATTTGAAGAGTTACATGCCTCGACTCTAAAAAATACTACCGAAGTCATGACCTTGCTGGATGTCGCCGGGATTCATGCGTTATTAAAAAAGCCGACACCAAGTAGCGTCGAAGAAATCATCTATTGGCTGCAACAGGAAAAGATGATTGAGGATGTTGATGGCAAAGGTTTTTACATTACCAACTTTGGCGCACTGGCCGCCGCACAAAATCTATCGCAGTTTGATGGGTTGGCACGTAAAGCGGTTCGGGTGATTCAGTACGAGGGTAAAACCAAAACCCAGGGTAGTAAGGAGTTCCCAGGTAACAAGGGTTACGCCATCGGTTTTGAAGGGCTGATTCAATTTTTAAAAGGCATTTTGCCGGGCAGTGAGGTGATTAAACATGCCTTGCGTACCGATGAGGCTGTGTATCCTGAGATTGCTTTGCGCGAGTTGATAGCGAATGCGTTGATTCATCAGGATTTTACAATTCGCGGCAGTGGGCCAATGATTGAAATATTTGCAGAGCGTATTGAAATTTCCAACCCCGGTAAATTGCTGCCGGGCAAGAAGATTGATCGCTTGATCCGGGCCACACCGGAATCGCGTAATGAAGTGCTGGCCGCTGCATTCAGACGCTTTAATATTTGTGAGGAGCGCGGTTCCGGTTTTGAGAAGGCGATTACCGCGATTGAGCTGTTTGGCTTACCGCCGTTGAAGATGGAAGAAACCGATAGTTCGTTTAAGGTGATTATGTACAGCCCTAAGACATTTGCCGCGATGACACAGGGAGAGCGCATCGAAGCGTGCTATCAGCACAGCATCATCCAATACTATGGGGCTGGCGGTATGAACAATGCCTCATTAAGAAAACGCTTTGGAATGCACGATAAGCAAAGTCCGCAAATATCTAAGCTAATTAGTGAAGCACAACAAGAAGGTAGGATAAAGATTAAAGACCCGGACAGTTCCAAGAAATTTGCGGTGTATCTACCTTATTGGGTTTGATTTTATATTTAACTACTAAAACTGACACCGAAAGTTGCTACTACTATCGACTACTGCAGTATTCTTATTTAACTGTAATTCGGAAATTTGATAATAGTAGATAGTATTCAATGACTTGTTATGTAACTGCTACAACTGGCAGCGTAGTTAATGGAGTTGTAGCAGTTGCTATCTACTAGCTATTCTTATTTAACTGTAATTCGGAAATTTGATAATAGTAGATAGAATTCAATGACTTGCTATGTAACTGCTATAACTGACAGCGTAGTTAATGAAATTGTAGTTGCTACTACCTGCTATCGTAATTGTTAAAGATAGAAGTCAAGATGGCGTAATAGCTATAAACACCATCGGATTGGATAGTTAACTAAGACTCGAAAACCTAGCTAATCTTAAATTTTTCAATGGATTACTATTTGGCACCATGAGCTACGAATATTCGGAAGACGGTCTGGTTGAGGCCGCAACACAGGAAGTGCTGGAGGATTTAGGCTGGACGGTGCTGACGGCCTGGCAAAAGGAATCGTTGGCAATTCAAGCCGACCGTTGCGATGGTTTGTTGGGGCGGCTGAATAAATCCGAGGTGATTCTAGATCGCTATCTGTTACAGGCTTTGCGAGCATTGAACCCGAGTTTGCCGGAAGCGGCTTATCAACAGGCGGCGAATCTTCTGAAGGAATCTGCGGCAGACAAGCATTTGGCGGCGATTAACAAGGATAAGCACGAGTTGCTGGTAAAGGGTGTGCCGATCAGTTATCAGGATGATAAAGGCGTGTTGCAGAAAAAACGCCTGAGGGTGTTTGATTTCGACGCGCCAACAAATAATCACTTTTTAGCCGTTAGACAATTTGAAGTCGTGGGCAAGTTGTATAACCGTCGTCCGGATGTCGTCGGCTTTGTCAACGGGATTCCTCTGGTATTTTTTGAGCTGAAAGCCCACCACATCGATTTGCGTCATGCGTTCGATAATAATCTAAGCGATTATAAAGATACTATTCCGGAAGTTCTCAATTGCAATGCGTTTGTGGTGTTAAGTAACGGCACCGATAGCCGGGTCGGGACATTGACCAGTCCGTATAAGTTTTTTATGGAGTGGAAGCGTATTGAGGAAGACGATGAGGGCGTGGTGAGTCTGGATACTTTGTTGCGCGGCACTTGCGCGCCGCATCGCTTGCTGGATTTAGTCGAGAATTTTTTGTTGTTTGATGGTGAGGGCACAGAAGTCACCAAAATCATGGCAAAGAACCATCAGTTTATCGGCGTTAATAAAGTAGTCGATCAGTCAGCCAATATTGATGTGCTTAAAGGCAAGCTTGGGGTGTTTTGGCATACCCAGGGTTCCGGTAAATCGTATTCGATGGTTTTCCTGTGTCAGAAAATTCTGCGTAAATTCGGCGGCAGTTATACCTTTTTGCTGGTGGTAGACAGAACCGAATTGGAAGGCCAGCTTTACGATACTTTCAGCGGCGTGGGGGCGGTCACTGAAGATAATGTGCGGGCCAGGAGTCGCGAGCATTTGCGGCAGCTGCTGGCGGAAAATCATCGCTACGTGTTTACGCTGATTCATAAGTTTTCCATCGATCCCAAGAAAGAAACCGACTATCCGTTAATCACTGATCGTAGCAATATCATTGTGATTTCCGATGAAGCGCATCGCACCCAAGGAGGAACGTTTGCCCGCAATATGCGCTTTAACGGCATCCCCAATGCTTCTTATCTGGGCTTTACCGGTACGCCGATTATTAAAGACGAACTGGAACTAACCCGGAATATCTTTGGTGAATATGTATCGGTGTATGACTTTAAGCGGGCGATTGTTGATGGCGCGACTTTGCCACTGCGTTATTTGAATCGAGGGGAAAAGCTGGGTATTAAAAATCCAGACCTGGACGAGCGGATGGCCGACATCATCAACGATGCAGAACTGGATGATGATCAGCGACGAAAACTGGAAAGGGAATTTAAGCGCGATTATCCAATTTTAACTTCCGAAAGTAGATTGGATGCGATTACCAGGGATTTGGTGTGGCATTTCAATGATCGAGGTTATCAGGGCAAAGCCATGTTTGTGGCATTGGATAAGCCGACCGCAGTGCGGATGTATGATTTGGTGATGAAGTATTGGCCGGAGTATGTCGCCGAACTGAAGCAGCGTATTGCCAAGGCAGAAGATCAGCAGGAAGAGCTGAAACTTAAGCAGCATTTAAAACGGGTTGAAGAAACCGAAGTTTGCGTGGTGGTGAGCAGCGAGCAAAATGAGGTACAAAAATTTGCCAAATTAGGTTTGGATATTGAGTCGCACCGTAAAAAAATGGTGGCTCGGGATTTAGAAACGGAATTTAAGGATGAAAACAATCCGTTTAGGTTAGTGATTGTCTGTGCAATGTGGATTACCGGTTTTGATGTGCCTTGCATATCTACGGTGTATTTGGATAAGCCCATCAAGGGGCATACCTTGATGCAAACCATAGCCCGCGCCAATAGAGTTTATGACGATGAAAAGGAAAACGGTTTGATTGTTGATTATGGCAACATCTATAAACAACTTGAAAAAGCTTATTCCGTTTATGGCGAAGCAGGCGATAAAGGCAAAACCAAGATCGATGATGAGGACGAAAATCCCGGTCAACCTGTTGAGAAACTGATCGAAATGGTCAGCGAGCTCTCCGACACCATTTTAGTGGTTCGTCAATTCTTGCAGGACTTGCGGTTTGATTTGGATAAGTTGATTCATGCCGGAAGTGCGATAGAAAAATTGAGTCAATTAAAGCTGGCCACTAACGCGGTTTGTCTAAATGAAACGACACGCACACAATATGAAGTTGCTGCCCGCGATGTATTTCGTAAGTACAAGGCTGTCTATCCAGAACCTGAAATAAAGCCGTTTTTGAAAGACTTCAATGCGATTGAGGCGATTTACGATCAGCTTAATCAAAAAACCATGCAGGCTGATATTTCCGATGTCATCCGAAGGCTTCAGCAGGAGGTAAATATCAGTGTTACCACTCGCGACAATGAAGTGCGTGATGTGGATTATGTCGACCTGAGTTCATTAGATTTCGACAAGCTGCGCGCCGCGTTTGCTAAATCCAATCAAAAGAATGCCGTTGTATTTGATCTTCAAGAAGCCATTCAGAAAAAGTTGGAGAAAATGGTTCAGCAAAACCCGATTCGCTTGGAGTTTTACGACAAATACCAAAAGATTATTGAAGCTTACAATCAAGGCAAAGATATTCAGGCTGTGCAAAAAGCCTTTGATGATTTAAACGATTTTATGCAAAACGACTTAGCGCCGGAAATGGAACGGGCCATGCGTGAGGGATTGGATGAAGAAACTTTGGCGATATTCGATTTGCTGAAAAAAGCGGAGTTAACCCAAGCAGAAGAGAATAAAGTTAAAGAAGTGGCCAAACAGATATTGGCAACTTTGAAAGAGGAAAAACTGAAAATCGAACGTTGGCGGGAAAGCACCCAAGTTACCGCGCAAGTAAAAACCATAATTGATCACAGCTTGCAGTGGTTACCGCAAGAGCCTTATCCGGATGAGGAATTGGATATTAGAAGTCTGTTGGTTTACCAGCATATCTATGCCAATTATCAGGGCGCGGGGTCTAGCCGGTATGGATACTTTTAGAATTGGCAAAGAGCTTCCCAATTGAATCTGTCATTTTGGCGACCAGTGTTTTCGTTTTGTTTGCCTGGGCAAGTCAACCTTGGACTCGTTATGATTTTGGTCCGTAGGTGGTCTGTGATCAGGAAAAGTGCTCGAGGATTTTGGCGAATAATGCGGTTTATTGTAATCGTGGTCATGGGATGGTGTTGGGAATGGCCTATTTGACCAATATCGCTGATTAAACGCTGGCGCGACTTCTATTGGAGTGGCATTTTGACGTTGTTGTGCGGCAAGCGCTTGTTGCTCTTCGGCAATGGCAGTTCGACGTTGTAACTCTAAGCTTTCTTGGTGATCCGATTCGATTTTTCTTTGTTTTTCTAATTCATTGCGCGCAGCTTCCTTGATGGCTTGTTCTTCCTTCCAGGCTTGTAATTGTGCTTTGGCTTCTTCAGCTCGTTGCGGATCGATTAGTTTTATTTCGACAATATTCTGGATGGCGCCGTTCTTTGGGCAGGGGCTGGCTTGATAGATAACTTTGCCTGACACCAGTTCGCATTTGAATACTTCAGCATTAGCCGAGCCAGACAATACCATCAGCAGTATAAGAATGTGTCTGGTAATTACCATATTTGAATCTCAAGGTATTGATACGTTAGTTTAAGCCGAATTTAACGGCTACCAATACTAGCGTTGCACTTTTAAGCTTAAGCGCGGGTGAATAGCGTGAGCGGATAATTATTAGAGGTTTTCAATGTTAAGACGAGCTAATACTTCTTGCCAGAGTTGCTGATAGGCGGTGAGTGAGGCACTTTTTTTGGTAAATCCGCCCAAAGGCATGCGTTCCAGGCCCATGCGCTCAATGTCGCTGGCATAGGGAATGGCGGCGTTTAATATGGTCGGGTATTTTTCAACCAAGCTAAGCATGATGTCGCGGTGCATTTTTTTGCGTCGATCGACCATGGAAAAAAACGGCAGTACCGTTAAATCATGCAGTTCGTGTTCGTGGATA
>Ga0208509_1000544_pt1 | contig 13204 bp, 10 predicted proteins | sample LakWasMeta7_HOW4_2_FD_183857 | JGI IMG/M metagenome (GOLD analysis project Ga0208509, IMG submission 183857) | Freshwater sediment methanotrophic microbial communities from Lake Washington under simulated oxygen tension - Sediment Metagenome... | ecosystem: Environmental > Aquatic > Freshwater >...
GGATCAGCCACAGCTTGCTGACAGCTGGTATTTTCTCGGAATTGCAGAGCTGGAATCCCATGAGATTACAGAAGCGAAACAGCACTTAAATAAATGCATGACGCTAAACAGCCGCCATCTGGACGCCATGCTCACGCTGTCAAAAATTGCGATTCTTGAAAAAAATGCTTCAGATCTGGAGAAAATGATCAGCCTGATCAAGCCTCTCGATGAAGCCGAAGCCGAGCAGCTGTCAACGAAAGTGCTTGCGCTGAAGAGTGAATGACCGGCGTTTTATTGATCCGCTTTATTCAAATATTGCCAATAAACGGGTTTGCTGGACGTTGCTTCAAAAACCAGCATATCTGTCCGCTTCAGGTTCTCTGTCGCCTCATCAGCTGATATACGCTGCTCGGATGAAATCCTGGCAGCAATTGGTTTGGCATATTTCAGCCATGCCGGATTCTGGTAAAAATGACGGTCCGCCATGCAGCGTACGACTACATTGGCTTTACGCCCGGCCAGTTCCAGCCGCTGGAACTCCAGCTTGGGCATAAAGTGCGCAGTCGCTTTCTCTGAAATTGCCACACACTCATCACCCGCCTTTGCCAGCGCGGTCATCTGCTGCTTTCCTTGCCCGGAAGCACCGGACAGGTCGGTGTCACCAAAATAATTCACGCCCCACACTGCCACGCATAACAACACTGCCAGAATAATGAATTTCAACATGCGCTCCCATTCACTTGGTCGTATTCAGGAAATACTTCTCATAAAAAATAAAATGGCCTCATGTATGATATGACCAAAATCAGCACTTTCAGTGCAATATAAGTGTTTTATAATGATTTTATGAATTTAATCGCTTGAGGCGAATCTTAAATTGAGCCTGATTAATTAATTTTTTATAATCATCCTGACACTTTACTGGCAGACACTCATAAATCTGAACGAGTGCATCACGACAGTATTCAACAAAAACAATAAGCAGCGAAACCATATGGAACATAACATTTCTCTTATTACCACCATTGCCTCGGCTTTCGGCCTGGCTCTGATATTCGGCTTCATTGCCGAGCGTATCAAGCTGCCGGCGCTCGTGGGCTACCTGATGGCGGGTATCATTCTTGGCCCGGCAACCCCGGGCTACGTTGCAGACGTAGGCATTGCCTCGCAGCTATCTGAGATTGGCGTAATGCTGCTTATGTTCGGCGTTGGCCTGCACTTTTCGATCAACGATCTACTTGCGGTGAAGCGAATTGCCGTGCCTGGCGCAGTCGTACAGATGGGTCTGGCAACCGTGTTAGGTGCGGCACTGGCGCATGCCTGGGGATGGACATTAGGCGAAGGCCTGATTTTCGGCCTGTCACTATCCTGCGCCAGCACCGTAGTGCTGCTTAAAGCACTGGAAGCCAGGGGCATTCTCGATAGCATCAACGGCAAGATTGCCGTTGGCTGGCTGGTAGTGGAAGACCTGGCAACCGTTATGGTGCTGGTATTGATGCCTCCGCTGGCAGGCGTACTGGGAGGCAACGTTGATACTGCAACTACCGCTCCGCTGTGGCAGACCATCAGCCTGACGATCATCCAGGTTTCTGTATTCATCATCCTGATGCTGGTTGTCGGCAAGCGTGCATTGCCCTGGCTGCTATGGCACGTAGCCAAAACCGGCTCCCGCGAGCTGTTCACGCTGTCTGTCGTGGCGGTTGCCATCGGGATCGCCTATGGTGCTTCCGCCTTGTTCAATGTGTCATTTGCCCTGGGTGCGTTTTTTGCAGGCATGGTGATGCGCGAATCGGAATTCAGCCACCGTGCTGCCGAAGAATCATTACCGCTCAGAGACGCCTTTGCCGTACTGTTCTTTGTATCCGTCGGCATGCTGTTCGAACCGCAGGTATTATGGAATGAGCCTTTGCAGCTGATCGCCGTAGTGGCAATTATCATTGTCGGTAAATCATTTGCGGCAATGGCGCTGGTGCTTGCATTCCGCTATCCGCTCAACACTGCGCTGACCATCGCCGCAAGCCTGGCCCAGATCGGTGAATTCTCATTCATACTGGCAGGCCTGGGAATGTCACTGGGAATCCTGCCGGCTGCCGGCATGAGCCTGATCCTGGCTGGCGCGTTCATTTCAATCGCCTTGAATCCACTGGTCTTTTCTGCCATCAAGCCGCTCAGAAGCTGGGCATTGAAGCACTCCAAAATGGCGCGGGAGCTTGAATCACGCACCGACCCGTTTGCAGAGTTGCCGATGAGCACCGAGCGCAAGTATCTGGAAGGTCAGGTAGTGCTGGTAGGCTATGGCAGGGTTGGCCGACGTATTGCAGAAGCGCTGACCGAGCGCGGCATTCCCTATGTGGTTGCTGAACAGAACCGTGAAGTTGTAGAGAAACTGCGTAAATCAGGCGTGCCTGCCGTTTCAGGCAATGCTGCAGACCCTTCTGTGTTAATCCAGGCCCATATTACCAATGCCGCACTATTAGTCATTGCCACCCCGGATTCAATGGATGTGCGCAAAATGGCCGAAATCGCCACTACCCTGCAGCCTGGTATTGAAGTGGTTGTACGCACCCATAGTGAGGAAGAATCAAGGCTGCTGCAGAATGATGGCATAGGTACCGTATTCTTTGGCGAAGAAGAGCTGGCAAAAGGCATGACCAAACATGTGCTTGAACGTTTCTCGCCCAACTAATGCTTGAGCGAATGATACAGCTCAATATCCCGGCAGCCAAATCAGCTATGATGATAGCGATTATGTAACGGCGAGTTCAAACCATGGGTCAGCATTATCTCAAACCGCTATTTGCACCAAAGTCTGTGGCCGTATTCGGCGCAAGTGACCAGACTGACTCTATCGGAAAGATCGTATTCCACAATATGCTGCAAAGCGGTTATCAGGGTACGCTGTATCCGATCAACCCGAATCACGCAAAAATCCAGGGCCATCAGGCATACGCCTCCATATCGCAGATACTGGAACCGGTAGATTTAGCCATCATTGCCACGCCGCCCCAGGCCGTGCCGGATATCATTGAAGAATGCGGAAAACACAACGTTAAAGCAGCGGTCATTATCACGGCGGGCTTCGGCGAGGCTGGCGCTGCCGGGGTAAAGCTGGAGCGAGCCGTACTCGAAAATGCAAAACGCTACAACATCCGCCTGATCGGGCCGAACTGCCTGGGCGTGATGCGCCCCGATATTGGCCTGAATGCAACCTTCAATCACGGCAGCGCCAATGCAGGCAACCTGGCTTTTGTATCGCAGTCCGGCGCGTTATGCACCGCAATTCTGGACTGGGCAAAATCAAACGATGTCGGTTTTTCCAGCGTCATATCCATGGGTTCCTCAATTGATGTCGATTTCGGCGAAATTCTCGACTACCTCGTTTCTGACGTCACAACGCAGAGTATCCTGCTTTACATTGAAGGCATACGCAATGCACGCAGCTTCATGAGTGCGATTAGGGCAGCCGCCCAGTTCAAGCCGGTAATACTAGTTAAGGTCGGCAGGCACAGCGTCTCTTCAAAGGCCGCAATGTCACACACCGCATCCCTGGTAGGCTCAGATGACGCCTTCGACGCCGCGGTAAGGCGTGCCGGCGTAGTGCGCGTACAAACCGTGACACAGCTTTTCTCGGTAGCAAAAGCGCTCTCCTGCGGCTTTCATCCAACCGGCAACCGGCTGGCAATTGTTACCAATGGCGGCGGCCCCGGCGTGATGGCAACCGATATTGCTGCCGATCTCGGCCTGGTCATGGCAGAGCTGACAGAAGCAACCATCAGTCAATTGAATCAGACACTACCGGGCATCTGGTCACACGGCAACCCGGTAGATATTATTGGCGATGCCCAGGCGGATCGCTACCGGCATGCCGTCAAAGCGTGTCTTGAGGACCCCAATGTTGATGGCGTACTCACCATTTTGACGCCGCAGGCAATGACAAAACCGCTGGAGGCTGCAAAAGCGGTCATCGAACTCTCCAATCAGTACAGCAAACCGTTGATTGCCTGCTGGATGGGCGGGACTCAGGTTGAAGAATCACGCAAACTTTTCAATCACGCAAAAAAACCAAGCTTCCGCACTCCGGAACCCGCAGTAGAGGTATTTTCATTCCTTTCCGAGTATTACAAAAACCAGAAACTGCTGATACAAGTGCCAGGCCCGCTGTCGCATCACCTGGAGCCGGATGTGGAAGGTGCGCGTATGGTCATTGAAGGGGCATTGCAAGACAGGCGCAAGATACTCAACGAAATGGAATCCAAAGCACTGTTGTCGGCATTCCATATCCCGGTAGCAAAAACACTCATTGCCCGTTCACCGAATGAAGCACTGCAGATAGCGCTGGAATTAGGCTTTCCGGTCGCCATGAAAATCAACTCGCCGGACATCACCCACAAAACAGATGCAGGCGGCGTAATACTCAACCTGACAAACGCGCAGGCAGTTCCTGCGGCTTATCATGAAATGCTGGATAACGTACGCCAGTACCGTCCTGAAGCCAGGATTGACGGCGTATCGATTGAGCCTATGGTCGTAAAGCCGAACGGGCGCGAACTCATGGTAGGTGTGACCAACGACCCGGTATTCGGCCCGGTTATCACATTTGGCGCGGGCGGCACCATGGTCGAAGTCATGGGTGACCGCTCAGTTGCATTGCCGCCGCTTAATTCATTTCTGGTTAAAGACCTGATTCAAGGCACCCATGTTGCAAAAATGCTGGGTGCATTTCGCCACATGCCTGCGGTGAATATGGATGCGCTTGAAAGTCTGCTGCTGCGTGTATCCGAAATGGTATGCGAGTTACCGATGCTCATGGAAATGGACATTAACCCGCTGATAGCGGATGAACATGGCGCACTGGCTGCAGATGCCCGCGTCGTGGTGGCGTTCCGCACGCCAAGCGCTGACCGCTACGCGCACATGGCCATCTATCCCTATCCATCCCATTTAGTCAGCAACTGGCAATTAAGTGATGGCTCTAATATTGTGATTCGTCCGATACGACCGGAAGATGCAGAACTCGAGCAGGCTTTTATGCGCGAACTATCTGAAGAAACACGCTATTTCCGCTTTATGAACAGCATTCAGGAATTAAGCCAGGCCATGCTGGTGCGCTTTACGCAGATTGATTACAGCCGCGAGATCGCGCTTCTCGCGGTGAAGGAAATCCACAGCCACAGCACCGACAAGATAGAAATTGAAGTCGGCGTAGCACGCTGCGCCACCAACCCGGATGGCGAAAGCTGCGAGTTTGCGATTGTGATCGCCGACAATATGCACGGCAAGGGCCTGGGCAGCAAGTTAATGACTGCATTGATGGATGCGGCGCGCGAACGCGGCCTCAAAGTGATGCAGGGTGAAGTACTTGGCCAGAATGGCCACATGCTGAAACTGATGAAAAAACTTGGTTTCACAATTGAAACCAGCAAAGAAGACGACAGCATCAAAACTGTCTACAAACTGCTTTAAAACAGCATCATGCGTACCGCCTATATTACACATCCATCCTGCAGCAGGCACAGCATGGGGGCAGACCATCCAGAATGCCCGGAGCGCCTGCACGCAATCAATGACCAGCTGATCGCATCCGGCGTGCTGGATCACCTGATCCATTACGATGCCGAAAAGGTGAGCAAAACACAATTAACACGGGTGCATACGGACGAATATGTGGAATGGGTATTTCAGCAAGCACCCGCCGAAGGCCTGATACACCTGGATGGCGATACCGCCATGAACAAGTACACGTTAGATGCCGCAATCCATGCCGCCGGCGCTGCGGTACAGGCCGTTGACCTGGTGATGGCCGGTGAAGTCGAAAACGCTTTCTGCTGTATACGTCCGCCCGGCCACCATGCCGGCCGTTCCGGCGCATCGGGCTTCTGCATCTTTAACAATGTGGCAGTCGGCGCCGCACATGCAATCAGCCATCACCAGCTGCAGCGCGTTGCCATTCTGGATTTTGATGTGCACCACGGTGACGGCACCGAAGATATATTCCACGATAATCCGCAGGTGATGCTGTGCTCTACTTTCAGGCACCCGTTTTACCCATATAAAGGTGCGGAGAGCGGTAACGATCACATTATCAATGTGCCGCTTGCCGCCAGAACCAGTGGCGCAGAATTCAGGGAAGCCGTAACACAGCACTGGTTACCTGCGCTGGATCGCTTCCAGCCGCAACTGCTGCTGATTTCTGCCGGTTTTGATGCACATTACGAAGATGATATGGGCGGGCTGGCGCTGAAAGAAGCTGATTACTTATGGATCACGGCAACCCTGAAACAGGTTGCGAGGAAATATGCACAAGGCCGCATCGTTTCCGTTCTGGAAGGCGGTTATTCGTTGCATGCCCTTGGGCGCTGTGTGATGACACACATAAAATGCCTGAGTGAACTCTGAACGCAAGCACTCATCATTGAAGCAGAGTGGCTTTACAAAGGTGGGATGATAAGATTGAGCTTCTGCTTCACCAGCGTCAATTCGTTTCGTTTGGTGTATTCAACTTTGTAAACATTGCCTTTGTCATCCAGGCAATAGTCCGAACCACCTTGACCGTTTTGTACGAATTGCACGATCCTGATATCTTCATTCATGTTGAGCTCCTTTTAAATTAAAACTAATTTAAATCGGATCACTTATGAGCGCTTTTCATTATCCATAGCCATTACCTACAGCCAAATCGTGGGTTACAGGCGAAAAAAAACGCTATGTTCAATACACGACTACAAAGTGTATGCTCATAGCGATCTTTACGCAACGGCGGGCAATAGTAAACCTCAACCACCTTATTATTTCCATAGAGTGCAAATCAAAGATTTGCTGGTGCCCAGGGCCGGAATCGAACCGGCACGCTGTCGCCAGCGCGGGATTTTGAGTCCCGTGCGTCTACCAATTCCGCCACCTGGGCTCTTTGGAATATACATTACTGTATAATTGCGATTTCGCTATTATAGCAAGCTATCCGATTTATGAAAACCCAAGATTTCGATTTTTATTTACCTTCTGCCTTAATTGCACAGCATCCAGCCCAAGAACGTACCGCCAGTCGCATGTTATGCCTGGACGGATCTGACGGAAATCTTACCGATAAAATGTTTCTGGACTTTCCTGATGCCTGCAATACAGGTGACCTGCTGATATTTAACGACACGCGTGTGATCAAAGCTCGGTTGTTTGGCCACAAGCATACCGGCGGCAATGTAGAAGTGCTGATCGAACGTGTGATTAACCAGCAGGTAGCCTATGCCCATGTGCGTGCATCGCGCTCACCAAAAATCGGCAGCCGCATGCGCCTGAGCGATGCCTTTGATGTTGAAGTGACTGCTCGCCATGACGATTTGTTTGAATTGCATTTCTTGAGTGATGTATCGGTGTTTGACCTGCTGGAACAGCATGGCGCATTACCTTTACCGCCATACATCACCCATACCGCCACTGACGATGACGAAGAACGCTACCAGACTGTTTTCGCCAAGAACCTGGGCGCGGTTGCCGCACCGACTGCCGGGCTGCATTTCAATGAGGCATTGCTGGAGCAACTGCAGCAAAAAGGAGTCAATATCGCCTATGTGACACTGCATGTAGGGGCAGGCACATTCCAACCGGTGCGTGTAGATAATATTGCAGAACATAAGATGCACAGTGAACTTTTCAGCATTCCCCAGTCTACTGTAGATAGCATTAATGAAACCCGGAAACGCGGCGGACGAGTCACCGCAATAGGAACAACCGCCTTGCGCGCCCTGGAAAGCGCGGCCCGGCATGGCGAATTAAAAGCTGGCGACGGTGATACTGACATTTTCATCACCCCCGGCTATCAGTTCAAAGTGGTGGACCGCTTATTTACCAACTTTCATTTGCCAAAAAGCACGCTGCTCATGTTAGTGTCTGCCTTTGCCGGAATTGATCACATCAAGAAAGCCTATGCCCATGCAGTTGAAAAAGAGTACCGCTTCTTTAGCTATGGCGATGCCATGCTGATAGAAAAGCAATAACCAGTCCCTTAGATAATAAATAGAGAAATCCAACCATGCGTGTTTTAAACTTACTACTTTCTATGGCTTTCTTAACTGCTACGCAGCTTGTTCATGCAGAAATCCTGCCTGATGCGCAAATCGGCATTAAAATCCCGTTAACCAAAAAGCCCACCACGCGCCCGATGACGGTGGCGCATATCCCGGTATTCAAACGTTACTACATTGCTGACGGCGGGTTGGCACCGATGGGTGGCGAAGGTGAAGTGGCTTATTCAAAATCAGAAGTTCACGCTTACGATGAAGACGGAAAATACATCAACTCATCGCGCCCAGGCTACGACAACCGCTCCCTGTATTACAACCCGAATACCGCAAAGCTGGAAACAGTGACTTACAACATCTCGAGTGATGTAGGTTTTTCGCCAAACTCAGGCATTTTCTCAATTGACCTGGCAGAGAACGGTGATTTAAAAAACAGCTCAGCGGATATATTCGGTTTCAATCCGGCCTTTGGCGATTCAGCGACAATGCCAAGCTACAATCCCGAAACCAACCAATATTACGCAAAACAGGAACGCGGCAATAAGGTATGGGTCGTTGATACAAAATCTCGCGAAAAAGTCAGGGAAATCGCACTCGACCTGGCAGCTGCCGGTGCAGAGCATCACGATGTTAGCGATCACTTCATTGGTTTCAGCGGCATCAAGGGGCAGGAACTGGTGCTGCTGGATGTAGACCATAAAGCAGTGCTGATTTTTGACCTCAATGGCAAATATGCAGGCAGAAGTGAATTGCCTAAAGACATGAAATTACGCGCACAAAACCATTTCAACGGCACCGGCTATACCAATGACATGCTGTTTGTCTATCATGAGCCGGAAGGTGAATTCGGCACCTATTATGGGTTCAAGGTCTTAAAGTAACGAATGGGTATCACCAAGTAAAAAACCGCCTTTTAAGGCGGTTTTTTTATGACTGACTAATCGGCTTATTTGCCCAATATACCAGCTAATTTACCCGATGCAGCGCCAAACAAAGCGCCGATCACTACAGACAGCGCAACCAGCAGCACTGGGTTAGTCAGGTTTGGCATCATTGTAAGGTTAGCGGTACTGGTGCTTAAGGCATAGCCCGCAGTAGCGGCATAACCATAAACATTTGCCGGCACCACAGATAACAAATTGATGCCTGCAACAATCACCAGGAAGAACACGGTAACAGCTACGTATACAGGAGCGGCTATCGCAGCACCCAACCCTATCGGATTAGCAACAACCAGTGCTAAAGCAACGCCCGCAACCACGGCACCATAAATCATACCGACAATTGTTTTTTGCAGCGCAGCACCGTCACCTCCGGTATGGAAATAGCTACCCCATGCGATAAATCCGGCCCAGACCAACACCGAGCCAGAAAGAGGTCCCAGAGCAAGAAATGCCCAGATTCCACCCAAAACAGCAATACTCAAAGCCAATGCAGTTAATTTCGACATACTTTATTTCTCCCAAATATATTTTATTAGTTGAATAACAAGGTAGTACGAACAGCAGCGAGACGCCAGGGCAGATTAGAGATGTTATAAGTTGCCCTAGAACAAAAAATCGCTAGGGGCATACTGAATGAATTTAGTTGGGATGTAAACTTATTTGTAATATTCCGTTACAGTCTTTTACAAATACAAAAACGGCCTGAGTGTAGGAATTTAACTGAAAATCAAGCTTGGTGGGGTATTGCAGCTAACGATCAAACTGCGCTGCGCTAAATATTCTTGGGGATGTTATTCCAGCTACCGGGAGCGTAATCCCAGTGCTTACGCCAGGCGCCGAGTACCAGATTCGGGTACTCCGGCCGCCCGAGACTGCCGTTATACCGTCCCAGTGCACGGTATAAATCACCGCGCTCAATGTCGACATAATGTCTTAGAATCGTACAGCCATAGCGTAAATTGGTACGCAGCAGAAATAAATTGTGGTCATTGGCACCAATGCTGCGCACCCAGAATGGCATAACCTGCATAAAGCCACGTGCGCCGACCGATGAAACAGCATACTTCTTGAAACCGCTTTCCACCTGAATCAAACCCAGAACCATTTGTGGATCAAGGCCGGCACGGCTGGCTTCATAATGCACGGTACGCAGAAAATCCTCACGGTACCTGGCATCGGGCATACGCTTTTTCAGGCGCTCGGACATGGTATTCAGCCACGCCCGCCCTTCTTCCTCCGTCGCAAAGGTGAGCGTAGGCACAGCGCGGTCACTCACACTGCGTTGCATCAATGCTTTTACGCTGTTGGATAACGGTTCTTCTATCTGCGAGCCAGCATGGCTTAGGCCGGATATTACGGCCAACAGCAACAGCAGGCTCCCGCAAATGAATTTACGCATCGTCATTTTCTCAATCTAAACAAAGCATTAACTTAACCGGCATCGGGTTAATGTTATGCCAATTCCCGCACAAACTCAACTACTGAAACTAAGGGAACAGATTTGGCATCGGCTTCTACCCTGGCTTTGTATTCCACATTGCCTTCAGCCAGGCCACGCTCACCAATCACCAGACGATGCGGAATACCCATCAGGTCAGCCTCGGCAAACATCACACCCGGGCGCTCGCCGCGGTCATCCAGCAGCACATCCACGCCTGCCGCCTGCAAATCATCATGCAGTTTATTGGCAGCAGCTTTGACTGTTTCTGACTTATCGTAGCCAATCGCACAGATCACCACTTCAAACGGTGCCATGCTCTTAGGGAAAACAATACCGCGCTCGTCATTGCCCTGCTCAATCGCAGCACCTACGATACGTGACACGCCAATGCCGTAACAGCCCATTTCCATCACTTTGGTCTGGCCGTTCTCATCCAGGTAAGTTGCGCTCATTGCTTCGGAATATTTAGTACGCAGCTGGAAGATATGGCCAACTTCAATACCGCGGCACAGTGACAGCACGCCATTGCCATCCGGGCTCGTATCGCCATCCACCACATTGCGGATATCCGCCACCAGCGATGGCTCCGGCAAGTCGCGGCCGAAATTCACACCCGCCAGATGGAACTTAGGCTTGTTCGCACCGCAGACAAAATCACTCATCAGCGCAACAGTTCTGTCAGCAATCACGGTCACATTCGCACCGACACCAACCGGGCCAATAAAGCCGGGCGGGCAATTCAGGTTAGCGCGAATTTCTTCTTCGGTCGCAAACCTGAAGTCTGCAAAACCAGCCAGCTTGCCCACTTTGACTTCGTTCAGGTTGTGGTCACCGCGCAGCAGCGCCAGATAAAATTTTCCAGCCTCAGACTCATCTTTGACAATCAGGGCAATTGCCTTCACTGTACGGTCCACGCCGATATCCAGTAGTTTTGCCACGTCTTCACAGGCGGTCTGTTTAGGTGTATCCACTTCATGCATCGTTTCAGCGGCAGCGGCACGGCTACTGCCAACCGGCAGCGCTTCGGCCAGCTCTACGTTTGCGGCAAAATCAGAGGTGTCGCAGTACGCCAGGCCATCTTCACCGGAATCCGCCAGCACATGGAACTCATGTGAACCCTCGCCGCCGATAGCGCCGGTATCAGCCCTCACTGCGCGGAATTTCAGGCCAAGTCGGGTAAACACATTGCTGTAAGCCTGGTACATGGTCTGATAAGTCTGCTCCAGCGAAGCAAAATCGGTGTGGAATGAGTATGCATCCTTCATCATGAATTCACGTGCGCGCATCACGCCGAAACGCGGACGGATCTCATCACGGAACTTGGTCTGTATCTGGTAGAAATTGAGCGGCAGTTGCTTGTAACTGCGAATTTCCTTACGGGCGATATCGGTAATCACTTCTTCGTGTGTCGGACCAAAGCAGAATTCACGTTCATGACGGTCTTGAATTTTAAGCATTTGCGGACCAAACACTGCCCAGCGGCCGGTTTCTTCCCACAGTTCTTTTGGTTGTACCGCAGGCATCAGCAATTCAAGCGCACCCGCCTTGTTCATTTCATCACGAACAACGGTTTCAACTTTACGCAACACACGCAGACCCAGCGGCATCCAGCTATAGAGACCGGAGCCTAAACGCTTAATCAGACCTGCACGCACCATTAGAATATGGCTTGGCAACTCGGCTTCGTTAGGGGCTTCTTTTTGAGTGTTAAAGAAAAATTGTGAGGCGCGCATAATAGATTCAAATCTGTAGCTAAACGAAAGTGCGAATTTTACAGTTAATCAGCGCGTTAGTCAGCAACACTTATTGAGTATGGCATCGCTTGATCATATTGCCATTGCATTTTATATTCCGGATAGAGGATGCCAGTGATATGCCGGATATGCTGATATTTGAACCAATGGCGATATTATGTATCCATAATGTTTAATCAATGCGCAGGGATGCACGATGGGGATGCACGATGAAAAACCATGCTTTTAACACGATGCTGTTACTGATGGGTTTAAGCCAGGCCGCATTTGCGGAGCCTTCTCCAGAGCTGGTGTACAACCTGAAAGGCACCATCGTGAAAATCCATACCGTGACGTCTACAGGCGGTCAAGGCAGCGGTTCGGGATTTGTTGCGGCTGAGAATCTAGTTGCTACGAATTGCCACGTGCTAAGCAATGCAGTCGGCGTCAATATTGCTGCAAGAGGCGAAACCTATACACCGGTGGGGATTCGGGCAGACTGGAAACATGATGTCTGCATATTGCGTTTTGAGTACCTGACTCTAAAACCCGCCACCTTCAGTGATAACGAAAACCTCATCTATGAAACCTCGACATTTTCAGTTGGCTTTCCGGGCGGCGCAGCAAAGCCGCTGACCACTATGGGCAAAATTAAAGCGCTTTATGCAATGGATGACAGCCATGTGATCCGCACCTCCGCGTCATTTCAGATGGGCGCCAGCGGCAGCCCGCTGTTTGATGACCAGGGTAAAGTCATCGGCATGAATACCTTTAAAAGCCCGGGTACCAACGGCTATTTTTACAATGTACCGGCCAAATGGATCAAGGCGGCAATGTCATTGCCCGAAACCGACAAAATAACGAAGACTGCATCACCGTTCTGGGATGCGCCTCTGGAGAAGCGCCCATACTGGATGCAGGTTGTCTTACCCATGCAGGCGGCTAAATGGCAGGATCTGCTAACCGTAGCATCTGACTGGGAAAAACAGGCGCCGAACGACCCTGAAGCAACCTATTATCTGGCACTTGCCCAGCAAAACCTGGGTGAAATACAGCATGCCAAGACAAATTTCCAGAAAGTACTGGCTG
>Ga0208509_1000545_pt1 | contig 13199 bp, 13 predicted proteins | sample LakWasMeta7_HOW4_2_FD_183857 | JGI IMG/M metagenome (GOLD analysis project Ga0208509, IMG submission 183857) | Freshwater sediment methanotrophic microbial communities from Lake Washington under simulated oxygen tension - Sediment Metagenome... | ecosystem: Environmental > Aquatic > Freshwater >...
ACTGTCTTGACTGATTCTGCCGATCACGGCTGCCGTTTCGGTGGCAAAATTGACATTCGCCGCCATGATGCGCGGGTCTTTCTTCAAGAGCATCTCTATCAACAGCGCGCAGGATACGCAGGTCATGCCGTCGACCGTGATATTCAACTCGTGCGCCGGCAAAATTGCATCATTGTTATCGGGTGCAGGAACGTCAGACGGGACAATCGCGGCCATCGGTTTCTTACGGCCCAGATTGCCAAGCAAGGCGTCTAAGGTCGTAATCATATCGGCTTTAGCCAGTTTGGCCGGATCAAAATGGATGGTTATTGAACCGATTTCCGGCACCGTGCGCACATCGAGTATCCCTTGCCTTTTTTTCAGCAGAATTTCGAGGACATAGGCGCGTTCCAGATCTTTCAGCAAAACCGGTGAGACGACGCGAATCCTGCGTTTGAGCTCATGCACCAGTTGTCCATGAACCAGCCTTCCACTATGCGTAGCATTCATCTCGATCTCCTTGATCGGGTGCTAAACGAAATGTTAGCGCCGGAGAAGCCAGTCATGCAGCCTAATTGAAGCCTTCCCGGTACAGTTGCGATCGTTTACGATTCGTCGCTCGCCGAAATAATGTCTTTACGGTATTTATACGCCAAATAACCCAACACAAAACCGAATCCGATCAGCGTGACCGGATGCGTCAAGACTTTTTTCAGCGTACTTTTGCCGGCGGTCGCGGCCATGCCGGCCATGGCGCCTTTACCCGCACCTGTCATCATGTTGTGCGCCATCGGCTGCATCATCGACTCGCCCATTTTGCTCATGCCGGCCATTGCCGAATCCATTGTTTTTGTAGCGGCGTCCGCTACTGCTTTTGTTCCGTGTACATGTGCCATAGTCTGTTTCTCCTGGGGATAAAAAAATAGAACAATCGGTTACTTCGTTGCGCGTTGATCTTCTGCGCTTTCCTTATTTTCAGCCATAAAGTCCAGTAAGTTTTCCTTTTGCCGCAATACAAAATCTTTTCCCTGCTCGGTGGTCTGCTCCGCAAAATGCACGATTTCCCTACGGTACTTGTGGGCGAAATAGCCTACCGCAACCCCCATGCCGAACATGATCAGCGGGTGTCTGGCCACCGTGCCGACGATACTCCTGCCGGCATGATTAATTGTTGAAACGGCCAAGCCCGTGACAATGCCTTTGGCTAGGACGTCCCCTTTGAACGGCGGAGCAATCTGTCTGTCTTGATCTTCCTTCATGAGGGAATGATTGCTGGATGTGGTCATGTTGGAAGACTCCTAATTGTTAAATTTTGATCCGATTGAAGCATGTATAAGGCATTAGCCGAGACACTGTCAATAAGCATTATCTGATGCAATCGATACATGCTTTGGCGACTCGTGCGATAGTTGAGATAGTTGACCCCGCTTTAAGTTTCCCATACGCTGGCGTTTTTTCGATCGAGAAAGCACGCGTGGACACCCTCGCCAAAATATCGCAAAAATCATGCCGGACAAAAGGTTTTTAAAACCGAACCTTGCAAGACGCGCTTGAGCACAATAGCCTGATCACCAACCTCCAACTAAAGCCACTGAATCATGAACACTGCGAACGACATGCCTACAGCCCATCCCTTGCGTATCGCTTTTAAAAAACTCTTTATGGTCATCCTCGCAGTCTCGGGCATAGGTTTTATCCTTTGGCTGGACAGTTGGTTCATGGATCATGCCGACATGCCCAAGTTCAGCCGCGACATGAGTTATGGTTTATTGGTGCTGATCGGTTTTCTGACCAGTTTTCATTGTGTCGGCATGTGCGGCCCCTTGATCTTGGGCTATACCGCCAAAAACGCGACCAAGGGCTATAAATCTCATGGCACGCATCTCCTTTACGGTCTCGGCAAAACCCTTTCCTACACCATGATCGGGGCGCTGTTCGGCGCGTTCGGCGCGATCGTTGCCTTCACCCCGTACACCCAGGGTGCGGTCGGCATCGCCGCGGGCGTTTTTCTGATACTCTTCGGCCTGCACATGCTGGAGGTGTTTCCGGCCTTGAGCCATTTTCAAATCAAGGCGCCGGGGTTTGTGATGCGCTTTGTCGGCAAGGAATACCGCAAGCACAGTAATCCGTTTGTGATCGGGCTTTTGAACGGCCTGATGATTATTTGCGGCCCCCTTCAAGCCATGTATGTCATGGCCGCCGGCACCGGCAGCTGGTCGGAAGGCGCAGCGATTCTGTTTTTTTTCGGCATCGGCACGCTGCCGCTGCTATTGGGTTTTGGCTTCTTGACCAGTTTGCTGTCCAAGAACCTGACGCCCAAATTGCTCAAGGCCTCCGGCGTGATCGTCATGGCGCTGGGGGCCATTATGCTCAATCGCGGACTCGCGGTAACCGGCACCGGCGTCGATTTCAACACCCTGATCGCCCGAATTTCGCAAGAATTATCGCCGACCGTCGCCGAAGCGCCTTATTGCGAGTCCGAACAAACCATACACATGGACGTGATCAAAAGCGGCTTCGCGCCGAACAAGTTCACCTTGCGCAAGGGCGTTCCGGTCAAATGGGTCATCAATGGCAAGGAATTGAACTCATGCAATAATGCCATCGTCGTGCCTCAATACGGGCTCGATATCAAGCTGCAACCGGGTGAACAAATCATCGAATTCACGCCTACCGAAACCGGCGTCATTCCCTGGAGTTGCTGGATGGGCATGATGCCCGGCACTTTCATCGTCGTAGAAGACCAAGCGCAGCCCAAGGAAAACGGCGAAGCGAATGCAGCGCCGCAAAATCCGGAAGCCGATAGCGATAGCGAGCGCGTCATACGCGCATTCAAAGAAATCTGGCGAAAACTGATACAAAGCGTGTCTTCTTGAAGACCCGATGCGCAACGCTTGCCGATACTTTAGAAAAAATATGGCACGCGCCTCATTCGATACAGAACAGCCCGCGCGTTAGTATTTTTAAAAACTGCGTCATATGCCTCAGCAATATTAGGTGATATAACACAGTTTAATTCCTCCATAGCGATAAGACATTGATTTTACGACCATTGAAAGCACAAAACTCTTGTTTTTCTGCCCCTATAATTTAAGGATTTATCCATAGGCTAACCTAAGGCATTGCAGACGGCTTGCTTGCCAGAGTGGGTTTCATACTCGATAATTTGAGACAGATCCTGTTTCTTTTTTATGTCCGCCTGTAAGACCCCAAGCCGACACCTCATATCGGCTTATCATGGTTCAAATGTTCAGGGTACAGCCAGTGGACTTTAGGAGTATTTAAAGTATGAGAAACTCCTCGATATTCTTCAGCTTTCTATCGGCCGAAGCCGTTTTGCTGAGTCTGCTGCTCGTGCATGCATCTATCAGCGAAAGCGCACGCCATGAAACCATCGAGGAAAAAGCGGCACTGGTCAAGACGCTGCAACTGACCGACCTTTGCCTGTTTACCGAGGCGCGCTATACCCGGCATTTATCGCAAGCCGATTTGAATACCGCATTTCAGGATCATCCCTTGTCGCTGGAGCACTTTCCATCCGGATCGTTTACCCAACCCCCTTACGGAATCACCGAACGCCCATGAGCCCCTGGATTGAAAAGCAGCGTTACATCATCGATTTCACGATTTCCTCGCTGCTGCGCAGGAAAGTGAAAAACTTCGGCCTGCTGGCCTTGTATACATTGATCGTGTTCATTCTGGCCTCGACGATGTTCTTCACTTATTCGATCAAAAAAGAAGCCTCGATCATCTTGCAAGGCTCGCCTGAAATCGTCGTGCAAAAACTGGTCGCCGGCCGGCACGATCTTTTTCCGGTTCGGGATATCGAAACCCTGAGAAATATCCGCGGCGTGGCCGACGTGCAAAGCCGGCTATGGGGTTATTATTACGACAGCCTGGTCAAAGCCAACTATACCCTGCTAACACCGCCGGCGCAGACGGATACCGCCCATGCAGGGACCCGTACTATCACTGTCGATAGCGACACCGACGACAGCTCAAAACCTTTATTCACCCTCAACGGCGCCGCGCTGGAACCGGGCACGCTGATCATCGGTAACGGCATCGCTCGCCTGCGCGCCATCGGCAAGGGCGATTACATGCCGTTCCGTGCCTCCGACGGCAGCATCATGAACCTTAAAATCGTCGACACCCTGTCCTCCCAATCCGAACTGGTGTCCTCCGATCTGATGTTGATGACCGAACAAGACTTCAGAAAGCTGTTCGGCATCGCCCCGGACTATGTCACCGACGCCGTCATGACGGTTAAAAATCCCAGCGAGATCAGCATGGTGGCGGCGAAAATCAATAAACGTCTGCCCGACTCCCGCCCCATCGTCCGCGAAGAAATCCTGAGAACCTACGATTCGATTTTCAATTGGCGCGGCGGCATGATGATTGTCATTTTCTCGGCGGCGGTGCTCGCCTTCGTGATTTTCGCCTGGGATAAAGCCTCGGGTTTGAGCGCCGGCGAGCGGCGCGAGATCGGTATCTTGAAAGCCGTGGGCTGGGAAACCTCGGACGTGATCCAGATGAAATTCTGGGAAGGCGCCATGATTTCGCTGACCGCTTTTTTCAGCGGCGTGATACTGGCCTATATTCATGTCTTTTTTACCGGCTCGCCGGTATTCGAGCCGGCCCTGAGAGGCTGGTCCAGCCTTTATCCGAATTTCGCGCTGACGCCTTTTATCAATGCGGAACAGATCACGACGCTGTTTTTTCTGACCGTGGTGCCTTATACCGTGGCGACGATCGTGCCAACTTGGCGAGCCGCGACCATAGACCCCGACACCGCGATGCGGCATACCGGAGAATAAACGATGATTGAATTAGTCAATGTCAGAAAAGTGTTCAATGCCGGCAATCCCAGCGAATTTTCGGCGCTGAACAGCGTAAATCTGAATATCGCCCAAAACAAGGTGACGGTATTGAAAGGGCCCAGCGGTTCCGGCAAAACCACACTGCTATCTATCGTCGGCTGCATGAGCCGGCCGTCGGCCGGCCGCGTCAAGTTGAACGGACGCGAAATCACCAGCCTGCCGGAACGTTTTTTAACCGACATCCGCCGTAAGACCTTCGGCTTCATTTTTCAGCAACCCAATCTGATCAAGGGCATTTCGGTTTTGGAAAACGTGATGCTGCCGGCCTATCCGTTGGGAGAAAAGCGTTCATCGTTGAAAGTCAAGGCGATGCAGGGGCTGGCCGAGCTGAATATTGCCAGCAAGGCGGCCTCAAAAGTGGAATGGCTGTCCGGCGGTGAAGCCCAGCGTGCATCCATCGTGCGGGCCCTGATCAATAATCCGTCGATCATCATTGCCGATGAACCGACCGCGCATCTTGATACCAAGCTGTCGTACCGGTTCATGGAAATCATCGAAAAATTCAAGTCGGAAGGCAAAACCGTCATCATCACCAGCCACGATCCTTTGGTTTACGACGCGGCGATAGTGGATCGCGTGGTCAATTTCCGCGACGGTCAAATCGAAGGCGAATCGTAATGGTTCTGCATCCCACCGTCATCGCCAATCTGCTGGCTTCCTACATCTCCAGCTTCATGGTGCTGTATGCGACCTATTACGGCGCGCAAATACTCAGACACTGGAATATCGAAAGCGGAGACGAATTGCAGCTGATCCTGGAGCGCAAGACCTATCTGATCTCGACCGTGCTGAGCTATGTCTTCGGCCTGCAATTGCTGTCGCTGTTTCTCTATATCTTCACGGCAGACGTCTTATGCCCGTTGTTCGTCGGAGCGATGTGCGCGGCCGGCACCCTGAACGTCAACGGTTTCGGTTATCCGACATTGGTGCTGAAAGTCGTCAACTTTATTCTGGCGGGACTCTGGCTGGTGCTGAACCACGCCGACAACCAGGGCTACGACTATCCCCTGATCAAAAAGAAATATTTATTACTGGCTTTCGTGGCGCCTTTCATCGTGCTCGAAACCATTCTGCAAAGCGCCTATTTTTTGGGCATGGAGGCCAATGTCATCACCTCCTGCTGCGGCAGCATGTTCAGCGAGGAAAAAGTCAGCGGCCTGGGTTCCGAAATCGCATCCCTGCCCGCGCAGCCGATGATGTGGATTTTCTATGTGTCCATGCTGTGCACGCTGGCCTGCGGGTTTTTTTTCTATTTCAAAAACAAGGGCGGCTATGTTTACGCGGCACTGAGTATGCTGATGTTCCTGGTCTCGCTGGTTTCGATCGTATCGTTTATTTCGCTTTATATCTATGAATTGCCGACGCATCACTGCCCCTTCTGCATCATCATGGAGGACTATCATTATATCGGCTACCTGCTTTATGTCCTGTTGTTCGGCGCCGTGGTGTCGGGTATCGGCATCGGCGCCCTGATGCCGTTCCGCGGCATACCCAGTCTTGAAGGGATTCTGAGCGGCTTCATCCGCAAACTCGCGCTGACTTCCATCATTTTTTACGCTGCCTTTGCCATGTTTGTCACCTATGAAATCCTTACCTCTAGCTTGGTCATTTCCTATGAAGTCGTCTACTAAATCCAGGCCTACAACCATGAACAACAAAATACACCTTAAAATCTTGTCCTGGCTGATTATTTCGATGTTGTGGTTCGGCATGGACTTCGTCTATGCAGCGGAGCCCGACATCACCATCAAAAAAACAGACCGCTGCCCGGTATGCGGCATGTTCGTCTATAAATATCCCAAATGGGTCGCGCAAATCGTTTTCCAGGACGGCACAACTTATTTTTACGACGGCGCCAAAGATATGTTCAAACATATTTTCGACACCCATAAATACACGCCCGGCCAATCGGCCGATCAGATCAAGGCAATCTATGTCACCGACTATTACGAGGTCGAACTGATCGAGGCGAAACCCGCCTATTATGTGATCGGTTCGGATGTGCTGGGGCCTATGGGCCATGAATTGCTGCCATTTAAGGACCAGGAATCCGCGCAGGAATTTCTGGAAGATCATAAAGGCAAATCCATCCTGCGCTTTGATGAAGTCACGCCAGCCCTGATCGAATCCCTGGACAGAAAGTCATGATGAAACCCTGGCTACCGCTGTGCCTGCTGATCATCATCGCACTGACAGGATGTCATAAGCGCACCGGTCTGCAGGTCGGTGACCCGATGCCCAGCGCAACGCTGAATGATATTCAGGGCCAACCACTAAAATTACCCGACGACTTCAAAGGCAAGGTCGTGCTGGTGCGTTTTTGGTCGCTGGACTGCGGATTTTGCGACAAAGAGATACTGCCGGTTTTGGATTCGTTTTATCAAAAATACAAAAATCAGGGCTTCGTACCGATCGCGATCAACGAAAGCCGTATCGCACCGGGCGACGAACGTCTGAAAAGATTCGCGCATTTGCAGTATCCGATGCTGATCGATGAATACGGTCTGGTCGCCAAACAGTTTGGCGTCATCGGCCTGCCGACGACGTTCGTGTTTGATGAAGATGGCATCTTGCGCGACAAGCTGATCGGTGAAGCCAAAGTAGAGGAATTTGAAAAACTTTTTACCACAGTCCTAAACAAAGGAGGTTTTTATGAAAACGCTTTTTAAAACAGCGTTTGTAGTGATCGTCTGTCAGCTCTTGCTCATGTCGACTCAATTGAGTGCCGAAGAAAAGCATGAGCGTCCAAGCTGTCGTGTCTGCGGCATGTGGATAGACGAGTACATCAAGAGCGCGGCCGAACTGACCTACAAGGATGGCAGCAAGCAGTATACCTGTGGCGTCGCCTGTATGTTGCGTGAAGTTGAAGATGCCGGCGGCATGGATGCTTTTGAATCGGTCAAGGTTCATGATTGGGTTTCAGGCGAATTGGTGGATGCGGAAACTGCCACCTATGTGCTGGGCAGTAAAGTCATTCCGGACATGGTGCCCAACTACATCGCTTTCGCAAACCGCGATGAGGCGCAAGCATTTGCCGCCAAAGAAGGCGGCGAGGTAATCGACTTCAACATTGCCTACGATGATATTTCGCCTGTCGGCACGACCGCGCCTTTCCGAATTCGCACTGCAGTGACGCCGGGAGCCGGCAACTTTAGCGTGGGCATGGTCTATGGCTATATGCAAAAAGATAATGTCAAGATCGGCTCCAACAGCGTTGACCCTGGCGAATTTATCGCCAGCAATCGCGCGCAGCCAAGAGCTCCCAGTCAAATGGAAGGCCATCAACAAGCGATCATCGCGAACTATTCGCCCACCGATGATCTCGCGTTGTTTATCAACGTGCCCTGGCTTGAACGAAGAACCAAAACGCTTGTTCAAGCGCCTCCTGGCACCATCAACGAAACCGCAGCGGATGAAAACGGTATCGGCGACATCACCCTGGAAGGCCGCTACAACTTCTGGCGCAGCACTCGTTGGGACAAGTTCGGCAGCGTCTTGCTGGGCACTACCCTGCCCACTGGTCAATTTAGCGCAGACCGTCAACCCACGCCATCCCCGGTTGTAGCTCGTCAGACAGGAAATAATCTTATTTCGACGGGTCCCGCCCTTCAACTTGGCAAGGACACAGCGACGTTTACCGGCGGACTGCTGTATTCGCAACGCTGGAAAGATTTTTGGCTGCATACCTCCGCGTTGTATACGGTCAATCCTGAAAATTACGAGGATTACGCTTTCGGCGACGTGGCTACTGTCGGCCTGGCCTTGCACTACACACCGAATTACGATCTGATGTTCGGTGTCGAAATGGATGCCAGTTATACCCAGAAAAATGAAGATCGAGGCTTCAAAATCGGTAACAGCGGCGGTACTGTCACCAACCTGGCTTTTGTCGGTGACTGGCGTTTCATGAATGCCTTCGGCGGCAATTTCAAGTTGCGCGGATCGATAGGCTTGCCGATCTACGAGGACCTGAACTCCAGGGATATAGTCAATGCGCAAGGGCAACCGATGTTTAAACAAGTCCAGTTGGGCGACGGCTTCTTCGGCAATCTGGCCGTCCAGTGGACGTTCCGCGACGCACCGGATTTTTGATGCTTTAGCCCGTGCAGCCGGTTTGCCTGAAAAGCAAACCGGCTGTCTCTATGTCTCTCAATCGAAAGCATTTCTAGCGAAATTACGCTATGTCTAAATTCTCTGTTTCAGTGCTTTTATCCGGCCTGATATTTTGGCTTGCAGGTTCGGCTTATGCCGTTGACGCTGACGATTTGCTGCCGCCGGATGAAGCATTCGAATTCACTGCCGAAGTGCATGACCAAAACACAATCACCCTGTCCTGGGATATTGCCGATGGCTACTACCTTTACCGACACAAACTCAAATTCGTGTCGCTAACGCCGGGATTGGAGGCCGGCAAGCCGGTATTTCCGACAGGGCAAAACAAACAGGACAAGTTTTTCGGTATGGTTGAGACGTACCGCAATCGCCTGGAATTGACTCTGCCTGTACAACACCAAAATGCGACTCAGAATACGTTGACTCTGGAGGTTACGTTTCAAGGATGCGCCGATGTCGGCGTCTGCTACATGCCTATCCAAAAAACGCTTTCTTTAGCCCTGCAGGATTAAGCCATCGTAGTAGTCCCCATGATCGCCGCCTCCCCTTCAAACAACTAACAAAACTATAGGGAACATTTCCTGATTACTGCCGCGCTTCTGTGATAAGTTTCCTGTTTTGAGTATCCACTCCACAATTTTCATTCCGGGAGAAAATTTATGATTAGGGAAAGCCTGCTGAAAGCGTTGCTCGGCATCCTTATTATCATCATCGCGATGGGCGCATTAAGTTATTGGCTCGAAGAAGAAATGAGCCTTGCCACGAACTGGCTGGTCGATCGCACCGGTTTTGCTGGGCTGTGCCTGATTCTGTTCGTGACCGACTTGCTGGTCACGCCTTTCCCGCCGGATATCCTGCTGCTTGTGATTGCCAAGAGTGATCTTGCCGATCACTGGTTACCTTATGTGCTCATCCTCGGCATTGTATCCGTCGCTGCCGGCATGCTGGGCTGGGGCATCGGCCGCTGGCTTGGTCATTTCAATTTTATCCAGCGCTTCTTTGGCCAGTTCAGTGACGAGCAGCGGAGTTTTATGCTCAAATACGGGTTCTGGGCTATCGTGCTGGGCGCAATCACGCCACTGCCCTATTCGGTCACCTGCTGGACTGCCGGCGCTATCGGTCTTCGATGGACGACAGTTCTCGCCGCTTCGGTGTTGTTCCGAATACCTCGCATCATCCTTTATTACATGCTGATTGCATCCGCCGGCAAACTGGTCAGTTGGCTGATCATTTAATCGAATGCGCAGCATTCTTTTGGCATCGGACCCACCCTAGCGACAACAGTCCCGCGTAAAAGCTATTGCTTGAGATAACGCGCTTCAGTCAAAATAACTCAAGCGGTGGGGAAACTTGTCCTCTCGATTACTCACACTCATTTTCCGAGGCTTTATGACAACCCTTTATTACAGTCATCCGGATTTTCAGCTGCATGACACCGGCATGGGCCACCCGGAATCTGCAGACCGGCTTAAAAGTATTGAACAGGCACTGGCAGCGTCTGCATTTTCCGACTTAGTCCGGCCATTACCGCCTTTAGGCAGCAAGCAGCAGATCAGTCTGATTCATACACCCACTTATATCGACGCTGTTCTGGCCGCAGTCCCGGCACAAGGCTTGCGCTATCTTGATTCGGATACCGTGCTATCGCCTGGTTCCAAAAATGCCGCTTTACGCGCCGTCGGCGCGGTTTGCGATGCCGTCGACAAGATCATGAATGCTGAGGCCGTTAACGCCTTTTGCGCCCTGCGTCCGCCAGGCCATCATGCCGAACCCCATCAGGCCATGGGTTTTTGCCTGTTCAACAATATCGCCATTGCCGCCGAATATGCGCGTACGCATTACCGACTGGAACGCATCGCCATTGTCGATTTCGATGTCCATCACGGCAACGGCACCCAGACGGCTTTTTACAACCAGCCCAAGGTGCTCTATGCATCCAGCCATGAAATGCCGCATTATCCTGGCACCGGTTACCCCAATGAAACCGGGGTCGGCAACATCATCAATGTGCCGCTGGCCGCGGGAGATTCCGGCATTGAAGTTAGAGAAAAATACCGCCGGATTATTTTGCCAGCGCTGAAAGAGTTTAAACCCGAATTCCTGCTGATTTCGGCCGGTTTTGATGCCCACAAGGACGATCCTCTGGCTTCAATCAACTTGACCGAAGATGATTTTGAATGGCTGACCCGGGAATTGATAGCAATTGCTGATGTATATTCAAAAGGCCGAATCGTCTCGGCGCTGGAAGGCGGCTATAACCTGAAAGCCCTGGCTGCCAGTGTTGCCGCTCATGTTAGAACCCTGATGTCGACTTAACACAGCAGGCTCTATTTTCCTGGTCCCGGAAAAGCTCGACCCTCTCCATTCATACAACTAAAATTTCTTCATTACGTTAGTGATAATTTTACAGGCGCCGCCTGCAAATACGCGCCATACAAGGTATACTTAATCAATAGTTTATTAACTGCACAACGGAACAGTCATGACATCTCGATATATCTATTCATTCCAAGACGGCGACGGTAAAAACAAAGTATTACTCGGCGGTAAAGGTGCCAACCTGTGCGAAATGACCCAAATAGGTCTCAATGTTCCGCCCGGCTTTGTAATTACGACTGAAGCCTGTCTGGATTATCTGAAAAACCGGCAATTGCCGGACGGTCTGATGGATCAGGTCAAGCAACAAATACAAGAAGTTGAGAGGATGACCGGAAAATCCTTTGGCGCCCGCAATCGGCCGCTGCTGGTTTCGGTGCGTTCCGGTTCCGCTATTTCCATGCCGGGCATGATGGATACGATTTTGAATCTGGGTCTTAACCAGGACACCTTAAAAGGCCTGATCGAAGAAACCGACGACCCGCGTTTCGGCTATGACGCTTATCGCCGCTTTATCCAATTGTTTGGCAAAGTCGCGCTCGGCATTAGCGATGAAAAATTTGACGAGCATTTCGACAATGTCAAAAAACAGGCCGGCATCAAGGCCGATGTCGCGCTGGATGCCGCACACCTGAAACAGATCAGCGAGCTGTTTTTGCAAGTGGTTCATGATGAAACCGGCAGGCCGTTTCCTGAAGACGTCTACGAACAACTGGAACTGTCGATCAAAGCCGTATTCGATTCCTGGATGGGGAAACGCGCAGTCGATTATCGCCGCGAATTCCATATCACCCCGCGAATGGCCAACGGCACCGCCGTCAACGTCGTGACTATGGTATTCGGCAACATGGGCAATGACTGCGCCACCGGCGTCGGCTTCACCCGCAACCCCGGCACCGGCGTTAATGAAATGTATGGCGAATATCTGGTCAATGCCCAGGGCGAAGACGTCGTGGCCGGCATTCGCACCCCCAAGCCGGTACATGAACTCGCCACCGAAATGCCCGATCTGTACCGGCAGCTGGTTGAATTACGCAACAAGCTGGAGAGCCATTACAAGGAAGTCCAGGATTACGAATACACCATTGAACGCGGCGTGCTGTTTTGCCTGCAAACCCGCAACGGCAAGATGAATGCGGCGGCAATGGTCAGAACCTCGGTAGAAATGGTCAATGAGGGTCTGATCAGCAAAGAACGGGCATTGCTGCGCATAGATCCTGAGTTATTGGAGCAACTGCTGCATCCCCAGCTGGACCCCGAGAACAAAATACAGCCTCTGGCGCAAGGATTGCCGGCATCGCCGGGCGCCGCCTGCGGCAAGTGCGTCTTTGATGCCGATACCGCCGAATTGATGGGTCGTTCCGGGGAAAAAGTCATTCTGCTCCGCGAAGAAACCAAACCCGAAGACATTCACGGCTTTTTTGCCTCACAAGGCATTCTGACCAGCCGCGGCGGCAAGACTTCACACGCGGCCGTAGTTGCGCGCGGCATGGGCAAGGCTTGCGTAGCCGGCGCCGAAGACATCAAGGTCGACGTCAAGGCGCGTCTAGCCATTGTCGGTGACGTCCACATTCGCGAAGGCGATGTTATTACCATCGACGGCAGCAATGGCCTGATTTATCTGGGCGAAATCCCTACCATCGAGCCAACTGTTTCCGAAGAACTGCACACCTTGCTATCCTGGGCCGATGAGTTCGCCGACCTGAAGGTACATGCCAACGTCGACACCCCGGAACGCGCCAAGATGGCTGCCAGTTACGGCGCCAAAGGGATCGGTTTATGCCGCACGGAGCGCATGTTCAACGCCAAGGACCGACTGCCTCTGGTCATCGACATGATTCTTGCCGAAGA
>Ga0208509_1000549_pt1 | contig 13136 bp, 13 predicted proteins | sample LakWasMeta7_HOW4_2_FD_183857 | JGI IMG/M metagenome (GOLD analysis project Ga0208509, IMG submission 183857) | Freshwater sediment methanotrophic microbial communities from Lake Washington under simulated oxygen tension - Sediment Metagenome... | ecosystem: Environmental > Aquatic > Freshwater >...
GCCGGGTTCTGGATATGTTTGGCGTGAATGTTGAAGGCTTGTATGAACCCTGGCAGGGGCTTTAACGAGCTGTAGAGACTGACTCGAATATATACCTAACTAAAAACGGTGGATCACAAGCGCCAACCTTCGCACCAGGCCTGTTGCTATAACGAACTGGCCTCCCCAGTACACTTTTTTCTTGCAACGGCCTTTCTTGTCAACCCGTTCACAAAAAGCAAATCACGATTAGCTCATCTTTTGTTTTCTGTACCTTATTCACAAATTTTCAAATAGTTACTCACTAACCTTAGCTTCGATTACTTAATTTAGAAGCGAAGTAAACTATTATGAAAATTGAGAGCTTTAACAAATCCTTGCGCACGTTGTTCCTGCGCTTTTTGCTGGTCGGACTTGCCTTGTGTGTATACAGTGGCAACTTGCTCGCGGCAAGCACGAAGCTTGCCTGGGATGCCAGTACGTCATCAGGTGTGGGGGGGTATAAGTTGTCCTATGGTACAAGCAGCGGCAATTACACTTCAACCATTGATGCCGGTAATACAACCACTTACACGGTATCGGGGCTAACAGAGGGCGCCAAATACTATTTCGCGGTGAAGGCCTATGATACGGCCAAGACCACCGAAAGTGCTTATTCCAATGAGATCAATACGACCATACCGGTCATTACGCAGGTATTGACAGCGGATTTTACCGCCAGTGCTACCAGCGGTGCTCCGGGTATGCTGGTAACATTCACGCCCGATGTAAATGGCACGGTTACAGACTGGAAATGGGATTTACCCGGTTCTGACGCCTCGAATTCAACGTCAACGGCTCAATTTCCCACGGTGACCTATTCGATCGCGGGAACGTATAGTGTGAGTCTGACAGCAACCGGTCCGAACGGGGCGGTGACTACGACCAAATCTAACCTGATTACTGTCACGACGCCACTTGCAGTTGCCCCAGCACCTACACCGGAACCTACTCCAACACCTACACCGGAACCCTCAGTCTCTAACGGCCTAGTGGCGGCCTATGGATTTGATGAAATAGATGGCGCGAGCGTTAACGATGCTTCGGGTAATGGTAACCACGGTACGATTAATGAAGCTGTCAGGATACAAACGGGCAAATATGGTAAAGCGCTGCAGTTTGATGGCATAAACGACTGGGTCACGGTCAATGACAGCGCCGCGCTCGGGCTATCCACCGGCATGACCTTGGAAGCCTGGGTATATCCGCAGTCCCAGGTCAGCTGGAACACGATCATCTTGAAGGAGTCCTCTGGAGGTTTGTCCTATGCACTCTATTCCAGCGATGTTGCCAATCTACCAGCTTCATATTTTAATAACGGAAGTAGTGATCGTCCGGTTAGCGGTCCCAATGGGCTGCCGGTGAACCAATGGACTCATCTTGTAGCAAGCTATGACGGTCAATATCAACGGCTTTATGTGAATGGCATTGAGGTCGCCCAGAGCGCGCAGAATGGTTTGATTCAACAATCCGACGGCTTGTTGCGCATCGGTGGCAACAGTGTCTGGGGTGAGTATTTTAAAGGTTATATCGATGAGGTGCGAATTTACAATCGAGCCCTGACTGCAACAGAAGTCAACGCCAACTTAACGACTGCAATTAACGCTGTTGATCCTGTAGTGAGTGCTCCAGAGCCAGTAGTTAACGCCCCTGAGCCATTGCCGTTTATCTTGGGCAACACGAACCTCGAGCCTTGGGTTGATTACCAACCAAAGGGAAGGGCACAAGCGTTCCAGGCGGTAGCTGAAAAGTCCGGTTCCGTAACCGAAGTTAAGGTTTATCTGGACGCCAGCACAACAACTACAACCCAGTTGGTTGCAGGTATCTATACGAATAATAACGGTCACCCCGGCACTCTTGTCGCGCAAGGCAGTTTAAGTACGCTCAATCCTGGAGATTGGAACGTCGTAACGATACCTAAAGCCGCAGTGTCCGCAGGACAAGCCTATTGGTTTGCGATACTGGGGGCGAACGGTCAAATCGGATTCCTTGATCAAGTGGGATCCGGAAAAGGTTTGATGGAGATAAGTTATTCAAGCAAGCTGGCTAGCTTGCCCAGCAAATGGAGAAGTTCGACAAAGGGATATAAAACTAGTGCGGCAATGTCGATCTATGGCGTTGGGAATTGACAGCCGATCGCTGACTTATTAAGGCATCATACGGGTGGAGCTGACTTCTTATTGGAAGCGTTCAGCTCCGTTCCGGTTTTTCCACTTTCAATTCTCGGTGTGCCCCTATCGTAGACCAGGGGTGTGAGGCGTATTATTTGTGTTAAGACATTAATCGCGAATTTTTGCTGTTGCGGAATATCAGCGGTTTTTCATTGCTGGCCAGGGCGCTGGCGCTTGCCGAATCTATCGCTCCCTGGATCAGATGATGGTTCGGCGATTTGGTGCAGACCGGGTCGGCATTATACATGTCACCAGTGAGCAGATAAGCCTGGCAGCGGCAGCCGCCGAAATCTTTTTCTTTCTCATCGCAGCTGCGGCAGGGCTCTTTCATCCAGTCGGTGCCGCGGAAAAAATTGAAGGCTCTGGACTCGTTCCAGATCTGTTCAACGCTGTAGTCTTTGACATTGGGGCAATCAAGGCCCGGCAGTTCGCGCGCTGAATGGCAGGGCAGGGCAACGCCGTCCGGGGCAATGGTGAGGAAAGTCGTGCCCCAGCCGTTCATGCATTTTTTGGGGCGGTCTTCATAATAATCCGGGATGACATAATAAATCTTCATTTTGCCGGCGACTTTTTCTTTGAAGGCCTGGGCGGTTGCCTCGGCTTGTTCAAACTGCTCTTTCGTGGGCATCAATAAGTCACGGTTGGCGTGGGCCCAGCCGTAATATTGGGTATTGGCCAGCTCCAGATAATCGGCGCCGAGTTCTTCGGCCATTTCCAGGATTTGCGGCATCTGGTGGATATTTTCACGGTGGATGACCACGCACAGCACCATCGGGTAACCGTGTTTTTTGACCAGTCGGGTCACTTCCCGCTTCTGGTGGTAGGATTCGGTGCCGGCCAGATGGTCGTTCAGTTCCTGAGTGCTGGCCTGAATGCTGACCTGGATATGATCAAGTCCTGCTTCTTTGAGTTGAATGATTTTTGCTTCAGTCAGTCCGTAGCCCGAGGTGATCAGGTTGGAGTAATAGCCCAGGTCTTTTGCGTGCTGGACCAGTTCCGGCAAGTCTTTGCGCGTTAACGGTTCGCCGCCGGAAAAACCGAGCTGTACCGCGCCCATTTTGCGGGCCTGGCTCAGTACGCGCTTCCAGTCTTCTGTGCTCAGTTCGGACTGGTATTTGGCATAATCCACGGGATTCGCACAGTAAGGGCATTGCAGCGGACAGGCGTAGGTGAGTTCCGCTAGCAGCCAGCGCGGCGGAGTGATGTTAGTTTTGTTGAATCCAGCCATTTTTTAAAGCAACCTCAAGAAAAGCGGTGATGTCGTTGGAAAGACCGGTGGTGGCGAATTTGTGTTCCAATTCGCTGATGATTTGGCCAAGATTACGGGTGCCGTCGCATAATTTCAGGATTTCTGCGGAACTTTGGTTCAGCTCCACCATGCCTTCAGGATAAAGGATGACATCTTTTTGCTGGGCTTCTTCCCATTGCAGGCGGTGCATTGGCGAAAATCGGATGGGTAGGTCTGTGTTGATAGTCATGTTGTATTGTTTATGAAAGGACGTTTTTTTGCCAAAAAGGCTAAATCATTTCAGGAATAGGATGCTAGTGCGAATCCGCTTTGCAGTTTAGATCTTGGCCGACAGCCTTTATTCTAAATCTTCAAAAAACTCGGCCAAGGGCACTGAAAAGTTCAGGCTGATCAGTTCGCAATCGACTTCACCGACATAATCATGCAGTAGCCACTCATTATCAGGGGTGCGCCGAAAACACTCCACCCGTTTACTGTCAATATCGACAATGACGTATTCCATGAGTGACTCCAGGCTGCGGTAAGCGACAAACTTGGCGCCGCGATCAAAAGCAGCAGTGGATTCGGACAGCACTTCGACGATTAGTCTGGGATGAGATAAAAACTGTTCAGCTTTGCGATCATCCGGGTGGCAGGACACCATGACGTCGGGATAAAAAAAGGCATCGACCTGATCGACGCGCAGCTTCATATCGGCGATATAAGCCTGGCAAGAGCCTCCGCGCAGGCGTTGTTTCAATGCCGCGGCAATGTTTAAGCTTACAACTATATGCTCACGCCGCGCGCCGCCCATCGCAAATACGTCGCCGGCCAGATACTCGTGCTTTTCGGTTTGCGTGGCTTCCCAAACCAAAAAATCGGAGGCTTCAAAGTGATATTGCAGGGCGGATTGCATTGTTCAAATCCCTCTTACTGAGTCATTGGGTTCGACAACTGCAACGGCTATTGTTCAATATTAAAATAAGGCGGCATGTTGTTGATATAGGCCAGATACATCGCATCGGCCATCGTCCACAATACGTCCAGTTTAAACTTGAGAATCTCCAGCATGCGTTCCTGTTGCTCGCGGGTTTTATACCAGTCCAAGGTGAGTTGCAAGCCGTGCTCGACATCGCGGCGCGCTTCGGTCAGGCGTTTTTTGAAGTAGATATAGCCTTCCTCTTCAACCCAGGGATATACTTCCGGCCAATTGTCCAGGCGTTGCTGATGGATTTTCGGCGCGAAAAGTTCGGTCAGAGAGGAGCTGGCGGCTTCATGCCATTCGGCGCGGCGGGCGAAGTTGACATAGGCGTCGACGGCAAAACGTACGCCCGGCAGCACATGTTTCAATGAGGTGATGTCTTCCCGGCTCAAACCGACTGCAATGCCCAGCTGTATCCAGGCCTCGATGCCTCCTGGGTCTCCGGGATGGCCGTCGTGGTCGAGGATACGTTGTACCCATTTGGCGCGTGTTTCCCGGTCCGGGCAGTTGGCCATAATGTTGGAGTCCTTGATCGGGATCATCACCTGATAATAAAAGCGGTTGGCGACCCAGCCTTGCAACTGTTGTTTGTTGAGTTTGCCTTCGTTCATCAACGTGTGCATCGGATGATGAATGTGATAGTACTTTTCCATTCCGCGCAGTTTGGCTTCGAATTCTTCGCGGCTCCAGGGGGCTTGATCGGATTTAGGGTCGCAGCTGCTCATGGTGTTCCTTATAAGTCAATTTCTAAACCATCGTAAGACACTTCGATGCCGGCTGCATCCAGTATCTTACGTTCCGCTGAATCTTCGTCCAGGATCGGATTGGTGTTGTTGATATGAATCAATATTTTGCGGGTATTGGCAACGCCATTCAGCACATCTATCATGCCGCCCGGGCCGGATTGTGGCAGATGGCCGATTTCCCGTGCTTTTTTAGGGCTGATGTTCTGGATGCACATTTCGTCGTCCGTCCAGAACGTGCCGTCAACCATCAGACAGTCGACTGATTGCATGGCTTCCATGACGTGAGGCTCTATCTCGCCCAGGCCCGGCGAATAAAACACTCTTTTTCCGCTGGAAATCTGCTCGATGATGACGCCGATATTGTCGCCTTCATGCGGATCATGTCGGTGCGGGGAATAGGGTGGGGCCTTGCTTTTTAGGGCTTGGGTATAAAAGCGCAAATCGTCTATGCCGGGAATGGTGAAGCTGCTGCCATCAACCGGTATGGGGTGATGATTGACGGTGCAATAGTCCTTCAGCATGGTAAATAATGGAAAACCGGTGCTTAAATCCTGTTTGACCATGTCTGTGCAATAGACTTCCAGAGGCTTGCCTTCGCGCAGCATCAACATGCCGGTGGTGTGGTCGATCTGGCTGTCGATCAGCATTATGGCTTTGATGCCGGTATCGCGTACGCCTTCTTTGGGCTGTATCGCGGGAAAGGCTTCGAGTTGTGCACGAATATCGGGCGAGGTGTTAAACAGCAGCCAGTTTCTGTTGTCGGTACTGACGGCAATCGATGATTGGGTGCGGGCCTTGCCGTTCATTTGTTTGTGCCGCAAGCGGTGGCAATTATGGCAGTTGCAGTTCCACTGTGGAAATCCGCCACCTGCACCTGAGCCTAGAACTCTGATCTTCATAGTTTGCAAGCTGGTTTAAATTAGGAATGGATTTCGAATGATACGGGAATAAAGACTGCCAGGCAAAAAAAAGGGGCTCATGATGAGCCCCTTTTTAAGTAAAGCGATTCGTTATTAACGGTTGTAAATATACATTGTTACTTCAAAACCGAAACGCAGGTCTGTATAGCTTGGTGTTTCCCATTTCATAGTAATAACCTCCAGAAGTTTTTATGAATTATGTGCTAGCTTGATCAAGTAAGCTGATCCGAAGTATACGATGAAGTATTTTTTTGCGCAACTTTTGGCGAACTATAACAAGCGAGCTTTCAGATGAGTGATTCTTATAGCTAAAAGGTGGCGTTATTGTCCTGGCTGATGCGGCTGCCATGAACAAGCCAGATACTTTGATTTTCGGCAATTCAGGCAAAGGCAGACTTTAAAGTTAAGTGGTGCATGGGGACTGCGGTAGGGAGGGCGATGACTCCAGATTTGTTGCCGAAAACGCCAGGGAAGTGATTAATTTACAAGCTATTTGCTTGCAATCGGAAGGATGTTTTTTTGCCGGAAGTGGAGTATTATCGGGCCTCACCTGAAAAATAATAAGACACTATAACAATCTTGAGGAGGGATTATGGGTGGAGTAACTGAACTGTTTTTGGTTATGTTCCTTATAGCTGCATTTGCGTTTGCCCCATTGGGCTATTTTATTTACAAATTTACCCAGAAAAACGGTAAGCCTTTCGGGGAAACAGAGCCGCATGGCGACAGTCCATCAAAGATTAATGATTTGGCAGAAACTGCAATTCATTTTATTAAAGGGCAGTTTGGCAAAAAATAAAGCGGTAGGCGAATAAATTTCCAGGCGCATCCTGAAAGCGCCTGGAGATTTTTCATGCAAATACCTTCCTAATGGTGGCCGCAGGTCGGGCAATTAAGATTTTTGCGCAGCCTCATGGTTGTCCATTCCATCGTCAAGCCATCCAGCAGCAATAAGCGTCCGGTCAGCGTTTCACCGATCGCCATGATTAGCTTCATGGCTTCCAGGGCCTGAATGCAGCCGACAATGCCGGTGATAGGTGCCAAAACGCCATTGGTTGCGCAGTTCTGCGGCTCTTCTCCGTCACTGGCGTACAAACAGTTGTAGCAAGGACTATCGTTCTGCCCCGGCGTGAACACCGATACCTGACCTTCAAAACGGATGGCCGCACCCGAGACCAGCGGCGTCTGTTGTTTAACGCAGGCGTTATTAATGGCAAAGCGGGTGCTGAAGTTATCGCTGCAATCCAGTACCACATCAGCGTTTTTTACCTCTGTTTCAAGCAGTTCGCCTGCCAGTCGTTGTTTAACCGCCCGAACCCGAACATCCGGATTTAGGTTATTCAGCGTTTTGCGGGTTGAAATTACTTTATCAGTCCCTATATCGCAGGTGTGATGAGCAATCTGTCTTTGCAAATTGGATAAATCCACTTCGTCATCATCATAAATAGTGATGCTACCGACCCCGGCTGCAGCAAGATAGATTGAGGCGGGCGAACCCAGGCCGCCGGCGCCGACGATAAGCACGTTGGCATTCAGGAGTTTTTGCTGCCCCTCAATATCGCAAAGAGGCAGCATAATTTGACGGCTATAGCGTAGTAATTGGTTGTCATTCATGGGGCAAGTTAAATCGGTATGATGAGTGAGGATGATGCCAAAGAACTTGACGGACTGCAAAATCTGATTATTATTAGCACTCATTACTGGTGAGTGCTAATGGCCAGTTTAACTATTAAATTTTAATGTTAGGAGATATTGATGAAAATACGTCCGTTACACGACAGAGTGATTGTCAAACGCGTTGAAGAGGAAACAACCACTGCAGGCGGTATCGTACTGCCTGGTTCTGCGGCTGAGAAACCAAGCCAGGGTGTGGTTTTGGCGGTTGGCAATGGCAAAGTTCTGGACAATGGGGAAGTGCGTCCATTAGATGTGAAAGTGGGCGATAAAGTGCTGTTCGGCAAATATGCCGGTAACGAGGTTAAAGTTGATGGCGAAGAGCTGATCGTTATGCGCGAAGAAGACATCATGGGTGTTTTAGGTTAATCCCCGGTCTTTACTTAAATCATAATCAAACACAACATAGAGTTTAGGAAAAAAAATGGCAGCAAAAGACGTATTATTTGGTGATGACGCACGTAGCCGTATGGTAAAAGGCGTTAACATTCTGGCTAACGCAGTCAAAGTAACATTGGGTCCTAAAGGCCGTAACGCGGTTCTGGACAAAAGCTTCGGCGCACCCACTATCACCAAAGACGGTGTATCGGTTGCGAAAGAAATCGAATTGAAAGACAAATTCGAGAACATGGGCGCTCAAATGGTTAAAGAAGTAGCGTCAAAAACTTCGGATGTAGCCGGCGACGGTACAACCACCGCTACCGTATTGGCTCAAGCCATCGTTAACGAAGGCTTGAAAGCCGTTGCAGCGGGCATGAATCCAATGGATTTGAAACGCGGTATTGATTTAGCCGTGACTAAAGCCGTTGAAGCGATTGTTGCTTCTGCAGCACCTTGCAAAGACAACAAAGCGATTGCGCAAGTCGGCACCATTTCAGCAAACTCTGATGAATCAGTCGGTCAAATCATTGCTGAAGCCATGGAAAAAGTCGGCAAAGAAGGCGTGATCACGGTTGAAGAAGGTTCAGGTCTGGACAACGAACTGGACGTGGTTGAAGGCATGCAGTTCGACCGCGGTTACCTGTCGCCTTACTTCATCAACAATCAGGAAAACATGAGCGTTGAACTGGAAGACCCGTTCATCCTGATTTATGACAAAAAAATCTCCAACATTCGCGAAATGTTGCCAGTTCTGGAAGCCGTTGCCAAAGCCGGCCGCCCATTACTGATCATTGCTGAAGACGTTGAAGGCGAAGCGCTGGCGACGCTGGTGGTTAACACCATCCGTGGAATCGTTAAAGTGGCAGCCGTTAAAGCGCCTGGCTTTGGCGATCGCCGTAAAGCCATGCTGGAAGATATCGCCGTCCTGACCGGTGGCGTCGTGATTTCTGAAGAAGTGGGTTTAAGCCTGGAAAAAGCCGAACTGGCTCAACTGGGTACCGCTAAAAAAATTCAAATCAGTAAAGAAAACACCACTATCATTGATGGCGCCGGTTCTGAAGAACAAATCAAAGGCCGTGTTGCACAAATTCGTGCGCAAGCTGAAGATGCCACTTCTGACTATGACAAAGAAAAACTGCAAGAGCGTCTGGCTAAATTGGCTGGCGGCGTTGCCGTGATTAAAGTCGGTGCGGCGACTGAAGTCGAAATGAAAGAAAAGAAAGCCCGCGTTGAAGATGCGTTGCATTCAACCCGTGCTGCGGTAGAAGAAGGCGTGGTTGCCGGTGGTGGTACAGCACTGATTCGTGCACTGTCTGCTTTGGAAAATCTGCAAGGCAATAATCACGATCAAACGGTGGGTATCAACATCCTGCGTCGTGCGATGGAAGAGCCCTTACGCCAAATCGTGACCAATGCGGGTGACGAAGCTTCTGTTGTGCTGAACGAAGTGGCAAAAGGTAAAGGTAACTTCGGTTACAACGCGGCTACCGGTGAATACGGCGACATGATCGAAATGGGTATCCTGGATCCTGCCAAAGTAACCCGTTTTGCATTGCAAAATGCTGCGTCTGTTGCCAGTTTGATGATTACTACTGAAGTAATGGTTGCTGATGCACCTAGCGATGATAAAGGCCATGGCATGCCAGATATGGGCGGCATGGGTGGTATGGGCGGCATGGGCGGCATGATGTAATCGCGTCGTCTTAAAGCCCCGTTGCTTTAAGCAAAGCCCCGGCTGTTTGCAAACAGCCGGGGCTTTTTTATGTGGGCCTTGTTCCTGCTTTAGGAGAAAGCCGCTGTGGGGGAGGCAAGTGTTATTTTAACGGCCGACCTTTGGCATCTTTGTGCATTTGTCCGCCAAACAACAGTACCGCTTCGATAAATCCCCAGAGCAAGCCAAATCCACCCGTAGCAATGGTCAACGCCAGCTGCATCAACGCGATCCAATAAAAGCCCAAATACAGTCGGTGTATGCCGGCGCCGCCTAAAACCAGAGCCAATGCGGCAGCCACATACCGGTATTTAACGGCCTCTGATTTTCCCAGATAAGCGCCAACCAGATTGACATTCACCGCTGACGTTTTACTGGCATCAAACATCACGTCATCGCCGACTTCGGGGGCTTGTTCCGCTGCCCAATCATCGATATGAAATTCAAAAAACTTTTTGCCACTTTTTATCACCCCGGTTTGTACTTCAGGGTCGTAACTTTCAATATGTCCAATCATTAATTCTCTACCTTCAAAATATACGGCTATCTTGTTATTGTTATAGGTTTTTCTTCCTCATCAATCGCTGAGAGCAGGCGCTTTAACCCTGGATTATGCTGGAATCCAGCTGTTTTTTCTATTATTGTGCCGGTCCAATATTTCAACGGTCTGCTTCTCAATCATCACGCAGGCGGACTGCCAGTACGTCGCAGCGTGCATGATGGAGCACGCCATTTGCCGTTGAGCCCAGCAACAAGGCCCAGCCATGCCGGCCGTGGGAACCGACTACAATCAGATCCACCTCGTTTTCTTCGGCAATCCTGATTATTTCCAGTTTCGGGCTGCCGAGTTCGAGCCATTGACAGTCTTCCGCGATGCCCAGTTTTTCAGCCTGCCTGGTCAGTTTTTTTTTGGCTGCCGTCATCAGTTCTTCGGTGACATCGGCATCAAAAGGTATGGCCGAACCATAAGCTTCATCGGCCAGCGGCAAATTATCGATGATATGCACAATACTCAGTTTTGCCTGATATTTATCAGCCAAATCCTTGGCCCGGTTTGCAACTTCTGTGTTGTGCTCAGAAAAGTCGGCCGCTAATAATATATGTTTATAACCTACCATCACTCCCCCTATTCAATTACGGAAACTTCAGGAAACAATAAAGCCATCACCTGATAAGAACCCAGTATGTACAAAAACGCCAGCCCTAAACTAAACAGTAATGTTTTTTCCAGTGCGTGACGAATAATATGACCGGTTACCGCCCAGTGCCAGACCATTAAACCAATGATGACTGAAAAAGCCAATTCAGGCATGCGTCCAGTTATCAGTGTAGCGGTGCCGGGCAGGGCAAAAAAACTGATTAATGCCTCCGTACCCAATAATGCGCAACTGGTTTGGTAAAAGCGCTCCGGCCGGCCGCCCAGAAACAGCATTATCCAGCAAAAGCCAAGTACCAGCATAATTCCAACACCAGCCTGCAAGAGTGCGATGAGCCACGGACTGCCGATGGAGAGCATGAGAAAACTCACTCCTGCGTCCGCAATCAGCATTAGGCGCAGCAGCAACAGCGAATACGGCACATCCTGAGGGCCTTTTTTAAAGAGGCAAATATCAAATATCAGTTTTATGATGTCCAGCATCAGCTTAATCGTCCGGCTTGTTATTTAATCTCTTCCAGTTTTTCCTCGGCTTCCAGCCAGGCGGCTTCAGCGGCTTCCAGCGCTTTGTCGACCTGTACTTTGCGCTCCATCAGGGTTTTCAGGCGTTCTTTTTCAGATTCGGCATAAATCGTCGGATCCGCTAACTGCTGTTCCAGTTGTCTTTGTTCATTATGATAGCTTTCAACAGCATTTTCCGCTCTTTTTAACGCGTCAAACAAGGGTTTATGTTTTTGCCTGCGTTCTGCTTCCAGTTTGCGCTGATCTTTGCGCGAAACTGTTGCGGCATTCTCGGTTGCCGGCTTTTCCTCGCCTTTTTTCTGCTCCGTCAGCCAGGCGCGGTAATCCTCGAGGTCGCCATCGAAGGGTTGTGCTCTGCCATCGGCAACCAATAATAGCTGATCAGTTACCGAGCGTAATAGATGTCGGTCATGCGATACCACCACGAGTGCACCTTCATAGTCCTGTAGCGCCACACTTAAGGCGTGACGCATTTCCAGATCTAGATGGTTGGTCGGTTCATCGAGCAGCAGCAGATTAGGGTTTTGATACACCAGCAGCGCCAGGACCAGACGAGCCTTTTCACCGCCGGAAAAAGGTCTGACCGGCTCCAGGACTTTGTCGCCCTGGAAATCAAAGCCGCCCAGGAAATTGCGCAAATCTTTCTCGGTGGCCTGATTATCCAGCTTTTGCAAATGCCATAAAGGGCTTTCATCCAGGCGCAACTGTTCGAGTTGGTGTTGGGCAAAATAGCCGATTCTTAAGGCGTCAGCTTCCTGCCGGGTCCCGCTCAAGGGTGGCATCTCACCGGCCAGGACTTTGATTAAGCTGGATTTTCCAGCGCCATTCGGACCGAGCAGGCCAATACGGTCACCCGGGGAGATTGATAATCCGGCTTGCTTGATGATGAGGGTTTGGCCATAGCCGATGTCGGCTTTATCCAGCGTCAATAGAGGATTAGGCATTCTTCCGGGTTTGGGAAAACTGAAATCAAACGGTGAATCGACATGCGCCAGCGCGATCAGCTCCATTCTTTCCAGGGCCTTGATCCGGCTCTGAGCCTGCCTGGCTTTGGTTGCCTGGGCTTTAAAGCGATCAACAAAGCTTTGAATATGGGCGATTTCTCTTTGTTGCTTCAGATAGGCGGCTTGTTGTTGCGCCAGTTTTTCGGCACGCATTTTTTCAAACGCGGAATAATTGCCGGTATATAGCTCGGCCTTGCCCTGTTCGATATGGACAATATGGTCGGTGATGGTGTCGAGGAAGTCGCGGTCGTGCGAAATCAGCAACAAGGTGCCCGGGTACTTGCAGAGCCAGTCCTGCAGCCAGATGACGGCGTCCAGATCAAGATGATTGGTGGGCTCATCCAGTAATAACACATCGGACCGGCACATCAAAGCCTGAGCCAGATTCAGCCGCATGCGCCAGCCGCCGGAAAACGAGCTGACCGGGTTTTGTTCCTGATCAGCCGTGAAACCCAATCCGTTCATCAAGCGTGAGGCTCTGGCCTGGGCGGTATAGCCGCCGATGGTGTCGAGGGCGGCATGTAATTCCGCCTGTTTTATGCCGTCGTGCATTTGTTCTGCGGCAAGCAGTTGCTGCTGCAGGCGTCTTAATTCCTGATCGCCGTCTATTACATAATCAATGG
>Ga0208509_1000556_pt1 | contig 12972 bp, 13 predicted proteins | sample LakWasMeta7_HOW4_2_FD_183857 | JGI IMG/M metagenome (GOLD analysis project Ga0208509, IMG submission 183857) | Freshwater sediment methanotrophic microbial communities from Lake Washington under simulated oxygen tension - Sediment Metagenome... | ecosystem: Environmental > Aquatic > Freshwater >...
TGGTAGAACTGGTCATGCAGCCTATTGTACGGCACCTCGTGCAGGCGAATGTAGGCCCAGACTTCTTTCTCTGTCCAGTCGCTTAAGGGGTTGAACTTTTCCAGTTGATTACCGCCGTCAAATTCACGTAGCGGTAAATTCACGCGTGTGGCTGATTGCTCTGCGCGCATGCCGGTTACCCATGCTTTTTTACCTTTCAGTGCACGCTGCAATGGCTCCACTTTACGCATATGGCAACAGGCTTTGCGGAAGTCAATCGACTCGTAAAATGCATTGATGCCATTGGCATTAACGTAAGCCTCGACTTTTTCTGCATTTGGAAAAAACACTTTAAGCTTTGTATGATAATGTTTTTCTGTCGCAGCCATCAGGTCGTAGGTTTCTGCAGGCAGGCGACCGGTATCCAATGAAAAAATCTCTACATCTAATGCGCTCTTTTTAGCCGCATGATTCAGGATAATATCCGTTAACACCATATCTTCTGCACCGAAGCTATTGGCAAAAGTAATATTGCCGGCACCGAATTCACTGACGGCTGCATTGAGTAACTCGTAGACTTCGTTGGCCTTACGATTGACGCTGGCGATTAATTCATCAGTTAAAGCGGGTTTGGTTGCCGGGTTATTTGCGCCGGGTTTCAGCATGACAACCTGGCCTAAATCGATATCAGTAGCCATTAGACACCTCTGTTGTAACGTCTGAAAACAGGTTTAGGCTCGTCTACAGCCCCTTGGTACGGTTGGCTGAAGTCATTCAGGCTTGCAATTGCTTCCTCGGCTGAGCGATCTTTACGAATCGCAAAGCTGCTGTAGCCGCTGCGCTTAAGGAAGAAAAGCTGGTCACGCAATACATCGCCGAATGCGCGCAATTCGTTTTTGTAACCATACCGCGTACGCAATAACGTACCTAGTGAGAAAATGCGTCCATCGGCAAAGCGTTCAACGAACACGGCGATAATCGGCAACGTGTTCAAATCAGCCTGTTGTTGTATGAGGTATTCCAGCAATTCGTGCGTGGCTAGCCAAACGCCAACCTCACCTTGTGCGATGCGGCTTGCCAGTTCATTGTTGCGTTCAACAAACACGCTCAGCGGGACAATGATTTTACCTGTGGCTGGAATAACAGTGTTTGCAATCTGTTCTTCTGTTACCGTGCTTTCACCGGTCAGTTTGAATAGCACGACCTTGCCAGCCTGTTTGCGTTCTTCTACCTGTGTTGCGGGAAGCTGAACCAGAGTCCACTGATCAGTTGCTACAGCAGCGACGCCGTTTTCGATTTTAACTAAATTGCTCATGCTGACACCTCGTCTTTTGCATAAACATGTTTTTTGAATGGCACCGCGCCCAAACGACGCACTGTATCGATAAAGCGTTCTTCAGGCGTACGTTCTTTAATGTAAACCTCGATCAGTTTCTGTATCACGCCCGGCATTTCTTCAGCCGAGAAAGATGGCCCGATAACGCTGCCGATGCTGGCATCATTGCCTTGTTTGCCGCCGATAGTCACTTGATACCATTCAGAACCGTCTTTATCTACACCGAGAATGCCAATATGCCCAACGTGATGGTGACCGCATGCGTTCATGCAGCCTGAGATGTTAAGCTCAATGTCACCGATGTCGTGCAGGTAGTCGAGGTCATCAAATTGCATCTGGATTGCCTTGGCAATCGGAATGCTCTTGGCATTGGCAAGTGAGCAGAAGTCGCCGCCTGGGCAGCAGATGATATCGGTCAGCAAACCGATATTCGGTGTTGCAAGGCCATGTGCTTTCGCTTTTTGCCATACGGCAAATAAATCACTTAGCTTAACATCAGCCAGAATCAGGTTCTGTTCGTGTGAAGAGCGCAGTTCGCCGAAGCTGTACTCATCAGCCAGGTCTGCCACGGCCCACATCTGCTCAGATGTGATGTCGCCAGGAGCGCTGCCATGCGGTTTCAATGAAAGCGTTACTGCGCGGTAGCCTGGCTGCCTGTGTGCATGTATGCTGCGTTTAGCCCATGCGGCAAAAGCCGGATTGTTTGCTAGTGCCGCATCGAAACCTGCATCCTGATCTGGCAGGTTTTCATAAGGCATAACTTCAAAGTGCTTGGAAACACGTGCCAATTCTTCTTCGGTAATCGTGTTTGCGCCATCTTTGAGATGTGTCCATTCAGCTTCTACCTGATTGCGGAACTCATTGATGCCTATTGCTTTTGATAAAATCTTGATACGCGCTTTGTACATGTTGTCACGGCGGCCATGCAAGTTGTACACACGGATAATCGCTTCACAATAGGTCAGGGCGTGCTGCCAGTCCAGATGTTCGCGGATGACGGAGCCCATGATCGGTGTGCGGCCTAAACCGCCGCCAACCCAAACCTTGATTGCGACTTTATCGTTTGCATCGCGGTAAAACTCCAGGCCAATGTCATGTGCCTGCACAATAGCGCGGTCTTGCTTGGTGCCGGAAACCGCAATTTTGAATTTACGCGGCAGTAATGCGAACTCAGGATGGAATGTGCTCCATTGGCGCATGATTTCAGCGATGGCGCGCGGGTCGATCACCTCATCAGGTGCAATGCCGACAAATTGATCCGTTGTGATGTTGCGGATGCAATTGCCGGAAGTTTGAATGGCGTGCATTTCAACCGTAGCCAGTTCAGCCAGAATGTCCGGCGTATCTTCCAGTTTAGGCCAGTTAAGCTGCAAGTTCTGACGCGTGCTGAAGTGACCATAGCCCCGGTCGTATTTTTTTGCAATATCGCCTAATTTACGCAGTTGCTTGCTTGATAGCATGCCGTAAGGCACTGCGATACGCAGCATTGGTGCGTGGCGCTGTATATACAGACCGTTTTGCAGGCGCAACGGGCGGAATTCATCTTCAGACAGTTCTCCAGCAAGGTAGCGACGTACCTGGTCGCGGTATTGGGTGACGCGCTCATCAACAATCTGTTGATCTATTTCATCATATTTATACATTTTATCAAGACTTCTTTAAACTAAATTTCGTTAAGCAAAAACAAACTTCAAACCAATAATCAGTAATAGCGTTGCCAGCAAAGGGCGTAACACTTTTTCCGGAATTTTTACGCTTATGTGACTGCCAATCCAAATGCCCGGCAGTGAGCCGATAAGCAATGTGCCTAGTAACATAAAGTTCACGTGGCCTAATGACCAGTGACCAAAGCCTGCAATGGCTGTTAATGGGATCGCATGAGCCAAGTCTGTACCTACCACTTTGAGCGTGCTCATTTTAGGGTATAGGAACAAAATCGCCAAAGTGCCTAATGCCCCTGCACCTACAGAAGAAATCGTGACCAGCACACCCAATATTATGCCAGTAAAGATGGTTGCCGGTATTTGAATTTTCTTAAAACGGCCGCTGCTGATGATGCTATCTTCAATTTCACGTATTTTTTTGCGTGTCAGGTAGCTGCGAATCAGCACAGCAATTGCTGTAAGTATTAATGCAACCCCTAATGTTGTGGTGATAATCCCGGTAATATCTTTTTCAATTTTGATGAGATGCTTAATCAGGAATATGGTTGCGATTGCGGCTGGCAGGCTGCCCATGGACATCAAGGTAACAACGCGCCAGTCAACAGATTTATGTGAGTTATGATGTACAAACACACCGCCGGTCTTGGTAATGGCGGCATAGAGCAAATCAGTGCCTACTGCAATTGCCGGCTTGAAGCCAAACAGAAACACCAGTAAAGGTGTCATTAGCGAACCGCCGCCAACGCCAGTGATGCCAACGAGCATGCCTACGGCAAAACCGGAGATTATATAACCAAATTCCATATGGAGTATCCGTTATTGATTTTAAATTCAGGAGCGCACTATAGCAATGATTAAATGTTTTTTTTAAGAATATGTTATTCTATATATATATTATTTAATTATATAAGCACTGCCTGGCGATCAGTGGTGCTGAGGATAGAACGATGAAGCTGCATCAGTTGCGATATTTGCATGAAGTTGTGAAACATGGCTTGAATATTACCAATGCTGCGGATGCATTATACACTTCTCAGCCGGGTGTCAGTAAGCAGATTCAGCTGATAGAAGAAGAGCTGGGACTGCAGATATTCAAACGCAACGGCAAACGCCTGACCGGCTTAACTGAACCCGGCCAGCAGATATTGCATCTTGCCTCGCAAGTGATGCGCGATATTGAAAATATCAAACGCGTTGGCGATGAGTTCAGTGATGTAGAGTCAGGCACGTTTACGATTGCCACCACCCATACTCAGGCGCGCTATAAATTGCCGGCTGCGGTAAAAGCATTCATGACCAGACACCCCGGGGTTAAGCTGAACATTCATCAGGGTAATCCTAGCCAGGTTGCTGAGCAGGTCGTTTCCGGTGAAGCGGATATCGGTATCGCCACTGAGTCTATCAGCAGTTACGGTGAGTTGCTGTGCTTGCCTTGCTACCACTGGAACCGTTGCGTTGTTGTGCCGCATGACCATCCGCTGGTATCAGGCGGGTTGTTGACTTTAGAAAAGCTGGCCGCATATCCGCTGATTACCTATGACTTTGCTTTTACCGGTGGTACGCTGGTGTCCAAGACATTCAGCGATGCCGGTTTAACGCCGAACGTTGTTTTGACTGCAATTGATGCAGACGTGATTAAAACTTATGTCAGCCTCGGACTGGGCGTCGGCTTGCTGGCCAATATGGCTTACGACCCTGAGCGCGATACAAATTTAGCCAGAATAGACGTCAGCCATCTGTTCCCGGACAGCACTACTTATCTGGGGGTGCGTAAAGATGCATTCTTGCGCGGATATATGTATAGTTTTATTGAACTGATTGCGCCGCATTTTAATCGTGCTGCGGTCAATGCGGCAATGAAGATAAGCGAGTAGACTGCACTGTAAACAGACATCATCTATGCCAGGATACTAAAAATGCACCGAGCTGACTTTTACCCGCAGTTTTATCTGAAATCTTCTGGGTTTTGCTTCAAAGTACTGATGGCAATTCTGGTATTGTCAGTTACTGCATGTGCAGTGAATAAGCCAGTAGCAATCATTCATAGCGAATCAATCGGTAAAATCAGACCCGGCATGCCGGCGATTGATCCAGATACGGCAATCTATGAGTTGGCGGTGAATGATGGTGTCAGCTATCAGGATGTTGTTGATAGCCTGAAAAGCCTGTCTGAAGGGCTTAATTTTGTGAATCCGGCAAACTTTCCTATCGGTGAACATATGAAGCTGCGCGGCGTCGACCCGCAAGGCATGAAAGAAGTGCGCTCGTTCTGCAATTTAAGCATGGGTACCGAGATCATTCTGGATCATCCCGAGTTTCTGGTGTTTGCGCCATGCCGCATTGCAATCTACGAAAAAACTGATGCGGATAATAAGCGAAAACTTTTTATCGCGATGGATCGCCCGACCTATGATCTGAAAAGTATTAAAAATCCGACTGCGCGTGCCAGAAAGTCAGCGCAGGAACTGGAAACCGCCTTGCTGGAAATCATGGACAGGGCGCGTAAAGGCGACTTCTGATGTTTAAATTTAACAGCAAAATAATTAACCAACATATCACTACTTTAGAGAGCTTGTATGTCTGAACCAATACTGATCGCCAAAAACAACAAAATATCAAGTTATATCCTGCCTAAAATGGCTAATCGCCATGGCTTGATAGCCGGAGCTACCGGCACCGGAAAAACGGTAACGCTGCAGACGCTGGCTGAAGGCTTCTCAAAGCTTGGGGTACCCGTTTTCATGGCTGACGTGAAAGGTGATTTATCCGGCATGTCGCAGGCAGGCGGTGGCAATCCCAAGATTGAAGCACGCGTTAAGCAATTAGAGCTCAATGGCTTCAGCTATGCAAAATCTCCGGTTACATTTTGGGATGTGTTTGGCGAGAAAGGCCATGCGGTTCGCACTACCATTGCCGAAATGGGCCCCTTGTTATTGGGCCGGCTGCTGAATCTGAATGATGTGCAGGCAGGAGTGTTGAATGCGATCTTTAAAATCGCCGATGATAACGGCTGGCTGTTGTTGGATCTCAAAGACTTGCGTGCCATGATGCAGCACGCTACAGAAAATGCGGCGCAGTATCAGGTGCAGTATGGCAATATTTCAGCGGCCAGTGCTGGTGCAATTCAGCGCGCGCTGCTGCAATTGGAGACTGAAGGTGCAGACCGCCTGTTTGGTGAGCCTGCTCTGAATCTTGATGATTTGATGCAGACCGATGCTAATGGCCATGGCGTGATCAATATCCTGGCCAGCGATAAACTCTTTAATTCGCCGCGTATTTATGCAACTTTGCTGTTATGGCTGTTATCAGAGCTATTTGAAAAACTGCCGGAGGCCGGCGATCTGGATAAACCCAAGCTGGTATTCTTTTTTGATGAGGCGCACTTGCTGTTTAACGATGCGCCGGCGGCTTTGCTGGAAAAAATCGAGCAAGTGGTGCGTTTGATTCGATCCAAAGGTGTAGGCGTGTACTTTGTAAGCCAGAACCCGTTGGATATTCCAGATGTCGTGTTAGGGCAGCTGGGTAACCGGGTTCAGCATGCCTTGCGCGCTTTTACGCCGCGCGACCAGAAAGCGGTTAAATCTGCCGCCACTACCTTCAGGGCGAACGCCGGTGTCGATGTTGCAACGGTCATTACCGAGCTTGGTGTCGGTGAGGCTCTTGTTTCATTTCTCGATGAGAAGGGGATTCCCACTCCGGTTGAACGCACGTTCATCTGCCCGCCGGGTGGTCGTGTCGGCCCTGCAACTGATGCCGAACGCAGCCAGGTGATCAGATCTTCGAGTGTATTCAGTTTTTATGAAAAATCCGAAGACCGTGAGTCTGCTTATGAAATCTTGAAAGGCCGCGCGGCAGCATCCCCTGCGGAAGAGGATCCTGAAGGCGGTTTTGACTGGGGCGGTTTATTCGGCGGCGGTAGTGATAAGAAAAAATCTGCCGGCAGACGCTCTGATGGCGTATTGGAAGCTGCTGCTAAAAGTGTGGCGCGTACTGTAGGGTCAGAGCTGGGACGCCAGATCGTGCGTGGTGTGTTAGGCAGCATATTAGGCGGACGTAAGTAGTTGCAAGTCATATTACAGAGCGGGTTTGCCGAGCAGACCATTAATAAATCACGCTTTATTGCCATGGCCGTGCAATGCACTACGGAGCGCGAGATAGGTGCTGCCTTACGTGCGTTTGCAACACAGCATCAAAATGCACACCACCTGGCTTATGCATTCCGGATTAAAACGGAGCAGGGTATCGTGCAGCGGTTTTCTGACGCAGGTGAGCCTTCGGGCACTGCGGGCATGCCGGTGCTGAAGCTGATCGAGGGACGCGACCTGATCAATACCTGTGTTGCCGTAATCCGCTATTACGGCGGCATTAATCTGGGGACGGGCGGACTAGCGCGCGCTTACGGTGGAACAGCTAAATCAGCGCTTGATGCAGCACGAATCGGTGATTTTGTTGAAATGCAAACGGTTACGCTGACAATTCAATATAATCAGATGGATGCGTTAACCAGGGCATTGAGCAAATGTAATGGCAGTATTCTCAACAAGGCGTTTAATGAGCAGGTGGATTTAGAACTTTCTTTACCAAAACATGAGGTTGTAAATTTTTTAAACAGATTTAATTAATTAAACCCAATTAAAATTAAACCTAATTGAAATTAAACAAAGGGACCAAAGCTCCCGTTTGATAGAAGGCAATGATAATTTATGATTAAGAGCGCACATGGATCCGTCACCATCCATGAACAATCAGCTTGGATTTTAGCTGCCTTTACCTTGTTTTTTGTTGTCAAATTCAGCCTGCTGCCGGCACTTATTGCCGGCCTGCTGGTATTTCAGCTGGTGCATATCATTACGCCTTATATTGCCCGCCGTTTTCCAAGCAAGCGACCAAGCAATTATTCAAAAATATGGGCGGTAGGTATCCTGGTTTTTATTATTGTGAGCCTGCTTGCTTTGGCCGGTGCCAGTCTCGTCGCATTTTTACGGTCGGATGCCGGAAGCATCACGACGTTGCTGGCAAAAATGGCACAAATACTGGAAGACTCACGCAAAATCCTCCCTGGCTGGGTGTTAGAGCATTTGCCGGCGGATGCGATTGCATTCAAAGAGCTGGTGACTACCTGGTTACGCATGCATGCAGACCAGTTGCAGGTGGTGGGTAAAGAAGCTGGCCGCGTAACGGTACACATTATTATCGGCATGATCATCGGCGGTATCATCGCGTTGCGTGAAGCGGTCACTATTGATCACTACAAGCCATTTGCGCGTGCGCTTGCAGGCCGGGCGAATTTATTCAGCGATTCGTTCAGGCGCGTTGTGTTTGCGCAAATACGCATTTCCGCCGTGAATACTTTTTTTACTGCGATTTATCTCGCGGCAGTGCTGCCAATGGCAGGTATTCATTTGCCGCTCATTAAGACCATGATTGCCATTACTTTTATTGTCGGTTTGATTCCGGTAATCGGCAATTTGATTTCCAATACCATTATTGTCGTTGTGAGCTTAAGCCAGTCACTTGGTGTTGCTATCGGCTCTTTGCTTTATCTTGTGGTTATTCATAAATTTGAATACTTTCTGAATGCACGTATCGTTGGCACTCAGATACGCGCTAACGCGTGGGAGCTGCTGATAGCGATGCTGTGCATGGAAGCTGCATTTGGCCTTGTGGGCGTGGTGGCTGCACCTATCTATTATGCATATATTAAAGCTGAGCTGCGTGCACGTGATTTAATTTAGACGATTCTTTGAAAGCCTGAAATGATTGCTGCTTTTGCACTGAATGCTGCCATTGTTGCCGTTGCGGTATTGGTTCATTTTGAAGCATTGAACATGCTTTCGATTCTAACCCCAAGAATTCCTATCAGACACCGCTTGCGTGTATTAATCGGTGTTTTTGGTGCATTGATAGCGCACGTGATTGAAATATTTCTATTTGCTTTCGGATATTATTTTATGGTGAATCATGCTGGATTCGGCACGCTGATTGGCCGGTTTGACAATAGCATGATGGATTGCGTGTATTTTTCGTTTGTCAATTTCACGACGCTTGGATTCGGTGACATTGTCGCAACCGGTGATATAAGATTTTTAACTGCGCTAGAAGCATTAACCGGCTTGGTGCTGATTACCTGGACAGCATCTTTTATGTTTGTTGAGATGGAGAAGCAATGGAAATATCGGTAGTTTTTCCACTGCTTTATGTGAACTCAGGGGCAGTATTGAGCCGTGGCAGTCCAAACAGGTGGTGTCGCTTACAACAACGCCTGGTTGTGTTCTCCCTGCTCATAGACAATATGTGCGCGACCGACCAGTAAAGGGTCTAAAGCTCCGATTGCTGTAATGTCTTTGTTGGAGTAGGGCAGTTTATGCAATACATAACGCATGGCATTCAGGCGCGCACGTTTTTTGCAGTCTGACTTGATCACTGTCCATGGCGAGTCTGCGGTATCTGTGTGAAAGAACATGGCTTCTTTTGCCTTGGTATAGTCGTCCCATTTATCCAGAGAGGCCAGATCAATAGGGCTTAGTTTCCATTGCTTGAGCGGGTGCAGTTGTCGTTCTTTAAACCTTCTACGCTGCTCCAGTTTGCTGACCGAGAACCAGAATTTAATCAGGTGGATACCGCTGCGGCTCAGGTTGCGTTCAAATTCGGGTGCCTGGCGCATGAATTCGATATATTCTTCGTTATTGCAGAAGCCCATGACGCGTTCAACGCCGGCACGGTTGTACCATGAGCGGTCAAACAGGACGATTTCACCCGCCGTCGGCAACTGGGACACATAGCGTTGAAAGTACCATTGCCCACGCTCTACCTCGCTGGGTTTTTCAAGCGCAACGACACGCGCACCGCGCGGATTCAGATGTTCCATAAACCTTTTGATGGTACCCCCTTTGCCGGCTGCATCGCGGCCTTCAAATATAATCACAACACGCTGTCCGGTTTCTTTTACCCATGCCTGCAATTTTAGCAACTCAACCTGCAGGTGGTATTTCTGCTGTTCATAAGACTTTCTGGAAAGCAGGTTTTTGTATGGATAAGCACCTTCTCGCCAGTCTTTTGCCAGCGCATTATCAGCCTGTTCACGTGATTTCTGGGATCTGGTGCTTTTTGGATTGCTTAACGCTTTACCAAGTGCCAAGACATCATCTGGCGCCGTGCCTGCCATGATTGTTTTAAGGGCATCCGGCAGGCTGGTCTGGTCGTTTGCGCCGGATATGCGGTTCATGATGTCTTGCACCGCCGTAGATTTTGATTCGTGAGCCGCTGCGATATTTTCGCCAACTGCAAATGCTTCAAATCCATGCGGGTTTGATTCCGGAGCTACGTCACCTGATGCAGCCTGGCGTGTTTTTGCTGCACGGCATGCCGATGCCGCCGGTGATTTGTAGCCGGTTTTTCCGGTATTTGACGATCTCTGTTTTTCTGACATGATCAACCTTTAAGATAGACTTTACAGGTTAATTCTTCGCCTTAAAAATTGAGATGTCAAATACCTTGGTCAAGTAAACTTCACTTAATTACAAGAGTTTAGTTTTTAAGTTGGTAAAACCTGTTTTCCAGCGTTTTACCGTTCTTGACGTTATCCAGTTTATTGCCGATTGCGTCACCCAATGCCACCAATCTTTCATCCGGATGGGGGTGGGTTTTGAATAACAGGGCAACGCTTCCGTCATCTTTACTGGTTTGACCGATCGCCTGTAGCACTTCAGTTAAACCATACGGTTCGTAGCCGGCACGTGTGGCATAGCTTAAGCCTAGCCTGTCTGCTTCGTACTCGGCTGATTTGTCGAGACTGCGCGCGCTAATCTCAGCACCGGTGCCAATTGCCTTGCTTGCCAGTTTGTTATCTTTTGCGTATTTGTCACTTAAAAAGCCGGCACCAATATTTAACAGCTGCTGCTTCTGTAAAACCTTGAGCTGGTGTTTTTTAACTACATGGCCAATTTCATGGCCTAACACGCCAGCCAGCTGCGCTTCATTGTTAAGTTTGCGGTATAAACCTTTGGTTAGCATGATGTAGCCTCCTGGTGCCGCAAAAGCGTTGAGGTCTTCACTTTCTATCACGCCAAAACGCCATGGCAGGTCGGGGCGTTCAGACTGCGACGCTACCCAGCGGCCGACAGAGTTAACGTATTTTTGCAGTGCGGCATCTTTCACCAGAGGGGCAGCCCCCAGCAGATTGCCGGCAATTTCCCGACCCAGCGCGATTTCTTCTTCTTTGCTGGGGTTTTTCCAGTTAAATTCAGGTTCGCTGGCTTTGGCTGCAGTGGTGTTTTCACCACTGGTTGTGGCAGGCTGGGCTTGGGCAGCATCAGTGGCTGGTGCTTCCGGGCTCTGGCCTAACTCTTTCTGTGCAGCTTCTTTCAGTACGCCTTTAAGGTCAAATGCGAACCCTTGCATGCTTGATAGACCCAAAAGGCTTGCCAGTAATGCTGAAATTAACAGGCCGTTATGTGTCTTGATTACGCCGTGAGCCGACTGAGTGTTTTGTATTGCTTTCATTTAGAGTCACCTTTCGCAGCTTTTAAGTTGGCAAATGCAATGGGTTTGAGTTTGCCTGCGTTGGCAAAGCTGCGTCCATCGTCTGCGCTTAGTGTGTAGCTTTCCATGGTTTTTATTTCGGTCTCATTAAATTTTGCGGCTTTAAGTTCCTGTTCACTCAGGCCGCGTACTCCGGTGGTGGATACGACTTGGCCGGTGCCCGCACGGCCGCTGGCTGCAGCAAGGATCCCAGCGGACTGGCTACTTGTAGTTGCGGTGCCGCGTTTTACTGATAATAAACGTACCCAGCCTGTGCTTTTTTTGGTTTTAACCTGCAGCCATGCGCCTTGTTTCTTTAATATTTCCAGGTTTTCGCCACGTGTGAAACTGCCGGCTGATTTTGCATCGGCATAAGGTTCTTTGCGAATGGTGTCATTTTTTAATGCAGTGCCGGTTTCGGCAGCCAGTGCGGCTGAACCGTAAAATGCAGGCAGCATGCATGCGGCAATCAATATGGATTTGAATTTTGTTTTCATTATTGCTCTCTCTCCAGAATATCTAATTTAATAATCGCCTGGGCAAACAGGCCACGCCACTGGCTTGCCATTGGCTTTTCTGTGTTCAATGCACCTATGTGTTCTGCATAACGCACCACAACATCATCCGGCATACCGGAGTTCCGTAATAATTGCTGTAATTGCGAGCCAAGCCGGGAGGCATCTTGCTGGACTTCGGCAGCCTCGTTGCTGCTATCATGTTCGTAAGCCCAGCTTACTACAATCATGTCGCTGAACAATCCCCAGATGCCGCTTTGGGTTCCTTTAAGGAATTCGACAGTCGCAGGTCGATGCAGTTGCTGTTCGATCGCATGCCTTAGTTTTTTGAGCATGCTATCTGTAAACGGAAACCGGCTTTCGATGATAATCGGCATCAGCAGTATGCAGGCACCTTTTTTGCCGGATTCAACATCGCTGGCCAGCAGGCGCTGCATGGCGCGATCGTTCGCCAGTGCATATATCTTGGCCACGCTGAAATACATGACCGCCCAGGTGATGGGGCCGGTAAAGTCCAGATAAGTGTTGGTGAGATTAATCGCAGTATAGGAAAGTGCAAGCAGGGTGATCTGGCTGCTGCTGAACACGGTCGTGAGTTTGTCGCGATCCATATTGCGGAAAAATGCCAGGGCAGTCAGCCAGATCAGTATCAGGCTCATCAGCACATACGGAATCTTGCCGCGCCATACCTTCAGGTCATCATTGTGCCGGACATTATCAATCGCCGTTGCCAGGATTTCCACGCCGGGATGGGCTTTTGCCATGGCTGTCGCTTTTAGGTCGAATAGGGAGGGGGCGGTAGAACCGATAATCACGATCTTGTTTTTGAATTCATCTGCCGGGCGTTTTTTAACTTTACTTGCCATGTCCGCATATACGTCGCTAAAAGTGACGTACTGATAGGTGAAAGGTTTGCCGCGCCAGTTGATCAGAATGTTCTGTGCAGGTGATGACGGAA